>Ga0209101_1001175_pt1 | contig 20028 bp, 12 predicted proteins | sample ConPoolayeCmetaG_FD_185481 | JGI IMG/M metagenome (GOLD analysis project Ga0209101, IMG submission 185481) | Hot spring microbial mat communities from California, USA to study Microbial Dark Matter (Phase II) - Cone Pool mat layer C metaG... ...
CCCCCCTTTGTCCCCCCTCTCCCCCTGGCCGCAAGGCCAGGGGAGAGGGGGGATACGCTTCCCACTCCCTCCCCTCGCCTGCCGTTCCAGGCGAGCGGGAGAGGGAAGGGGCAGGGAGAGGGGTGAGGATTTTAACGCCCGTAAAGTGTAAACCAATTTCCCCAGAAAATTGAACCATCCCGTTATTTGAAAGGTATTGGAAGCTAGTTCTCGTCGTTCCATGAATCCGCCAGAGATTCCAGGCGGTCAAGGTCCCGTGAGCGATCTAAAAACACCACGTCCCGGGCCACGATCTCGGTGCGATAGTGGCGGCTGCCATCTTCGCCCTCCCAGCTATGGGTTTGCAGCCGCCCCTCGACATAGACTTTGTGCCCTTTGCGCAACAGCTTATGGCAAGTCTCCGCCAGCTTGTTCCAGGCCAGCACGTTAAACCATTCTGTGCTTTCCTGACGCACGCCCTCGGCGTTGGTCCAGACCCGGGTAACAGCCACGCTGAAGGTTGCTATCGGGTTGCCAGCGGAGGTATAGCGCAACTCTGGGTCTCGACCCAGGTTACCGATGATCATGACTTTGTTCAGGCCGGCCACGGGGATTTGCTCCTGGGTCTGTTACTCATCGAGCCGTGTGTTCAAGTAGCGTAACAGGTTCTCGTTCAACTTCAGCCAGCGTTCCAGTTCCGCCAGATTAGCTACCGGAAACTGGAACCGCAGCACGGCGTAATAACCCTCCACGCGCTTGTTGATGGGGTAGGCCAGCCTACGTCGGCCCAGCCGGTCTACTTTCTGCACCTGACCGCCCAGGTCGGTCAGACGGGTCTGAATACGCTCTATTTCCGCAGCGACTCCTTCTTCGTCCAGCTCGGGGTTTATGATGACCATGATCTCGTATTCGTTCAATTGTCAGGCTCCTTTCTATGGGTTTGCCCCGAGGTTTGATCGTCAGGCGGTCACTCCGTTCAACCTGCTGCTCCACATCAGGTTTGGCGACGGTGGAGTTGTCGTCAAACCTGCCCCCTGGGGGTAGGGTGCCGAGGGCTTGACTACTCGCCGGAGTGGCTACTGAGCGTCGTATCCGGGGCAGAAAGGTTATCGGCCCGGTTGGGCTATCTTCGCACAAAAGCCAACTATATCACACCTGACGTATTTTGGCAAGTGCATGAATTGAATCATCAGGGTTCTTTCAAGTTGCAAAACATAAAGTATGTACAACAATTGTTTTATTTATCGTGTCAGCCGGGCATCTTCTCCCCCTTCCGGCCCCCTTATCCGCCACAGGCGGAGGAGAAAGGAAAGACCTCTGTGGAGGGTTTTACGGCGGCTTCGCCGACGCAAAACCCCCTCGAGGCTTTTACCCTCCCGCGCCGCACGGCCGGGGCCAGAACCACCCAGCCTATACCTGGGATCTACGGTTCGAGGCCACGAGTCAGAGCCAGCAGCAGTGAATAGAAGGCACTAAAAAACACCTGTCCTTACCGGCAAGGTGTTTTTACCATAGCCCGAATCAGGCTGGTCTATGGATGAATCTCCCGCCACTATCTGGAAGAGGAATTGAGGCTGATCCCTCGTTCTTGCAGGCGGATCTTGACCCGTTGGATCAGGCCCAGGGGATTGAAGGGCTTGGTCAAATAGTCGTCGGCCCCGGCTTCCCACCCGGCCAGCATATCCTCATCCATCGTCTTGGCCGTGAGCATGATGATGGGGACATCGGCCAGGGCAGGGATTCGTTTCAAGCGTCGGCAGACCTCAATACCATCCAGAGAAGGCATCATGATGTCCAGCAGGATCAGGTCTGGTCGTTCGGTTTCTGCTTTGAGCAAAGCCTCCTCGCCATCGTAGGCTTCGATCACTTCCATACCTTCGTAGCGCAAATTCACAGCGATGATCTGCACCACGTTTTTGTCGTCGTCCACGACCAGGATTTTGGGTTTGGGCATCCGTTGACCTCCCACCAGGCACTACGTTCCCATTTCTCTCCGCAATTCGTGGTCAACCCCTCCGAACATATTGTATCAAGAAGGTGACCTGTATGCAATAGGAACAAAGTACCATCAGACTTTTGATCAGTCAACCTGGCCTACTGCCTCTCGTAAGCGTTCGGCTTGGTCATAGGTGGCCACCCGATCAATGATTTCATCCAGGTCGCCGTCCAGGACGGCGGGGAGATTATAGCGGGTATAACCCACCCGATGGTCGGTGACGCGGTCTTGGGGAAAGTTGTAGGTGCGGATTTTTTCGGAGCGGTCGCCGGTGCCCACCTGGGCACGCCGGGCATCGCTGCGCTCCTTGTGTCGTCTTTCTTCCTCCAGGGCGTAGAGCCTGGCCCGCAGGTGGGCCATCGCTTTGAGGCGGTTCTTGAGCTGGGAGCGTTCGTCCTGGGAAGTGACCACGATGCCGGTGGGCAGATGGACCAGGCGCACCGCCGTGGTGACCTTGTTGACGTTTTGACCACCCGGCCCGCTGGAATGGAAAAACTCCTCGCGGATCTCTTCCGGCCGGATCTCGATCTCCACTTCCTCCGCCTCTGGCAGCACGGCCACGGTGGCGGTGGAGGTATGGATACGGCCGGCCGCCTCGGTGAGCGGGACCCGTTGCACGCGGTGGACGCCGCTCTCGTACTTGAGACGCGAGTACGCGCCCCGTCCCTCGATCTCAAAGATGATCTCCTTAAAGCCGCCAATCCCGCTCTCATGAGCATCCAACAGGTTGACCTTCCAGCCGCGATCCTCGGCGTAACGACTGTACATGCGATACAGGTCGGCCGCAAAAAGGCCGGCCTCATCACCACCAGCCCCGGCGCGGATCTCCATGATCACGTTCTTTTTATCGTTAGGATCCGAGGGCAACAACAGGGTCTTCAACTCCTCATACAGCACATCCAGACGCTCCTGGAGCCGCTCCACTTCGCTCCGGGCCAGTTCCAGCATCTCCGGGTCCTTCTCCGTCTCCAGTAACTCCCGGGCCTCGGCCAGTTCTTGCTCCGTGGCGCGATAGCGACGATACGCCTGTACCACGTCCTCGATCTCGGCCTGCTCCTGGGCCAATTCGGCCACACGCCGATGGTCCAGGGCGATCTCCGGGTCGGCCATCAATGTGTTCAGTTCCTCATAATGTCGTTCGATCTCGGCCAGTTTCTCCAACATAATCTTACCTCCTGACCCCTTCGGGGCTTTTCTGAGCTAATTATACCACACGAGAACGCAGATGTCAGCCTGGGGGATTTGACATCCGGGCGTAAATTAAACGCACGATGGCACCGCCCCCCCCCGCCCCGCTTCGCGTCTCTTTGGGGAGGGGAAAGACTGCCTTATAGGGGGGTTTTTGCGGCGGCGAAGCCGCCGCAAAAACCCCCAGAAAGGCTTTTTTTCCCCCTTGTTCCCTCCCTGACAGGAGTTATGCACGGATGTCAGGGGGAATGGGAGCGTTCACATTGGGGACATGGGCGAGAAGCCGGCGGAGGCATTATGCGCGCTGGGGTTGAGCCTTCAGGCGGGTAGACCAGCTAAAGCTTCGACTCCGGGTGGCGGGCCAATGCGGAACGCGCACCGGGGCTTGAACCTTCGCTCAGCTTATAATATAATGGGGCCGGAGGAAACAGCATGGACGATATCAGTAGCACGCTACAGCGGGTCCTGACCGACCCCACGCCGGCCGACCTGTGGCAACTGCAAGGGGAACTGTTAGCCATCGGCACGGAGGCCGCCTTGCGGGCCCGCCAGGTGGCCGGCGACTTTTACCTGTACCTGACCGACCTGGAAAGCAAGGTCACCTCCCGTCACCATAGTCGGTGGGCCTCTGCCCTGGCGACAGCTTCTGTGACCAGTGTGAGCCTCCATGAACTGCTGGAGGAGCAAGCGGACGTATTGAAGCAGTTGCTCTTGAGTGGAGTGCCAGCTCTCCTGGAGATCGGTTCGGCCATCCAAAGTGTGCGCGCCTGGGAAGTGGAGGCGGCGTTGGTACACCATGAAGCGGCCTGGACGCTTTATGGTGAGTTGTGGGATATTTCCCAGACCATGTTGCCGGACCTGCCGGCCCGGCAACGCCAGGCGCACCTGGATGCCCTGCTGAAGCCGGTGATGAAGCTGGAAACCCCCACAGAGGCCAGGTTCACTGTGCTGGTCAAGCTATTCCAGGTTGTGCTGGCAGTGCGCCTGGCCCCAGTGCTGGCCGGGGAAACAGGGGCATACGCGCCAACTTAGCCTGTCCGAAAAAGCGTCATCCTGCCGCAGGTTTTAGAACCTGCGGGAGGGTTTTCGGATGAGCCTGACCCGCTATGTGGGGAAGGGGAACATGTCCACGGCGTAGATACCTGAGGTGCGGTTTTCAACCGGCTTAAGTTGACTGGGCCACCCGCCGTTGGACGCGGGGTCAGACCCCGCGTGAGCAGATAATTATACGAGGAGGACCCGCATGTTCGCTACCCGACCCTTTCGCTATACCCTGTTCGGTCTGCTCTACTTTGCGCAAGGCTCTATCCTGAGCTATTTTACGGCCCTGAATGCCCTTTACCTGCTCTCCCGGGGGCGCACCATGAGCGATGCCGGGGTCTTTGCCGCCATCGCCCTCACGCCGTTCGTCATCAAGATCTTCCTGGGGATGCTGAGCGACAAGGTGAACCTGCTGGGTCGGGGACATCGCAAGCCATATATCGTCATCGGCATGCTGACCCAGGCGGTGTGCCTGTTCCTCGCCCCGTTCATTGACCCCGGGCCGTACCTGGAGCTGTTCGCCCTGTTGGCTTTCATCCTGATGACCGGCATGGCCCTGTATGATACCTGCACCGATGGCCTGGCCCTGGATACCACGCCCACGGCGGAGGAAGGGACGGTGCAGGGGATCATGGTGGGCGGCCGGGCGTTGGGTGTGGTGGGCGTGTCGGCCATCATCGGGCTGGTGGCGCAGCAACTCTCGTGGATGGCGGCGTTCTGGCTGCTGGGCCTCATCACCCTGCTGCCGTTGCCCCTGGCTTTCCTGGTGCATGAGCCGGCGCGCCAGCCGGACCAGACCTTCCAGTGGGGAGCCTTTCGCGCCTTTGGCCGGCGTCACGTGCTGGCCCTGGCCGCATTGGGCGCGCTCTATTCCCTCATCATCAACGGGGCTAATGAGCTGGTCAACCCCTTCCTGCAAAACGAATACCGGATTGACCTGACGGCGGCTGGCCTGTTCACCACGCTCTGGGGGATCGGGATGGTTTTGGGCGGGCTGGTCGGCGGTTGGCTGACAGACCGCATCGGCCAGCAACGGTCTGTCCTGGCCGCGCTCGTCGTGTCCCTGGTGGCGATCCTGGCTTTGTCGGCGATCACCGGCCCCACGCTGGCCTGGCCCATCGTCCTGGTCTTTGGTATCGCTTTTGGCTACTATGAGACGGTCTACTTTGCCGTCTCGATGGACGTCACGGACTCGCGCATCGCCGCCTCTATGTTTGCCATCCTCATGGCCGTGGCTAACATCGGCACCGGGATCGGGTTGGGGGTGAGCGGGGTGCTGGCAGATACGGTGGGCTATCGCTGGACGTTCGTCGTCATCGCCCTGCTGAACCTGCTGGCGCTGCCGCTATTGCCGGTCATCTTCCGCCGCCGAACGGAAGCATGATGCGTCATTCGTCATGCGTCACCGAGACTGACCTTTGACGTGGGGAGTGTTCCTTCTTGATTCGTTGGATGCGCACTGCGCTCGGCCGGTTATTGGAACTGGACCGGCCCGCGCCGCTCCGCCCGGAAGCCGAGATCGCCGCCGAGGTGGAGCGGAATTATCGGTGGAACTTTGCCGTCAACCTGCTGGATGGGGCCAGCTTTTGGTTTGGGGCCAGCTTTATGTCCTCGGCCACCATCGTGCCGCTGTTCATCAGCAAGCTCACGCCGAATCCCCTGGCCCTGGGGCTGGCCGCCGTCATCGCCCAGGGGACATGGTATCTGCCGCAGCTCTTCACCGCCAACGCGGTGGAACGACTGGCCCGCAAAAAGCCGGTGGTGGTCAACCTGGGCTTCTTCACGGAGCGGTTGCCGCTGCTGGTGCTGGTGCTGGCGGCCCTGGTGGCCGACATGGCCCCCTTTCTGGCGTTAGCCTTGTTCTTCGTCGGCCTGACCTGGCACGGCCTGGGGGCAGGGGTCGTGGCGACGGCCTGGCAAGACCTCATCGCCCGCTGCTTTCCGGTCAACCGGCGGGGCCGTTTTTTCGGCACCACCATGTTCGTCGGCATCGGCATGGGAGCGGCGGGTGCAGTCCTCAGCACCTGGCTTCTGGAGGTCCTGGCTTTCCCTGCCAGCTTTGTGGTCCTCTTTGCCCTGGCCACCGCCGGGATCACCCTCAGTTGGGTCTTTATTGCCCTGACGCGCGAGCCGGTCCAGGCGGTCACGACGCCCCGGCAGGACAACCGCCAGTTCTGGGCCGGGCTGCCGGCTATCTTGCGCCAGGACCGTAACTTTCGCCGCTTCCTGCTGGCGCGGCTGTTGCAGGCCGGGGGTGGGATGGGCCTGGGGTTTGTCACCGTGGCGGCTGTACAACGCTGGCAGGTGCCAGATAGTACCGTGGGCCTCTATACGGCGGCGATGTTGGGGGGGCAGACGGCCGGGAATCTGGCCTTTGGTTTCCTGGCGGACCGCTATGGGCACAAGCTATCGCTAGAGATCGCTGGCCTGTCCACCACCCTGGCCTTTGCCATCGCCTGGCTGGCGCCGGCGGCTGCCTGGTATTTCGTGGCCTTTGCCCTGTTGGGCCTCAGCGCCGGGGCCGGGATCGTCTCCGGCATCCTGGTAGTGTTCGAGTTCGGCGACCCGGCGCGGCGGCCCACCTACGTGGGCCTGGTGAACACCGGCCTGGGCCTGGTGAACATGGTGGCACCCTTGGCGGGGGCCGGGCTGGCCGGCATCAGCTACAACCTGCTCTTTGCCCTGTGTGCCAGCATCAACCTGATGGCCCTGGCGGCTCTGCGCTGGTGGGTCCAGGAGCCGCGCTGGGCGAACAGCCCGTCGCCAACGTGACGGCCGCCCTTTCCCTGAATTTGATCCAGTCGCCGCAATCCGCAATTCACAATCCACAATCTGGAGGCTGACATGTCGCAGAACGCCCTGAGCAAACCCGCACCGATCCGGCTCACGTTGAGCTACAAGTTCATCTGGGGGATCGCGGCCCTGGGCACGTCCCTCATCTCCGGCACCTACGCCGCCCTGCTGCCCATCTTTTACCAGGACTATCTGGGCTTGCAGGCGGGGTGGATCACCGTGGCCTCGACCATCTATGCCGTGTGGAATGCTATCAACGACCCGCTGTTTGGCTACATCACCGATAGCACCCGCTCCAAACGCGGCCGGCGCATCCCGTATATGCGCTACACGGCCCCATTCCTGGCGTTAACCTTCATCCTGGTCTGGTTCGCGCCGCCCAAGGCCGGCCAGGAGGTCTTGTTCCTGTGGATGCTGGTGACCATGCTCCTGTACGACACCGCCTATACTATCATCGGCCTGGTCTATTCGGCCCTGTTGCCGGAGGTGACCGAATCGGACGCGGAACGGAACGGGCTACAGATCTCGGCTTCCCTCTTTGGGCTGCTGGGGATGATCCTGGGGTTCCTCATCCCCGACTTTTTCCGGCCCAAGGCGGGCACGTCGCCTTCCTTCCTGCCGTTACAGGTCTCGATGGTCGTGGTGGGGGTGCTCTGCGCAACGTTCATCATCATCACGACCCTCAAGGTCAGGGAGCGGCCGGAGTTCTACCTGGTGGACAAGCCATTGGGCTTTATCGAGATGCTCCGGTATACCTTCACCAGTCGCTCGTTCCTGGTCCTGGTGGCCGCCAATTTTATGTCTATCCTGATGAGTTCGCTGGTCATCGGGGCGATGTTTTACCTGGCCGACTATGTGCTTCAGATGAGCACGACCATCCTCCTGGTGTGCGTGTTCGTGCCGTTGATCGCCGGGGTGCCGGTGACGACGCTGATCCGGCGGCGACTGGGGGTGGTGGGGGCGCAACAGTTTCTCCTGCTGATCGCCGGGGTGGCCCTGGTGCTCGTCGTGGTGGTGCCGACACCGCTGATCCTGATCTGCCTGGCCGTGGCCGGCTTTGGCCTGGCCGGGCCGCAGACGTTGACCAACGTGCTCTTTGCTCAGGTGGCCGACGAGGATGAACTGCGCTCCGGCGTCCGGCGCGAGGGGGCGTTCTTTGGGGTCAATGCCCTGCTGACCAAGCCGGCCCAGTCCGTGGCCCTGTCCCTCATCGCTCTCATCCTGGCGGCCACGGGCTTTATCACGCGGGAGCAGAACCTGGGGCAGATCTGCCTGAACCAGCCCGAGCTGGCCATCCTGGGCATCAAGGCCATCGTGGGCCTGATCCCCGGCCTGGCGATGATCGCCGGGGCCATCATCCTGATCTGGTATCCGCTGCGGGGTACATATCTGAAAAAGGTACAGGACCAGGTTTTGGAATTGCACGCCCGGAAGCACGCGCAGCTCGAGCAGGGCTGAATCTGAAACGCCTGGTGTGAGATATGGCGGTTGAAACCGCTACGCCACCTCCGACCTGGATTCATCCACTGCCTGGGCCGCCGCTTCCAGGGCCGCAATGCATTCCTCCAATCTTCGGCGCGTGTCGGCGTTGGCCACAGCGGGCAGCCGGTCCCGGGCCTCGCGGCAACGCTCCCGGGCCTGCCGGGCCAGGATGGGGTCATCCCGCCGGGCGCGCCGAAGCAGGTAATATGCCTGCCGCAAGGCCAGCTCGATGGTGCTCGTGGTGTCAGTCTGGAGCTTGCCGGCCAGGTCGGTGTAACGCTCGTAGAGGTCCTGGGCCGCGTCCAGCAGACCCAGGTCCAACAGGGTCAGCGTTGGCGAATAGACCAGGTCCAGGCCGGCGACCGGGTCTGGCGGGGCTGGCTGGAGGGCGGCCCCGGCCAGGCCCAGGCAGACGTAGGCCCGCCGGGTGCTGACGTCTTCCACCTGGGCCGCTGCCAGGGCCTGGGCAAAGGGTTGCCCGGCCAATGCCCCGCTGAAGGTCTGGAGGGCCATCTCGCGGGCTGGCTCGCTCTCTGGGCTCCAGAGGGGGGCAATAAAGGCCCTGGCCCCGGCGCGCAGCAGCCCCGGCCCCAGGCCCAGCCAGGACATGTAGCCGTGGTTAAAGACCAGCGGCCCCCACAGCAGATCAGTATTCATCTCCAGTTCCAGGTCCAGTACCTCACGCGGCTGGTTTGGCCCGGCCCATAGGACCACACTGCGAGGCGTGCCCTGCGTGTGCAACAGGACAGCCGCCACGGGCAGAAACCGGGCGTGCATCTGCAACACCGCCGGGCTGGCCTGGCTATCGCGCAGATAGACCACGGCGCGTCCCGGCCCATCCAACCGATCTGTAAAAACTGTGCCGGGCAATGGGTCCAGAAAACCGGCATCGAGGACCTCTGCCAGGACCAACGGTGGGTCGGTGATAGCCTGGTTCAACACCCCACGCAGCACCATAAGCGGTGCTTCCAAGACCAGATGGCCGATAGCCTTGTCTTGCCAGCCTTCCACGAAAGTATAGGGCACGCCGGGTGTATAGACGGTCACCCGGCGGGCGCGCCGGGCCTTTTTGCGGATCGTATTGCTCACGCGGCTGGTGGCAATGCGTTCCAGAACCCCCAGGTCCTGTTGCCAATCCTCCTCTCTGTAGCGAAAGTCCGTCCCGATACCGGCCTCCCGCGCCCGCTCGTATTGCGATAACATCTGGATATAGAGGGCCGGCGCATAGGGGGTGCCCATCGCGCGGGGTAGCTCCAGGGTGGCGACACCCTGGGCCAGTTGGCGCAGCCGGGCATCCACGGTCTGGTCCTGCAGGAAGGCCTGTTTGTGCTCCGAGATGTAGCGGAAGGCTTCGCCCGCGGAGCGGGCCAACACCTCTTTCTCGATATTCTCCTGAATCAGACCCAACTGGCCCATGAACTGGTCTGGCGCACTGACCGGGTGGACATAGAGAGGCCGGTCGGCGTGGTGGGCATAGAGGGCCAGGCTCAAAGACCCCACGCTGCCATCAGCCTCCACCACCACGATCTCTTCGGCCCCTTCGCGGTTCTGGTTGACCTGGTTCATGGCGGCTTCCAGTTGGTTTTCGGACCCGGCGCGGCCCCGGGGCGACAGGGGCTTGCCCAAGTCTAACGCACGCATCACCCCCAGCGGGTAGAAACGGGGATCATCCGGGATGGTGAACCGGCCAGGCGGCCGCCCGCCGACCAGGGCTTCCCAGGCGCGCGTCGCCAGGTCGTCCAGGTTCTGGTAGTGGATCACCGTGACGCGCGCGTCTGGTGGATAGGCTGGTATTTCCTCCAGCCTATCCCAGAGCAGGAGGTACTTGTGGGCCTGGGGGGGTAACGCGGCGATGATCGGTGGCGGGTAGGGATAAAGTATGGCGATGCGCTGGGCTGCCGGGTCCAGGGGCGGGGCCACGGCTGCAATGAGCCGGAGCAGGCGTTGCCAGTGGCGAGACCAGGACGCAAAGCCGAGTACCTGATCCTGGAGCGCAGAGACCTCTTCCAGCAGGGTCTGATGGCGTTCAGTCAGGTCGGCCAGGACTTGCTGATTGGCCGCGCTCCCTGTGGGCAAGACCACGCCACCCGATCCGCCACCTAACCCGGCTGCCTGGCGTTGAATGGCTTGCTCAACCTGGCGCAACTCGGCCAACAACTCCTTGAGTTTCTCGTTGCCGGCCTGGAACTCTTCCGCCGCCGCCGGGGGCAGGGACAGGTCGAGTACCGGGATATAGCGTCGGTCAGCCGGAGCCTGCCGGGTACAGGTAGCGACGACGGCTGCTTCGCGCATCTGAGTCGGCGTGCAGAGGATAACGGTGTTCGCCACCGGGTAGGCGGGCCGGTTTTCCACCCAGACCTCCACCTGCGAGTCCCCCGCCGGCAGATCAAGGCGCACGGTGCCCGGTGGCTCCACGGTCAAGGGGTAGATTGTGCGCAGGCGCACCACACCCTGGTTGTGAAAGGCCACGACCTGATCGCCCCGGGTTTCCAGGTGACAACCGGCCGGGAAGGTGATCCGCCAGGTGGTGGGCCGTTCCAGGTGCAGGGAGATCATGGCCCGGCCCAGGATCAGGTCCACATCGCCCAGGCCGCCACCCTGTTGCCACCGCCCTTGAAAGACCTGGAGCGTGCGCCGGCCGCCGGCCAGGGTTTGGGTGGCTTCATGGCCGGTGGCCGGGTCCAGGCCCAGCCGTTCGGCATCCAGGCCCAGGGCAGTACCCTCGATAGGGAAGACCGGCAGGGGCCGGCTGAAGGCATCAGGGGCCGTGTCCAGGGCTTCACGTATTGCAATGCGCGTGCGGTGCCGGCCGACAACGACTCTACACCACAAGCCATGCTCGTCGAACTCAAATCCCACGCCATAGGGAGAACCGATGATGGTCATTTTACACTCCAGGATACAGGATGCAGGATACAGGATGCAGGATACAGGATGCAGGATACAGGATTTTGTGGGGCTATTATAGCACATTTGGGGCGAGTTGTGGGGGTGAGGATTGGGGAGCGTATTGTCCTCAGCGTGATACGCTCATCTCTTCTGGCTGACATCCGGGCATAACTTCTGTCAGGGAGGGATAAGTGGGAGAAAGCCTTTCTGGGGGTTTTTGCGGCGGCGAAGCCGCCGCAAAAACCCCCTATGAGGCAGTCTTTCCCCTTCCCGAAGGGACGCGAAGAGGGGCGGGGGGCGGTGCCCTCGTGCGTTTAATTTACGCATGGATGTCAGCTTCTGGCGGTTGTCAATGGGCGGGAGGTGGTTTATAATGTGATTCGAGCCTTCAGGTGGGCTATTGGTATTCGCCGGCTGAAGCCTCCAATTCGGGTAGTTCAAAGTCCGGGTAACTGCTCACCTGCCCTCGCGTTCAAGTGTCATTCTGAGGCGCGAAGCGCCGAAGCCTGCCCTGAGCGAAGCCGAAGGGAATCCCGCACTTACAGGTCAGAAACGTGACTCTTCGCGCCCCTTCGCTCCGCGAAGGAGCGCTGAGTGACATTCTTGTCTACAGGGTGAGCAGATACAAGTCTGGCGTAATTACCTACCCCCGGTTGCCTGCCGCCGTGTGCCGATTGGAAGTCGGCCTTTCTGGGCGCCTGTGGCGCCGGGCGTCGGCAAACAGCGGTCGGCGCAGGCTTCGCCGTGAGCTCAGCCGAACGGCTGACCATTAGCCACAGGCCCAGAGCGGGCGACTTCAGTCGGCAACGGTAGGGTAGTTACCCTGCCGGTAGTGGTCAGGTCAGGATGAAAGGGATGGTTCAAAATTGGTTGACACTTTTGTGACCGAAGGTCTTCATTGCCCCTCACCCCCCTTTCCCGCTCGCCGGTCGGTTCCCCATCTGCTGAGGCTGGCGATGATCCTGCTCGCCCTGAGTGTGTGGCTGTCGAGCGCGTGCGCACCCGGCCCTGTTGCCTCCCCGGCCGCGACTGCCTGCCCTACGATGACGCGAGCGGTGCCCACCCCGGTCGCCACGCCGACCATCTCTACACCGGCGCCCAGCCCAACCCTGGAGTCCAGGCCCCTGGTTGCGCGCGTCTCGGAGGAGGCGTTGTTCGAGACCCTGGCTGATCTGGTTTCACTTCGGCCGTACCGGGGCTGGCGGAGCAGCGGTTCCCCCGGCGAAGGTGAGGCCCTGGACTATGTCGCCCGGCGGTTGGGCGAGCTGTCCCGACTCCGTGATTGGGGGATGACGGTGACGCGAGAGGCTGTGCCGGTCTATCTATCCAACCACGTCCACCAGGTGCAGCTTACCCTGGGCCTGGCTGGGGGCGAGCAAGCGGTCCCGGCCCAGGTCCCCTGGGGCCATATTGACGATGCCGCGCGGGCCGTCCAGTTCGATACGGATGAGCGCACCGGTGACACGAATCCGAACCCGATCACCGTTCAGGGAAAGCCGCTGGTTATCACGACGACCAGCGCCTTAGAGTCTCCTGCCGGGGTGGCTGGAAAAGTGGCTTTTGTGGACTATGCCCTGCTGGACCCGGTGATGCACGGTTCCACGGCCCGGGAGCGGGCGGCCGCGCTGCGGAATGCCCGGCCGGCGGCCATCGTCATGGTTACCACCTACAGCGAGCAAGATGGCCGGAGCACCGGCACCTATGCCCTGGACCGGCCGGCCCTCACGCAGGTGAACGCGGCCCACGTGCCGGTCGTCACCGTCCGGCTGGAAGACCTGACCCCCCTGGGCCTCAAGTCTTTGGACGACCTGGCCCGGGCCGAGAGCGCCAGCCTGACGGTGGACGTGGACATCCTCAGCCCGGCCGTCTCCGGCAATCTGATAGTCCGCATCCCCGGCACAGACGCAAGCCGACACCTCATCCTGGGCGCGCACATAGATACGGCTAACACCCCCGGCACGCTGGACAACGGCAGTGGCACGGCTGTGCTCCTGGAGGTGGCGCGGGTCCTGGACCAGGGCGGCGAGCGACCTCCTGTAACCCTTTACCTGATCTGGTTCGGCTCCGAGGAGTTGGGGTTGTATGGTTCGCTGACCTGGGCCAACGCCCATCCGGACCTGGCCGGGGACGCCCTGGCTGTGGTCACGTTTGATTCCCTGACTCACCCCATGGACGGCCTCACGCCCACCCTCAACCTGTCCTACTGGTCCGATGGCCTGGTGCCGCAGCGGTCGGCGGTGCCGGGCGTGTTGGCCGCAGCCGCGCGGGAGGCCGGCGTAGAGGTCCGGGCCATGCCCAGCCGCAGCATCATCTCCGATTACGCCGCCCTGGCCGCGTTCGGCGCGCCGTGCCTGAACGTGGCCTTCGAGGCGGCCACTGGTGACGAATCGGCCCAGGCGGTGCAGTACACCGGCCACCTGCACTGCCCCTACGACCACCTGGACCTGGCGCGCCTGGGCGCTTCGCGCCGGGGCCTGGTGAGTATGGCCCGGCTGGCCGCCGTGGCCGTGAGCGAATTGCCCCGGTGCGAAACCGGCGGTTTCCGCGAGTTCCCGGCCCCGGTCCGCCGTGCCCTCTTTGTGGGCAGCCACACCGAGGCCGCGCACATGATGATCGCCGGGTCGCCAGAGCTGGGCCGCCTCCTGGCCGCTGAGGGCTATGTCGTGGATACCATCCCCTGGGGCACGCCGGTGACGGCCGCCAGGCTGCGCGACGCGACCCTGGTCGTAGTCATGCCGACGATAGACTATGGTGATGCGTCGGAGCCGGTGGACTGGTCGCCAGACGAAGTGCGCGCGCTGGAGGAGTATGTGCGCGGCGGGGGCCTGCTCGTCCTCACCAATAGTGCGCGTCGGCTCAAGTATCGCAACTGGCGTTATGAAGCCAACGAGGATAGCTCCGCCATGAACGCCCTCAGCGAGCGATTCGGAGTGCGGTTTGGGTCCGGGGCTTTGGAGGCCACCTCAGCCACGGTGGTGAGTGACCAGGCGCTGGTGAAGGGGCTTGATTCGCTGCCGTTGACCGGGGGAAATGCGGTGCCGTTCACGCTGAGCGAGGCCAGCGCGCAGGTGCTGGCTGAGGCTGGCGGGTCACCGGTGGTGGCCTTGATTGACGTGGGCCAGGGTCAGGTGCTTGTCCTGGGCGACGTGGGGCTGCTCGGCTCGCGGCTGGACCAGGCCTGTCACCCGTTCTGGCGGCGGCTGGCGCGCCTGCAAAGTGGTTCGTGATTCGGAGGCATTCGCCGGTGACAGGACAACCCCGCCGGGTCGCTGTGGCCCTGAGCGGCGGCGTAGATAGCAGCGTGGTCGCCGCTTTACTCGTCGAGGCCGGCCACCAGGTGCTCGGTGTGATGATGCGCCTTTGGGCTGCCTGCTACACAGACGCCCTCGCCAATCGCTGCTGCACGCCGGAGGCCGTGGAGGTCTCGCGCCAGGTCTGCGCCCGGCTGGGCATCCCATTTTATCTGGTGGACCTGACGGAGCCGTTTTGCCGCCAGGTGGTGGAGCCATTCTGCGCCGAGTACGCCGCCGGACGTACCCCTAACCCCTGCGTCGTCTGCAACCAGACCATCAAGTTCGACGCGCTGCTCCGCTGGGTGCTGGAGCAAGGCGCACACGCCCTGGCTACCGGCCACTATGCCCGGGTCTACGCCGATGAGGAAGGGCGTTACCATCTCTTGCGCGGTCTCGATCCGGCCAAAGACCAGAGCTATATGCTCTTTCGACTGGGCCAGCGCGAACTGCGCCACGTATGGTTCCCCCTGGGTGAGTTGACCAAGCCCCAGGTGCGGGAACTGGCCCGTCAGCGCGGGCTGCCGGCCGCCGACCGGCCGGAGAGCCAGGAGATCTGCTTTGTGCCGGGGCGCGACTACCGTGATTTTCTCCGCGAGCGCGTCCCAGGGGCATTTCAACCCGGCCCCATCGTCCATTTGGACGGCCGGGTATTAGGCCAGCACGTTGGCCTGCCGGCCTACACCGTGGGCCAGCGCGGCGGCCTGGGCATCGCCTGGTCGCATCCCCTCTATGTGATCCGGCTGGACCCACTACATAACACGCTCATCGTGGGGCCGGACGAGGCGTTGTGGCAACGCGAGGTGCTTGTGGCCGATGTCTCCTATGTGGCCGGCGCGCCCCCGCCCGGTCCCCTCTCAGTCACAGCCCGGCTGCGCTACCTGGCCCCGGCTGCGCCGGCCATCCTGGAGCCGCTGCCCGCTGCGCGCGCCCGGCTCACTTTTGCCGGGCCGCAGCGGGCTGTCACCCCCGGCCAGGCCGCCGTCTTTTACGTTGGCGATGAGGTCTTGGGGGGCGGGACTATCGTCTGACTCCCTGACATCCGTGCATAACTTCTGTCAGGGAGGGAACAGGGGAGAGGAAGCCTTTCTGGGGGTTTTTGCGGCGGCGAAGCCGCCGCAAAAACCCCCTACCAGGCATTCTTTCCCCTCCCCGAAGAGACGCGAAGCGGGGCGGGGGGCGGTGCCCTCATGCGTTTAATTTACGCACGGATGTCAACTGACTCCCGATTGATCCGACGGCCCCGGCGTGTTATAATGCAGCAGAAGTTAACACCCTGAACCCTCTCGCAGGTGGGCAACACCCCCACCTGCGGGAGGGCAGGTAGTTCAAAAGAGCCTCGCCGGGAGGGTCGGCGTGAGCCGAAACTGGAAAATAGCCCTGGTCGCCCTGGCCCTGATAGCCGGAGCGTTGCTGGTCCTGATCGGGGTGGTGGTGTTATGGCCGATGAGGCCAGTGCAACCGCAAGGGGCCACCCCGAGCCATGCGCGCTCTGTCGCCGGTCTGGTCCGCGATGTGATCACGGCGCAGGCCATCACCGGCGCGCAGGTTCGCACCAGCCTGGCCAGTGTCATCACCGATGAGTCCGGCAGCTTTACCATCCCGCTCCCGGCCGGTGAGGCACTCCGCGTCTCGGCGGCGAACTATGAGGAGCAGGCCATACTGCCCGCTGCCGATACGGTGCTCATCGAACTGGTGCGTGATCCGCGCGCCACCTATGAGCTGATCCATACCTACCAGATGCAACACGAGTATGGTCGTCAGTATGACCTGCTGCACCCGGATGTGCAGGCCCGGTTCAGCCGGGACGACTTTGTGCGTTACATGGAAGCGACGGTGGACTATGAGATCGTGGCCCGCAGTTACGGCGCCCCGGTGTTACTGTCCACCTGGACCTTTGACAACCGCACGTATAGCGAGGTGGCGCAGGTCCCCTTTGCGCTGACGATCCGGCGCGCCGGGCAGGACCAAACCCAGAACAGCGTGGGCTACCTGGTTCGCGCCCAGGGGACCTGGCGCTGGTTCCGGGAGCCGCTCAGTCAGCCCACTGTCACGCCGTCCAGCCAACCGTCTTTTCCGGTGGGCAGTTGGGTCCAGGTGACAGCCGGCAACCTGAACGTGCGGGCCGGTCCTGGCGCTGGCTATGGCATCGTGGCGACGGTGGCTTATGGCACCCGGCTGCGTATCCTGGCCGGTCCCAACCTGGTGGATAACACGCCCTGGTATCAGGTCACCGATGAGAGCGCCGTGCAGGGGTGGTGCAACGGGACATATCTGACCCTGGCTGCCCCGCCGATGCCCACGGCGGGGCCGTGGTTCCCGGTGGGTTCGTGGGTGCTGGTCGCCTCGCCGGATGGCACGCTGAACATCCGCCAGGGGCCAGGGGCAGGCTATGCCGTCGTCGCCGTGACCTACACCGGCGCGCGTCTGCGCGTCGTCGGCGGCCCGGTGCTGGTGGATAATGCCCCCTGGTATGAGGTGGTGGATGAGGCCCAGACCTGGCGGGGCTGGTGCGCCGGCCGCTACCTGACACCCGGCAGTCCCCCACCCAGCGCCACGCCAACCCCTACTCAGCAGCCCAACTTTCCGCCCGGCACGTGGGTGCTGGCCGCCGGGCCAGACGGCCAGTTGCACGTCCGCAGCGGGCCGGGAAACCAGTATGCCATCCTGCGCATGATCCCTAACGGCACCTTGTTGCGTATCGTGCAAGGTCCCACCTGGGCCGACAACGTCCCCTGGTATCTCGTCACCGACACGGGCCAGACCTTCCAGGGTTGGGCTAACGGCCTGCACCTGGTGCTGGCCCCGATCCCTACCGCCACCCCAACCGGCCCCAGTGTGACCACGACGCCGACCAGCGGGCCATACTTTCCGGTGGGGTCCTGGGTGCGGGTACAATCGCCAGACGGTCAGTTGAACCTCCGGCAGGGGCCGGGGATGACTTACCCGGTAGTGTATGTGGCTCACAACGGCCAGGTCTTCCGAATCGCGGCCGGCCCCACCTGGGTGCAGCAAGTCCCCTGGTATGAGGTGGTGGACCCGGCCGGGACCATAAGTGGCTGGTGCAATGGCCTCTATCTGGTGCCGGACACTCCCACGCCCACTGTGCCGTCCGGCCAGCCCCGGTTTACCGAATTGCAGTTCTGCGTGATCCCGGCGGGCGGCGGAGCGGCAGATTGCAGCGGCAACTTTCGGCATCCCATCTATGAGGTCTATATCGTCTGGGATTACGAGAACATGCGGCCGGGCCTGACCGTGCGCCGCGTGTGGTATTTCAACAACCAACACCTGCGAACCGTCGAGGACCAGTGGGACTATGCCCGATACGGAGCGCAAGGTACAGTATGGGACGTTCGCTTACAGGACAGCAAAGGCATCGCTCCCGGCGTTTACCGCCTGGAGCTGTATCTGAACAACGTCAGGCAACAGGAACGTAGCTTTACCATCAGCTATTAGCGGCTGGCGATTAGCGATTAGTACTACAACCGCATCTGGCCCAAGCGGTCATTCTGAGCGACCGAAGGGAGCGAAGAATCTCGTTCCTGGCAGGTGGTTCTTTACCACAATAACGGGATTCTTCGTCGCTTCGCTCCTCAGAATGACGAAATGCGGTTGTAGTATTAGCCAATAGGCAGTAGCTGGCTGCTGGTGAGGAGAACCGCAGGACATGACAGAGGCTAAGCAAAAGCAAGTGGCGACTCTCTATGCCTGGGCGCGGGACCAACTGGATGCTAATAACTGGCCGGGAGCCATCGCCACTTTAGAGAAATTGTTAGAACTGGACCCCACTCACCGCGAGGCCCCGGAGTTGCTGGCCCGTGCGCGTGTGGAGCAGGCCCGCGCTGACCGCCTGGCCCGACTATACGAGCAGGCCCAGGAGCGCATCCAGGTGGGCGACTGGGAGCGCGCCATCGCCATCTGTGAGGAGATCACGCAAACCGATCCCCAATACCGTGATGTGTGCACCCTGATCGATCAGGCCCGCCAGGCTCAGAAAAAGCTCTCTGCGGTGGCTGAGCAGTATCGCACTGGCTTACTGAGCTTCGAGACCGGCCAATGGCCCACTGCCATCGAGATGTTCAGGAAGGTGGCGGAGGCGGACCCCCAATACCGGGATGTGTTGACCCGCCTGGAGTTAGCCCAGGCCGAGTTGACCCGCCAGACCCGCCTGCACGAACGTTATCAGGCCGGCCTGAAACACATGCAGCGCAAACAGTGGGCCGAGGCCATCGCTGCTCTGGAGGCCGTGGTGGCCGAAGACGAGACCTTTGCCGAGGGGGAGGCCGAGGAACGCCTCCAGGAGGCCCGTCAGCACCTCAGCCGTGAGCAGGCCGAGGCAGTGGCCCGGCTCTATGATGCGGCCACAGCCTATATGCGCCGGGGCGAATGGGCATTGGCCGTCGAGGCCCTGGAACAGGTGCTGGAGCGCGACCCAGACTACCCTGATGCGCAAAGACTGTTGGCAGAAGCGCGCGAGAAGTGCGATGATGCGCAACAGGCGGCTGACCTGTATGCCATCGGGGTGCAACATGCCCAACGCGGCAACTGGTCTGAGGCGGCCGCCGCCTTTGCCGAGGTGCTGGAACTGGTCCCGAACTATCGGGATGCTGAACGCCGGCTCAAATCGGCCCAGGCCCGCGCCGAGCGCCAGAAGCGAGCGGCCGCGCCTACCCTGGTGGGTGTCCCTGTGCCCCCGGTGTCACCGCCGCCCGGTCCCGCTGAAAGAGCGCCCACACCGCGACCGGCGCGCCGGTCGGTGAGCCTGATCGGGGCTGTCCTGGCCAGCGCCGTGATCCTGCTGGCCGTATGTGTGGTGTTGGGGGGCCTCCTGATCTGGCCCTCGGTCCAGCAGTTCGCCCAACGTCCCGCCGAACCTGCCCCCAGGCCCTCCATAACCCCGATCCTGGTCATTGCCACCCCCGTTCCTACCCTGGCGGGGCAGGATCAAATGACCTTCGAGCAGAGCGTCACCGTGCCGGATGGGACCCAGTTCGCTCCAGGGTCCTCGTTCCCCAAGGTCTGGCGTCTGCGCAACACCGGCACGCGCACCTGGCAAGGCTATACCCTGACCTTCATCAGCGGCGAACCGATGGGCGCTCCCGGCGAGATACCGGTGCCCACAACCCCGCCCGGCGAGACGGCCGATGTGGTGGCTTCTATGGTGGCGCCGCAGGAACCAGGCACCCATGTCGGCCAATGGCAGATGAAAAATGCCGCCGGTGAACTCTTTGGCGATCCTGTGCATGTCATCATCCAGGTGACCGGCACCGCGCCCTTGCCCACCCCATCGCCCACTGCCACCCCGACGCCAGGCACGCCCACGCCGGAGCAGACAGTCTGGCCCACGGCTGCTCCCCAGCCCACAGCCAC
>Ga0209101_1001177_pt1 | contig 20018 bp, 18 predicted proteins | sample ConPoolayeCmetaG_FD_185481 | JGI IMG/M metagenome (GOLD analysis project Ga0209101, IMG submission 185481) | Hot spring microbial mat communities from California, USA to study Microbial Dark Matter (Phase II) - Cone Pool mat layer C metaG... ...
ATCTATTGTTAGCGCAAAAGTGGAAGGGCCAGATATTACAATTCCTTATAATTATCGTTTTATAGAAGATTTTCTAAATGTGGTAAAAGGGGAGAGTGTTATTTTGAAATTTAATGGAACTACTACCCCCGGTGTTTTTCTGGATGCTAAAGACGAGAATTTTTTGCATTTGATTATGCCTGTTAAAAGTTAAGGCTTGTTAATGATTGCAGGCATATAGAGGGTTGCGTTAACTTTAACTCCGGTTAGCAGAGTTGCATTTCCTTTTAAGTGAAAAACTGGCTGGAGGTATTTAGCATCTACTGTTGTTTCTTGTAAGTAGCCTATTTCTATTTCGTTAATTTCTATTTGTTTTACTAAACCACCACTCAAATCGCTTACGTCAATTCTTCCGTTATCCAAGCTTTGAATTATGGCTTCGGTAGATGCGTTTTTTTTGAGATATTCCAAGTCTTTTGTGGGATATATATCGCTGGATGTGATTTTTTCCGGTAAATCTGCATACACTCTAAAAACTTTAAGTTCGTTGTTTAATGTAACATTTACTACACCAGTGTTGTAACTGCTCCCATATAATGGGTATGATTCTATTTTTGTTAAAAAAGATATGCTGATGGCGTTTGGTTGCGATGTTGGGTTTTCTTCTAAGTGTTCGCGTATTGATAATGCTTTTATGTTTGAAAAGGTAATGTATTCTTTGTTGGGAATCAGCTGTTTTTCTAACAGAAAACTTAAGGCAATTTCTACCAGCTCCTCTGTTTTTGGCAGAGATTTTAAATTTTCGTCTGTAATGTTGAATTTTTTGTAATCCAATATGTGTTGGGATGGGGCAATTCTAAGAGATGAATTCTCGCCGCTAAAAAGAAATAATTTCCCAAATATTGCATCATTTACTTCAAAAAAACTTTGATCTGTTTCTAGCTTTTTGGCAAAGAGGTGTGCTTCCTCCACTGTGAACGGCAAGTTTTCTATTTTGTAAATCTTTAAATATTTAGGTAAATTAAAAGATGCGTTAGAATCAAAAATTACAAATGCATTTTTTTGGCCATATCCAGCTTGGATTTTAATTTTTTGCAGTGTGGGGGTTGAAGATGGCATAGAGGTTTCTGGAACCTCTTTCGTGACAGTAAAAAAAACGATCATTCCTGCTGTTGTTAAGGCAACCAATAAAAAAACTCTCTTTGGATTAAAGAAATCTTTAACTTTGTTTAAAATTTTCATTTTGGTTATTATGGAACTCGTACATTACATGGCGGGTGTATTCTTGAGCCATCTACGCACCCTCTTGTGACTGGTTTTGGTATGAAAGGCGGTTCCATGCGAAATGGTGAATTGGCATTTCTGCCACTATCAAAACGACGCACCGCTCTAAATTCGTAGTGATCGTGAGGACCTGTTGCTTGACCCGTAGATCCTACAATTCCTAGTACAAATCCCTTGTCTACCCTCATACCCTGTGTTATATTAGCACTAATGGAATCAAAATGAACATGTCTGGTTCTGAATGCAACTCCGTTACTGCATTCTCCTAACATGTCAAGCCATAAGCCCCCATTTTGGTCAACACCATACGATATTATAATACCTGGATGGGTGGCAATCACTGTATAGTTTGGTCTTACTGTTCCTTTGGGAGCGTTGAAAGAAACGTCAATTGCTTCAAGACCTGAATGGGACCATTGAGTATAAGGGCCTTGTGCAATGTAATATACTTGACCATTGTCTGTTGCAACCGGCCATCCGGATGGGCCCCCATCGGGACAATCCTGTGAAATTGGCGGAGAATCGGGACCGATGGCGACGTCGTTTGAATGCGGTGGCACAATGTATGCCCCGGAGTTAATTATAAAAAGTGCAAATGCTGTAAACATAGTAAGTATTACTAAAGCAGCCAAAAAAGCACTAAAAGTAGCCCCTAAAGCTTGGGCGATTGATAAAGAAACAATTGTTGCTACTTGGCTAGCTAAATTAGCTATAGCAAACGGCAAAGCACCAATAGTTCTAGCAACATCCTTGGCACCTTTGGCTATCAGTCCTCCTAATGCTGTTCCGATTAAACCGCCTACAATATTCCCAACCAATGGAACTACCGTTCCACCAATTGCTCCGAGCGCGGAACCGATCGCTTTTCCAATTGCAGAGCTTGCTATTTTGGAAGATACTGTTTTTCCTATGGCTCTGCTTGTAATTGAACGTGTTGTTTTTTCAATAGAGCCTGGATTGTTTTGAGTGCTCATTCCTATTTTATCTTAGCATAGGCAACAGCTATTTGTTCGTTGCTAATCTGGGTTGTTTGTTTTTTCATTTGTTCCACATCTTGGGGTTTAGTGGTAACAAAAGCGTATTCTTCAGGAGAAGCAACCACACGTATTGGAGCGTGATGTGGGCCAGCAAAAAGTATTCCTTCTCCAACGTCTGCGGCAAGAAGAAGTTGTCGTTCGCCTTGAGATAGATAAAAAACTTCGCTAATTTTATCTATCGCCGCCGGCGACTGTTTTAAAAGAAGCCTCATTGCGGCATTTGTAACGACCGCTTTTCCTATGTCATGATTTAGAAAATCTTCTACGTCTTGGGTAATTGTTGTAAGCCCTAGATAGTACTTTCTTGCCCTTTTAGCAATTGACCACATGAACTGGGCAGAATCTTGATATTTCATCATGTGCCAGGCTTCATCCACAATAAGAAGGCGTCTTTTAATATCTCTTCTTACTTTGGTCCAAATAAAATCAAGAATTATAAACATGACTACAGGGCGAATTGCGTCTTCTACATCTCGAACAGAAAAAACTGTGTAGGGGTTTTGTATGTTTATGTTTGTTTGCTGATCAAAAACCCCAACATAACTGCCTTTAACAAACTTTTCAATCCTTGCTGCTAAATTAAGAGCATCTTCGGTTTCCATTCCAATTAGGGCTTTGTATAAATCTTCAATCAAAGGAGGCTCAAGTTTTTGTGTTTCAGGGTCTTGGGTTATACCCTTGGCTCTATAAGCGTTAATTAACGCCCTGTCCAGGAGAGCTTCTTGAAAAGGGGAAATATTCCCCATTACAATCTTAAACAAAGAATGAAGGTTAAGGATCTTTAAACCTAACTGATCCTCACCTTCTGTATAGACCTGACTTAAATCAAACGGATTGATTTTGGAAGGGGATGAAGCCGAAAAAACGATATACTCTCCGCCAACTGCCTCTGCAAGGGCTTTATATTCGTTTTCAGGGTCTATAACTATTACTTCAGTGCCAAGCATTAGGGAGCGAACGGATTCTAGTTTAACAAAAAAACTTTTTCCTGCACCGGATGTTGCAAAAACAGCCATGTTTCCATTTTCCAACTCAAATCTATCAAAAATTATGAAAGAGTCATTTTGAGAGTTGATTCCATACAAAACCCCGCGGTCGCTTGAAAGCTCTGCCGTGGTAAAAGGAAAAGTAGTTGCGAGTGAGGTTGTGTCCATATTTCGGCTTATCAAAAGTGCGTCACGGCCAAACGGCGCCGCAGACAAAAAGGCTTTTTCCATATCCAAGACCGCGTGATTTGCAGAAATTAAGATTGAACCAAGAGTGCTTTCAACACGCTTTGTCACAGAATTTAGCTCCTCTTCGCTAATAGCGGGTATTGTTATGTAAAATGAAAACTGGAAAAATCTTTCAGCCCCTTTTACTAAAAGCTGTTGTAGAATTTTTGCGTCTTCCAGTTTTGCTTCTGTTGCAGGGTTTACAATTTTTCCTCTTTGTATGTCCGTTGAAAGCTCCGCTTCCATTTCAGTAATTTTTCTACGGAGCTCGTTTAATACTTCTTGTCCTTCAACCGGGTATATAAAAAAGGAAATGTCTAAAGAATGATCGAAATTAATGATTGGGTTAAGCCAACCCGGGGAAACAAATCTAGGGTAACCAGATACATATAAAGTTCTAAAATAAATATCGTTAATTTTAATATAATCAAAATCAACTTCAATTTGATTAGGAGCTATCAGGTTAACAGGATTCACAGTTTTTTTAGATATTGCGTCTAAGGGGCTTACAAAATTCGGTTTTTCCGGTTTTGGAATCAAATAACCAAAATAATCCTGTTTTGTTGGATCATTATTTCTAACTTTTAGTTCTTGCGAAATATTTTCCTCTAACTTCTTTTTTTTATTTGGCAGTCTGAAAAGATTCATCTGTCTCCTTTCTCTCAATTTCGCTTGCTTCTTTGTTTTCTTTCACTTTATCTTTAGGAGGGTTATAAACGCTATAAAAAAGCTCAATAATCTGCTCAGTGTTAAGCTGCTTCATCCTAAGACCAAGTCTTGCTCCTTGTCTAATAAGATGGTCTCTTTTTGGCAAGAGTGCAGTTTTTGCCTTTTTTAAAACATAGTTTTTCGTGTACGGAAGAGGTCCCGAACGGGTGGTTAAAATCTTAAATGATTGACTTACTCCAAGCTCAAGTGGAGAAAAGGGAATAACAATAAAAAATCTTTTTCCCAAAACATTTCTTTTTCTGGTTGTTTCAAGAACGAAGTTTCGATAGGAATCCATTAAATCAGAAAGCTTGGGGTTTTTAATTCTCTTGGCGGCATCGTCTATGTATTGGATGTATTGGGAAATATCTTTTCTTTGGGTTCTAATAACAACTTGAATTGAAAAAGAAAGACTGTTGATAAGAGCCGCATAGGCCGCAACCACAGCTTCTTGTTCCCGCTCGCTTAAAAGCCCAAAATTAAGAGATGTTGATTCTAAAATCACTGCCGCGCCTCCGTCTTTGTAAAGAATAATTCCATCCACTATATCTGCCAACGGAAGATGTCCTTGTGTGGTGCCGATGATAGGCTCGTCAGGGGTGTTAAATATCGGCGTTTTGAGTATGGGAAATTTTTTTATTGAGGGGACCATTCAGCTCTCCTTTCTGGCTCTTGCGGTGCCGGTTGTGTATCTTTAGATTTTATAGCAATTGGCAATAACAAGGTACTGTTTAATTTGACAAAAACTGGTTCAAAATTAAGACCTTCTTTTTCTATTGTGATTTTATAATCTCCGTCGGGAAGAGGGGTAACAATCATAAAGTGGCCAACTTTGTTGGTTTTAAGCGCCCTAACCGGTCTTCCTTCTGAATCTGCAATTTCCAGTATTGCCCCTTCAACAATTTTTTTGCTCGCATCCAAAACCTGTCCAACAATTATGTTGGGTTGTGTTGGAGGGGCGGGAGGCGCAGCCTCTGGGGAAAATTGGGCGGATTGAAAATTGTCGTTTGTTGACGATGCAGTAAAAACCTGCCCGATTGTACTGGTTAAGACTGTCTGATTGTTTGAAAATGGCATCTGAAACCCTTGAGGTTTAACTTCAATTTGTTTTTGTTCTGGAATCGTAATCTCTTTTTGTTGCACTGACACGGCGGCTTGATTCCGTAAAACTAAAGTTTCTGTTTTTGGTTCTTGAGATAAAGTGGAGACTGGCATTTGGCTTAAAGTTTGTGTTTCGTGTTTTTGGTTTAGCATTGCAGAAATTTTGCTTAAGAAATTTTTCTCATTTTGTTCCATTGCATGGGTCGAAACATCTTGTGGGGCTTTGTCAATTGCGTCTTCGGTAGTTGTTAAATTCTGTTCTGATGTCGTAGGCTGGTCTTCGGGTGCAAAAAAATTTTGAGTTTCTTCTGTTTTTTTCCAAACCAAAATAGTTGGTGCGTAGATTGAGCGAAAAAAGGCGACAATCCACTTTTCAAGGGGTCTGTTTTGAAAAGGTAGAAACGCAAAAGCAGCGCCGGCGACTACCGTTATAACAATTAACGGCCATTTGAAAAAGCCGGGCAAAGGAAGCGAATAAATTATAAGACCAACAATGGCTCCGCCCGCCAGTTGGAAAAACTGTTTTAATGTCATGTCTCCAACCAGCCTAAACTGATAAGAGCTTATCTGTTGCGGTACTGGGTGCTGTTCAAACATATGCTTTTTAGAAAGAAATCGTCTATTCTAACCGATATATATCAAAAAATATAGATGTCTACTATCAGCTTACAATATGAACGACTTTTTTCAATGGGAGAGGTTTTTCACAGTTTAGTTTAGAATGAATACTGGTGTGGTGTGTTTGTACACAAGCTTGCTTGCTTTTTTACTCTAGGATTACTAAAATATTTACAAGCATTTGACAAAAGTAAGAAAAACAATATGAGTTCAGTAGAAAATCCATCACCAAATATCGAAGGAGAGAAAGAGCAAGAAAGTTTTTTTGACCGGCAAAGAAGGCAGGCAGTTGAGGGTTATCTTATTCACGAGCTTTTGATGAGTCCTGAAAGAGGAGAACCTACTTTGGGGGTTAGGTTACTATGCTCAATTTTAGAAGAAGATACGTTCGAGAAACACCCAAACAGAATGTACAGAGAAGAGCAGTTTCTAACCTTGTTGGCAGACAGACGGCACGCAATTTTATACGTATATCCTCTTAAGCCCTACCAAACAATGTCATATTTTGACACAGAGCAGAAAAAATTTGTATCGGTTCAAATACCTAGGCCAGGATACATAGAAGATGAAGAGCAAAGAGAGAATATTGCTGAAGAGTTGGGTAGAGTGAGAGAAGAATTGCAAGCCAGAATGGCACTTTTAAGAAAATTTCACGAACAAGAAACTTTTGGTGGCGACTTGGATCAGTATGCACAGTTGTTTGTGAAAGTTGGAAAAGAGTTTTTGGCATCACGTAATTATTCTGTTATCTTAAACCTAGGACCAACCGCAGAAGGCTTGGCTCCGTTTGGAGAAAAAATAGAAGAGGCGTTTAGAGCTTGGAAAGATATTGGTGATGGCAAAGCAGAGATAACGATAGGTGGAGTTACTAAAAAGTTTCCCAATCTGTTTGGAATGCCTGCAAATCGGGGATTGTTGGAAATTGCTATGCGCGAATATGTGATTAAAAAAATAGCAGAGAGAGTACCAAGAAGCTCTCATGGTCCACTCACAGATAGTCAATTACGCTTAGAAGAGATGGATAATCGTTCTGCTGCAATCTTGGGTTTACAACTTTTCAGGCATTGGGATTATGACGCAAGCAGCGCAATTGCTTCTAAAGGAGAAGGAAGGGCGGTTCTTTCCGAAGGCGTTGTTGACAAGTCAGATTTAAACATTGAAGCAGGTGCATTATCAAAAGACAGCGTGAAATTGAATTATTTTGAAGTCAGGAGGGAATTAGACGCAACATCTGATGGCAAAAATCCAAGAGAGCATATGCGTGCAGGATGGGGAAACCCTATCACCAGAGGTTGCTTTCCTGTTTTAACCGCTCCTGCACTAGATGTTATTTCTTGTGAAATGGTATTGAGCAAAGAACAAAGATCAATCATTGAAAAAGAGATTCATGGTCGGCTGAAAAATGGGGAAAAAGCAGACGTTCCGTACAAAACAAAAATGACTATTCACGATAGGGTTTTTGGAAACGAAGGGAAAAGAGAGGAAGATAGATACAGGACCGATGTTGAAGTAACTATAAGATGCCCTAATGGGGAAACTCGAAAAGAGGTGGTTAATATAGCCTACCAGCCAACAAGGCTGGGAGATAGTCAGCTTTGGGATAGTGCTCAAATAATAACCCATCCGGAATTTGTCAATAACGAAGATAACAATGTATGGCAATTTGCCTTTGGCGCACAAACCGAGGCATTTGAAGTTCCGTATAAACTTCAAATCTTTTGTGTGTGGAGGAGCATTTATCAAATGGTTATGAGTGAAAAATATAAAGAACAATTTAAGGCTGCTATTGATGTGGGTGGTGACAATCTTTTGTTGAAAGCTAATAGGCCTTGGGATGTAGGGCTTACAATACTTTTAGAGTCAAAAGGTATAAGAGGAGAACTAGCTAGAAAACTCAACAATTATACTAGAGCTGTATGGCTTGGGGGGCTAGCTGCCGCACAAGTTAAGGGCAACGATGAAGTAGGACCAGAAGAAGGGGGGACATTAGTACATGACAGTGGCGAGACGTATCTGAATCAAGTTTTGCAAGAACTGTCAAACGCAACGGCTCGGACTAAATTCCTGCCCACAGAAACCAAAGGTGCAGACCGTGGAAAGGTTAAAGGAGGGTGGTGGGGCTTAGTAGAAGAAGTGGCGAGAAATAGAAAAGCGCCAAGACCAAGTGAGTGTTTCGTTGGTCAAGGTCGAAATAGACGGAAATTATTTTCTGAAAAGGAAATTGAACAGCTTCGTGTTTTATACCCTCTTGGTGTATAGAATAGCAGGCAGGTTTGCTATCTTTATAACAGAAAACTTTGGGTTTTTGTGTTGAAGATAATGACAAAATAATTCGGTAAAAGGATGTATATGTATTATCGTTTTATTGAAGCTTGTTTACAAGAAAGCTCTTATATTTTAATTATTGTGTTTATGGTTTCATAACAAAATTATATTGAAGATTGATTCCTACTTGCCCCTGGGCTTGCTGATCCTGTGGGTGGTTCAACTCTGCCTTTGTAACCCAAAGCACCTGCTGCCGAAGACCTGACTTGATAGGGGATTCTGCCTATAATTCTGGCGACACGAGGACCTGCAATTCCAGGTTCAGCCAAAAGAGACCCGACACCTGTTCTTAAACCTGCACCCGCAAAACCTCCAACAGCAGTGGCTAATCCCGCTCCAATCATGCTTGGTTTTTCAGTCATTCTGCCGCTAATTATAAGGCTCTTTATGTTGTTTGCCAAACTTGGCGCCATAAGCGCTACAGTTATTCCAACGAAAACCCCCATTGTTGTCATGTCTACTACACCAGTAAAGCCTGGCAGCCTAACAAAACCATCTCCGCCAATTCCTCTTACGTGATATACATTTCCTATGGTAATCAAATCACTTCCCGCTCCACTCATTCCCCAAAGAAGAACGTGTGCAATCATTATAGAAACAGGTATTGACAAAAAAACAGAAACGTTACCAACGAGAGACTTTAACAATTGCACAAAAGTGTTGCTACCAGGCCAAGCCATATACATTAACGCCGCAAAAGGTAGAGCAACTACATGTAATATAATCAATACATAAGTTTTGAGAAAAATCCAAAAAATTCTTACGACCGCAATTATTATCAGAATTAAGGCAATAATTAAGACAAGTATTGATGCAATAACAGGAATTATTCCAATGCTTGCTATAGCAACTGCAGTTCCGGTAGGACTACCGAAACTCCTCATAATCATGAAGACGACTGATATACCAAAATTAAAAATTCCACCCCAGACATCGTTTGTCATGTTAAATGTGTCTATTAATGTTGCGTTTTGCGTATTTATTATTCCTGAAGAATGAAAGACCCCTGCAATTATACCTAGCAATACAAACGAAAGATCAATAACAAACCCTGCTATTGCAAAGGAGAAGGTTATAAGTAGCAAACCGATTACAATTCTTGGGATAGCAGTAGTTACACCGATTGTTACTTGTGGAGAAATCCGCGTCCTAAACATAACCATAAATGCTAAAAGGATAACTGCTAGTGTAATTAAAGCATAACTGCCGTTTCTTGAAGCTGTCCAAAGGCCAAAAACCGGCAAAAGCGAGTTAAAACCAAAACCTGATTGTTGGGCGTAGACGCTTGGTACTCCGACTCTGTCTAGCACTGATGCAAAATAGGTTACAGCAGAGGCCGGGCGATTTGTTATCATAAAATCAGACAATCTTGCAAACTCAAGAAATCCCAATCCTCCGCTTGAAACAGCCATCTTGGAATTAGATGTATTATAGGCCGTGACACAATTGATGAAAGAATCTAAACCATTAGTTAGATTACCTGTTGAATTTTTAGCAAAACAATCTGATATTTTGTGTTCAATTGCAAAAGATATTAAAGAATATATTATCCACCAAACCTGTGCATGTGTGTATCTTTCACCGTAAATTTCTGATTCAGGAGCACTTGAGATTTTGTCTATGAATTCTTGATAATCTGGAGCATACCAAGGCTTTGTTTGGCTTTGGGCCAAAACCACTACAGGGGAAAGCAAACCTTGGGCTAGAATTGCAAAAACTGCAATAGCAACAAGCAATTTTTTATACATTCTTGATAATATCATATACTTAACTAAATTTTAATTGCAATAGCCGCTTTGTTGATATAAAAAACTTTAATGGAAAGCATTTGCGACTTCACCTATATGCATCTATGTATGGTTTGTAATATCTGTACCACAAATCTCTTTGTGTGGGCAGGATGTTTCTTAATCTTTGGGCATAACTTTGAGCTGTTTGGGCATCTATCCACAAGTCAAAATTGTATCCTCTTGGTCTGATGTTTTGGTTAAGGCCAAGAATATTAACTAAATTATTCAAATTGTCACTAGGATTGTACCCATATCTTTCAAGAGCTTCTTCTTCAGAAAGGCCGTTGTTACAGCTATTGGAAAATGTGTTTATCATACATCTGAATTTTTCAATTGGCGTTAAGCCTATTCCAAGTCTTCCAAAGGGGTCGCAGCCAAAGTGTTTAATGTTACTTCCATCAGGAAGATTGCTGACTAGGCCGCCATTCTCATTTAGGGCAATTGCAATTGCAATATAAGGATTAAAATATCTTCCCTGACAGAGTGGGTTTGCGGTTGTCTGGCTTATTATATATTCGTAGCAAACTTGCCCTTCACAGGTATTTTCAAAGAGATGCTGTTTTGCTTCGGTTGTTGGGACTGTTGGAACCGAGGGCCCTGTTTGGGATTGGCCACCAAAACCATACGGACGGAGGGCTGTTTGGATTTGTTTAAGGAAATATTCGTGTACTGAACCAAGGTGGGGGAAATAAATGCTTGCATTTCTCCCCGGCTTCATATTTAAAGGATTTCCAGCCAATGGCCCGTTTCCTAAAAGAGTTCCGCCAGTAAAGTTTTGCGAGCCTGAATAGTACCATATTTTATCTTCAGCAGGAATGTCAAGTATTTTGTCAACTGGCGCACCCTCTTCAACTCTTGGGAAAATTCTTCTAAACACGGCGGATTCTCCTGCAACAAGTCTATCCCATAAAAAATCCGCTAGGGGAGTGATGGTTTTAATTTTCATTGCAAACTCCGTGTATTGCGTGCAAGCGGGCTCTTGTGGTTTACACAAAACCTCTGAACAGTATTGATTTGGGGTTGTGCCGGGAGGAAGGACTAATGACCCATCGTTTATTCCGGAAATACAAAGATTCATACAAGTTGGATCTGGAATAGGAAGAGGAAATTCGCATTCAAAGCTTGCGTTATAACTAAGACTGCCGTTTGCTCTATTGTATGTGTGTGCGTTATTTTGTACTTCCCAGCCGCCATAAACAAGATCTCCCGGGTTTTTGAAGGTGCGTTTTATTTCGCAAAAATTCATATTTCTCTGCTCGTTCAACTGGTCCATAGGGGGGTTGCCATACTCAACCACACCAAAACCTCTGCCTGTGGGATCTTCAATTTTGTGTGCTGGCGCAAAGGTTTTCTGAAGAATATTTGCAAGCTCGTAAGTTTCTTGCATGTGAGGAAAAGAAAGTCTGCTTGCTTGTGGAATGTTAGGTGTAAAGTTCTCTATCGTTACAGACCCTCTGACCTCAATCTTGTTTGTGTCAAGATCTACTGCCGCTTCACCGTAGAGGTCTTCGGTAGAGGAGAAAGGTATAAAACTAAAAATTGGATTGTATGTATCGATTGTTTGGGTAAGTATTCCCGAAACGGTCATTATAGGGTTAAGATCCCTTATCCTTAATCTACTGCTATCATTTCCTCGATAACACCTTGTTGGAAGGGGCAAATTAATAATTTTAAAAACTTCACAAACTGCTATTTGGTTGTGTCTTGATTTGGTGGCAAGATTTTTTTGTTCCCCTCTTAACCCGGGCTGGTTGGGGTCAGGAATCAGTACTTTGTTGGGAATAAACATTGATCCTGAAGATGCGGTTAAATACTTTCCATTTTGAACAGCAAAAGGCAACAGTTTCTTAATCGGGCCGGAAAAATTAATAATTTCATGCAATCTGTCTCTTATTTCGTTTAGTGAAGAGGTTTGAATTGGCAAATAAGGTGGAGATTTTCTGATTAATTCATCCTCTTCTTCGGCTCTGCTCGTTATTCCGTTTAAAAACCAGCTGACATATTCATTCATGCGTGTTGGGTTGTCTAATTTGTTTTCTTCTGTTTGGCTGTTTGGCACCAGCTCTGTATTGCCAACAACAGGAAGTCTTGTGTCTCCCGTGTAGATTTCTAAATCGATATTGCTTGATACACGGAAACTACATATTTGTGTGGTAGGAGAGTTTTGTCTGCAGTTGACTGCCTGCGCTGGTGTAGCCTGAAAAACTTCGCGAACGGTTAAATCATTTGCGCACATTCTTGTTTCTGTGAGTGGGGTTTGATTGCAGGGGCTTGCCGGGTACGGCCTAAGTGAATGAAATTCTTGGTTTTGGGTTTGACTGCATGGGGTAAAAGGCACCGGTGGCCGCGGGCCGATAGGGGGCAAACTGCCGGCTGGAGGGACGCCGGGGATGCCACCGCCCGGTCTACTGCTGTCAATTACAGGACATTCTGTTGCCGCCCAATATTCAGTAGCAGGTTCGTTTGGGCCAACAATTACAAAAACCTCTCTATTAATTTGACCGTTTAGCAATCTTAGGAAATTGACTAGGGTGGTTGGATCGGAAAAACCGCATGAATCTCCCACGCACAGGCGGATTATTGTTGTGGCAGGGCTGGCATTGATTGAATTAACTATGCCTAAATCAGGTCCTCCTATAATTTCTGTGGCCCAACCCATTCCAAGTTCACTTGCTTTGCTTTGAACTCTGCCCCCTTGGGGAAATAGTCCTTGGTTAAGACCCGCTCTACCGGGATTTTGAGATATTATACCCAAAAGCTCATCTCTTGTTAATCTATGTCTTGGTTCATAAAATTCCTCGTTTACAGACACGCCATCGTCTTTGTAAACTGCAAAGTAGTTTATTGCGGCAATTCCGGCGTTAAGAGCTTGGCTGTAATCTTCTCTCATGCTTGCTATTAAACCTGGGCGGGAAGGGTCTCCTTCGCGTATGTCTGCAGTCCTAAAATCTCCAAATTCTGTAAGATAGATTGGCTTGCCAAAACTACCCGCAGCCGCCAGCCATCCATTTCTTTGCAACCAGTCAACTGCCCGCACAATTCCTCCTTCAACCTCAAGGGTATAAGTATTGCCTGCAAAACCGTCAAGACCAGCAAAATTGGCGGCAGGAAAGCTTCTGTTTGGGGGGTTGACCATGTAGTTGTAAATGATAGTCTCGTGCGGGTTGGTCATATTAAATGCGGGTGAGAGAAGCCTGATATTATTAAGATTTCCGGCCTCGTCTATGACTGTATTCATGTATTTGGCTAAATTTCTTGCTATACATTCATGAGGGCTTTCCGTTTTAGGTGGAGGTTGCCCTTGAGCAAAAATTTTTGAGCCAAAATAACTAAAAAATAAAATAGCTAAAAAAAGAAACGCAAAAACTGCTTTAGTTTTAAGCATGCTATTTTCAGAATATCAGACACTTAAACATTAATGAAGATTAGAAAATTATACAACATCTTGATTTTGAATTGAATAAACCGAACTCTTTTTGTGATTATATATGCTAAAAATTAATACTGTGTTGTTGTAAATTTTGTTTTAATTATTGCTGTAAATATTGAAATTGAGTATTGTCGGAACCCCTACAAAAAAAGCAATGACTTGAATTATAAAGAATGCTAGAGCCAAAAGAACTATGCCGCCAATGGCATAAGTTATGGTGGCCTTTGCTCCTTCCACTTTTCTTGGGTCGCCGCTGCTTGTTATAAAATAAAATCCGCCAATAATAAGCATCACGAAAAGAACTATTCCTCCAACAGGAATTAGAATCGAAATAATTCTTCCAAAGGTGTCGGTTAAATTAGATAGTGGGCTGGCGCAGTTGTCGACCGGTTGGCCCGGGGGGCAAGTTGGTGTGGTGGAGGTTTGAGCTAACAACACAGAAATTATTTCTAGCATGCTTTTAGTGTATCATAAAACATCTATGGAACTTATTCAAAGCATGATACTTTTGACTATAGCATTAATAATTCCCAAATTAAGAAAAGCTTATTTCTTCCCGAGCTGTAATTTTTCTCACGATTCAAAGGTCGGGGAAAGAATTGTTTTTTTTGATTTTGCTCGTGGAATTGCTATTACCGCTGTTGTCTTAATTCATTCAATTTATTTGTTTTTTGAAAAATATCCATATTTTAATCCCTTTTGGTTAAATAATATTAACAATATTTCTCGTTTTGCCGTGGGCTTCTTCTTTATAAGCAGTGGCGCTCTGTTAACTTCCGGAATCACCAAAGAAAAGATTGTTCGCATACTTGTTCCTTATGCGATTGTTTGCGCAATCACTGGAATCTTCCAGCAAAAATCTTGGGATTTAGTTGTTGGGGGAATTTTTAGAGGGGACTTACTGCCTCCTTATTATTTCATTCCGGTTTTGTTTCAGTTTTATCTTATATTTCCGCTTCTCAAAAAATTTAGGCATAAAAAATATTTTCTTTTGGCCTCAATATTTGTTTCTTATTTGTTTTATATAACACCCGGGTTGGCTTATATTGCCGGAGTTCCTACGTTTGGGCCTTTTTTGTTTTTGTTTGCCTTTGGCATGGTGTATTCTGAAAAGCTAAAGTCAAAAACGCCGTTTGAGAACATAAATTTTTGGCTTCTTATTATTCCGATTTATATCGGTCTTCAGTTTGTTTTTCCCGGCCATTATTTTAACTCAAGGTATTTTTATGCTCCTGCTCTTTTAGTGGTAATTCATTATGTTTGGTATAAATATGAGTTTCTTAGAAGCCTTAGATTTTTAACAAGATTTGGCAGATTGAGTCTTTGGGTTTATTTAATCCATTTTTCAATCCAAAGTTTTTTGATTGGTTTAATAGTTTACAACTTTAACTATTCAGTGTTCATTTATATTCTCCTGATTAGCGCTCTGACTGCAATAATCAGTGGGTTGGTGGCAAAACATTTAAACCGGTTTTACTTATACTTATATTTCAGTTAGTAGTAAACTGAAATATCTATCTACGTGTAAATTGTTTGAATCTTTAAAAAATATTGTGACTTAAAGAGCGTAGGGTTTTTGTTCTACAGTAAATTTGCTGATTGTTTTCTAAGACTGAATTCGCAGTTTTGGTTTTTTCATATATTTCTACTTTTTCGTCTTCATAAACCTTGACCCAATCTGTTTTTCTTAACTCCTCGGCAAGGTTTATTTGTTCCTTGCAATACAAAAAACCCAATGAAACCAAAAACGTCTTGAAGGCGTCTATTACTGGTTCAAAAGGATTTTTTGTTTGATTTTCTTGAATTTTGCTTACAACAAAAAGATCTATTTTGTATTTGTCAGCAATTTCAGCAATACTAACTTGCCCGCAGGTAATTTCAAGATATTCTTTAAAGGCATAGTCGCTTTCTCCTTTTGGCGCCTGCCAGAAAAAGACGTCCATTCTGCCGTCAACAAAGTATTTGTTGTTTGGCGCTTTCCATATTAAGTAACCTCCATAATTGTAATCGGCAAAAACATTTCTTGATTTTCTGTCTTTTACTAAAAATTCTATGGCTGACTTTGGATAAAAATTATTTTCATTAATAAATAGCACAGCGGTTTGCAAATAAATTGCCACGCTGATTGTTAGTATGAATAAACTTGTTAGCGCAAGTGTTTTTGCAAAAATATTAAACCGCTTCCCTCCGTACTCAATATTTTTAGAGATTTCGCGGATGTAGTTGGCGTATTTTATAAACAGTGGGGACAAAAGCAAAACAGACAAGGGGGCGTTTCTGCTGCTGTAAGTTCCAAAAAAAATTGCGCCTATTAGGATTATTTTCTCAAAAAGAAGTGTTCTTTTTCGGTTCATAAACATCAAAACAGATGTAAAAACCGATAGGGCAAAAAAACCAATTTCAAATTTCAAAAATGACGGCATCCATTCTAAAATAGTCCTTCGCAGGTTTGCTCCAAATATCATTTGCCTAAGAAGCTCTTCCCATAGTTTAAGCCCATAGGGGTTAATTAGGGTAGAGATAAAGGATAAAACAAGCGCAATATAATCATAATATTCAATTTTTTTATTATTATAGGTTCTAGCGCCAACATATAAGGCAAGTAATCCAATACCAAGGATATAACTGCCATGCATATTGGCCCAAAAGAAAAACAGAATAGGGAGAATCCATCTTGTCTGAATCCACTTTTTTTTATTAAACAAAATATGAATTAGAATGCTTAAAAAAAGCCAGCTAAACACCTGGGGTCTTATCCCAAATCTTAGGAAAAAAGTTGACCAGATTAGCAAGATTATTATTAATTCAAGACCTCTCTTTTTGTTTTTGTTAATCCCAGCCAAAACGATAAAAGGACATGCTGTTGCGACCAAGGCATGTAAAATTGCAAGAGGATAAAAAGAGTTAAAGTTTTCATATAAATGAAAATAAATAATATTTAAAACCCACTCATGGTCAACATAAGAGTAGCTTGGCATCGTGAAAGAGAAGGGGTCAGTTTTTGGAATACCTGTTGAAGTAATGATTTGTCCAAGCCTGTAGTGCCATCCAAAATCAGGGTCAATCCACTTTTGCGCCGACCAACTAAAGATTAGGAAAACTATCAGGAGTAATAATTTTTTGCCAAGTGTTTTTAGTTTTAAATTCATTCGTGTTATTTTTTAGGATTAAGAGCATTTGACCTTGAGTGTTTTATTGGGATTGGAAATTGCATCTGCGGTAAAAAAGAAAAATAGTATTTTTTAAAAAGTTTTGAATTTTGAAAATACAACAACGCCAGCAAAGAAATAAAAAAGTTTATAAATGAGATGATTATTTTTAGTGTTTTATCGGGGAGCTCTGAAAATGGCTTTAAAATTAAGTAAAAACCGGGAGGGTGTGGCTCGGAAACAATTGTTTTGAAAAGTAGTGGTGTTGGCTGCTTGCTTATTTCAGTGACTACTATTTCGTCGTAGGTGTATGTCGCGTCATAAACCAGCAAGAAAAGCGTTCTTATACAAAAGAAAAATATCAATACAAACAGTGTGGCGTATTTCAGGCTAGGTTTCACAATAATAATTTTAACATTTTGCGTATTTGTTCTCCAAAAAAACACCAAGGCTTCCCTTGGTGTTTTAGCGCTTAAGCAAGATAACTGCTTACATAGGCACAGGAACACTAGCTACCACCACCAATGGCTGGGATATCAAGATTGCTAATGATATTAACTCCAAACACGGAGCCTAATAATGCCGCTATCGCCCAAGCTGAAAAGACAATAACCAAACCGATAAGAGCGCTTGTGACTTGGCTTCTGGCACTTTCCGTAGCACCTTTGTCTCCCCCGGAAAGAATCCACTTAATGCCCCCAAGTATTAGCATGAAAAAGAAAATTAAACCAGCAACTATAAGTATAATTCTTAGACCCCAAGATATCATTTGAGGGATTGTAATACCACCTAGGCCAGTGAAATCACTAGGAGCTGCCAAGTTTACACTACCAGCAGCCAACACTGTTGATAAAAACGTTGTCATAAATAAATCACCTCCTTTTTTTACTGCTTCCATTTTGGAAGCAGTAATTTTTATTATTATATACTATCTTCTTTACTTAAAAATCCCTAAATTATAAAGATAAAATTTTTTTTGTCAAGTTTAAAATTGAAAGTTATAACTTATTTATGAACTAAGAAGAGGCTGGTTGTCAAGGGTTGGTAACTGCAAAGAACATTGCCTGCTGATGGTGATTGGTAGCAAATGCAATATTCTCTAGGTCGGCAGAAAAGTTACTACTGCTACAATTTGAATTGCCATCAAGCTGTAACAGACAACTATACCCGCATTGCCTTCTGTTGTAGTCTACAAAGTGGGAATATTAAACATTAATAAACTAACTCCAAAAACGTTTTGGATTAAGGTAATAATGGCAAATCCAGAAAAGAGAAGCACTAGACCGATTCCTGCATTAAATAACTTGCTTCGTGCTTCATCAAGTTTTCCTTTATCTCCGCCGGATCCTATCCATGCAACACCTCCTGTGAGAAGCTGAAATAAAAAGTAAAGACTGCCGACAATGAATATTATGGATATAGTTAATCTTAAAAGAGCACCAAGAAATGCAACCCCGCTTCCTGTGCCGCTAAACCGCCGGCTCAAGTCGGGAATACCCCTGTTTGTTATTTGACTAAGTACTGCTGATTGCATTTTGGATGATTATAGGCGATTAATTAAATCCGCTAGGCTTAAAATATCCAATCCAAGTATATAACCAATTAGCTCAATAAAAAATATTGCCCCAATTACAACAACCAAACCTATTACGCTTGTTGAAAGCTTACTTCTTGCCCCCGCAAGTGCGTTTTTGTCTCCCCCCGAATTAATAATTTGTATTGCAGATATAAAAAACTGAATAATAAACCAGATAAAAGCTATAATAGTCATTACGCCAATTGCAGTTGATATGATATTTTCCAATGTCATTGGCGCATTTGCGATTCTTGCAGAATTACCCAAAGGTCCCGGCAAACTAAAACCGCCTCTTGGCGCAACCGGAATAGCATTTAGAAAAATGTTCATGTTTTTATCGTACAGGAACTGGAATCGCCGGATTAATTAGTGCTGAATAATTTCCAAAAATAAGTTGACCGAAAATAGCAGCTAAAATCAATGAACCTGCGGCAAACAAAAGACCAATCACGCTTAAATAAATCTTTGACCAAGCGCTTTCAACCTTCTTGGGATCATCTCCGGCTGAAAGAAATGAATATCCTGCCAAAATAAAATTGAAAAGAGCATATATTCCGGCAACTACTATAAGTACATTGAAAACCAAATTTAAAAGCACCCCTATTGCTCCTTCCTCAAGTGTGCCAAAGTTTAAAGTTGGAAAAGGCTGACCGACTCTCCCTATGTTTGGAATGTTATTCATTGCGTTTTTTTAATTTGTCGTAATAGGCATTGAATTTTATGGCTAGCTTTGTGTTCCTGTGCTTAGGAAAGCAGGAATGGTAATAAATCTTGTATTGGTCCATATTTCAATAATACGAATTATCCAAAATGAAGTAAATACTATCACAAAACCAACAATTGCCCAAGTTACAGCTTGCTTGCCCTTTTCCGCCCCTTGAGGATTGCCTGAACCAGCGCTTGCAATTATTGTTAACCCTCCGCCTATAAACAAAAATACCATTATAACACCCGCAACAACGATTGCGGCAGAAACAAGATTTCCAATAAATGAACCTAAAGATATGCTTCTTCCGATGGGGGAACCAAATCTTTCTCCCAATTCTACCGCTTTTGCCGTGTTCATCTAAATACTCCTCCAAATCCGTTGAGCCCTAAAAGAAAACCTATTATTTGCACTATCCAGTATGCTGTAAAAACAATTATAAATCCATAAACAGCATAGGTTAAACGTGCTTTTGCCGCCTCTAGCGCTTTTGGGTCTCCTCGAGAGGTCATCATAGATAGGCCTGAGGTGATAAGGTAAAATAAAAGCGCTATGCCGGCGGCAAAAAATATTATGTTAACAATTCCTAAGTTAAAAAAATCAGCAATGGTTCTGTTGCCGCCGAAGCGGTAGCGTGGGCCTAAAGCTCCTTCGATAGTATTAAAATTAATAGGTTGTGACAAAGCTGTGCTAAACATGATTAATTTTATCCGAACAAACCCAAAACGTCCACTCCGATAAAGCGAAGTAAAAAAACAGAGAAAATAAGCATCCCAAGTCCGACAACTGCGGACCATAAAAGTGATTTTGCAGAATTGATTTTTTCAGGATTGCCAGAAGAGGCGGCAATCGTAATTGCAGAAATTGCTATTAAAAACAAAGCGACTCCTCCACCAACGCCAAGCCCCCAAGCCAAAAAAAACCTTGCGGTTTCAGAAATGATGTTAAAAGGTATACATCCTATGGCGGTATTCACGTAACTCTGATTAAGGCAATCACGAGAAACAAATTGTGCAGTTCCCGGAGGACCGGTTACTATACCAAGTCCAGGCACAAGACTTAATATTAAACTATCGACACATAAAGTTTCTCCTGTTGAAT
>Ga0209101_1001178_pt1 | contig 20008 bp, 17 predicted proteins | sample ConPoolayeCmetaG_FD_185481 | JGI IMG/M metagenome (GOLD analysis project Ga0209101, IMG submission 185481) | Hot spring microbial mat communities from California, USA to study Microbial Dark Matter (Phase II) - Cone Pool mat layer C metaG... ...
CCCTGCGGGCGGGCGCAGCCCGCCCACACCCTGCCCCCGGGTGGGAGGCTGGGGAACCCCGGGTTCCCCGGACCCCTGCGGGCGGGCGCAGCCCGCCCACACCCTCCCGCGCGGGGGAAAGGAGAGCCGAGGGCTTGCTGATGCCCCGGACGGTCAATCCAATGCCAGGACGCGCCAGAGAAAGCACGGGTATGGTCTTTGAGAAATTAATCCGCTATGCCGGGCTAGCCGTGGGGCTAAAGCCCTCGGCTACGGAATGCGAAGCCCGCCTGCGCGGGCTATAGCGGATGATGTATTCAAAGACCATATCCAAAGCGTGGCATGAGGGGCAGCCCCCTCAGCGCTTGAGCCGTGACGCGATCTCGGCGACACGGCGCCCCAGCGCGCGGCCCTGGGCGCGATCCTCGTCGGTGAGGCCGCCGATGGCCGTGGCGCCGTAGTAGGAGCCGGAACGCTCCATCGTCGGCGTCCACGGCAAGCCGACGATGATCATCCCGCTGCCGAGTTGCCAGTGCAGCACGTTGAGCAGGGTAAACTCGGTGCCCGAGTGCCGCCCGGCGCTGGTGGTGAAAGCCGCGCCGACCTTGCCCGCCAGCAGGCCCTCCTCCCACATGTCCCCGGTCGTATCCAGCCAGCGTTTGAGCGAGCCTTTGATGCCCGTCCAGTTCGGTGTGCCGATGATGATCGCGTCGGCCTCGAGCAGATCCTCGCGCGAGGCGTCGGGGAGCTTGAGGAGCGACACGCTCGCGCCAGATACTTCGTGCGCGCCGGCAGCCACTTCTTGCGCCAGCGCGGCGAGCAGATCGCCGTGATCGTAGAGCACCAGCACCCGGCAGGAATCGCCCATGAGCGCACCTCCTTTACGTGCCCGGCAACCCGGGCAGCAATGCCGGGACCGGGTTTCGGGTTTTCTCTGGGTTGCGATCGAGAGTGGATGATGGTGTGTATTATAGCAAACCCGGTCGGATAGTGTGGTAGGATTCCGTGTGGAGGGGAGGCAGGGGCTGATGCAACCAGGAGGATGACACTATGCAGAGTCTGAAGGAGCAGGTCCACATTGAAGCAACAACGCTCACGGTCGAAGGGTTCCGCCTGCGGGTGCTGACGGCCGGTAAAGGGCCGGCGGTGCTGCTGTTGCACGGCTTCCTGGTGAACGCCGACGACTGGCGCCCCACCATCGCCTGTCTGGCCGAGGCGGGGTACCGGGCAATCGCCCCCGACGCCCTGGGCTTCGGCCACTCGGATAAGCCGGGAGGCGCCGCCTACAGCCTCCAGCGGTATGCCGATCTCAATGCCGGCGTGCTCGACGCCCTGGGGGTGAACGCGGCCACCGTGGTCGGGCACTCGATGGGGGGCAAGCACGCCCTGGCGACGACGGTGCTGCACCCTGCCCGCGTCTCGCGGCTGCTCATTGCCGACAGCGAGGGCTTTATGCAGTTGCCGCTGTTTATGCGCAAAGGCGGCGCCCTGCCCTTCCTCGGCGAGGCGCTCCTCTCGCTCTCCGCGCTCCCGGCGGTGATCCGTATGCAACTCGGCGCCGCCTTCGCCGACCCGGCGCGCTACGTCACCCCCGAACTGGTCGCCCGCGGGCGCGAGACCCTCGGCGATCCGCAGGTGCGCCACACCATGCTCTCCCTGAGCCGCCACTACGAGGCCAACGACCTCAAGGGCAGCGGCCTCTGGCCGCGCCTCGCCGCGATCCGCTGCCCGACGCTGATCGTCTGGGGGGCGGAGGATCGCCTGTTCCCGGCGCGCTACGCGAAGGACGCCCAGGCCGCCATCCCCGGCGCCCAGCTCGTGATCATCCCGCGCTGCGGCCATTTCCCCCAGATTGAGGCGCAGGAGCGGTTTCACGGGTTGCTGCTTGGTTTTCTGGCCGGCCAGGACACCAGCCAGGCTGCCTGACCGGAGAGGCAGGGTGGCCCCGCATGCCCCGCTTCCCCGCCGGGGGCGCATCAGCCCGCAAAGGCCCGGTCAATCACCTCCTGCATGCGCTGCACGTGGGAGCCGCGCCAGTAGATCTGGCCACACGCCTGGCAGCGCCAGAACTCGTCGTAGTAGCGGCGGGTCTTCGGCTGGAGTTGATCGAGGATCGCCGCCTTCGCCACCGGCGCCGTGAGGCCATTGCAGCGAATGCAGCGCCGGAAGGGCCGCGCGCCGGCCCGCAGGTCGTAACGCCGCGCCACCTCGCGCACCTGCGCCTCGGGGTCGGTGGCGCGGACGAACGCGCCATAGACGACCGCGCGGCGCATCAGCAGCCGGAGATCGCGGGTGAGCAGCACGCGCTCCTCGGCGCGGGCGCTCTCCGCCAGTTCCACGTCGCTCTGGTCGTTGCGATAGAGGGTATCGAAGCCGAGCATGCGCAGGTAGGCGGCGAGGCGCCCCAGGTGCACGTCGCAGGCGAAGCGCAGCTCTGCGAGCGGCGGGCGCAACGGAAGCCCGCCCGGCGGGATCTCCTCGGGCGGGTAGATATCAATCACCGCGCCGGGCGCAACCCGGTCGCTGAAGCTCGCCGGCGCGCCGTTGACGCTCAGCGCCGCGATCTCCGGGTGGGGCACGCCGGCGACCTCGACCAGGTGCTTGACCGTTTCGTGGGCCGACCAGGGCAGCGTCATGGGCCGGCCACGCTGCGCGCGGGGTAGAAAGTCGTTCAGCGCGCCGTGGCAGCGCACGGTGACGAGGGGAACGGTGGCCGGGAGCGGTTGGGAGGGGGAGGCCCTGGCAGACAGATCGTTTTGCATACCATTGGACGGCTACGGATTTTAGATTTTAGATTTTGGATTTTCGGGTGGTGGTTTGTCCGCATCCTTCCCGGTGGCAAGAACGTGGGGTTCCCGGGAGGGCACAGCCCTCTCAGGAACCCCACGCCCACGCAACGGCTCGCCGGGGGTTACCTGGCCATCAACTCAGCAGCGCCCAGCAGCCTGCGATGAGCGGGGATGGCGCGCAGAAAGGCGTCACGCCGCTCGGGGCGCATCAGGGCGGCGCGCCACGTGAACTCGGCGCGCGCCCGGGCGTAGAGTTGCGCGCCACGGGGATCGTCGGCCGCCCCCAGCACCTCGGCGGCGCTCAGGAGCGTGCGCACCGGCTCCTCGGCGCCGGTGAGCGCGCCGTCGAGCAGCAGTGGCGCGTAGGGTTCCAGACACTGCCGGGCCGCGTGCGGGTCGCCCTGGAGGTAGAGCGACTGGGCCTCGGCAGCGGCGGCCTCGGCGGCCAGCACAGAGTGGCCAACGGCCTCGTCGGCGGCCCGCGCCTGGGCGAAGGCCGCGGCGGCTTCGGCATGGCGCCCGAGGCCCGCCAGGCTGCGCCCGAGGAGCAGGCGGGCTTTCCGCTCGAGGCGCTGATAACCCTCGTCGCAGGCGATCTGCAGCGCATCGCCGGCGAACGCGTGGGCGCGGGCCGCGTCGCCGCGCAACTCAGCGCCGCGGGAGCGGCCAAGCAGCCCCGCGCAGCGCGGGCGCGGCATGTCCAGCTTCGTGGCGCCGTTCAGCGCCTCGACATAGGTCGCATCGGCCTCCTCAAGCGCGCCCTGCGCGAGCAAGGCGTCGCCCAACAGGACCGTGGTATGCACACTGATGAAGCCGTGGACCGTCGCATCGGCGTAGCGCGTAGCTTGCTGTATCAGTTCCTCGGCAGCGCCCAGACGCCCTTCAGCCGTAGCGACGAAGAACTGGAGCGACCAGTGCCAGAAGCGCAACTGGAAGTGTTCGGGCGCTTGCGAGCGAACCGAGCGCCGCTCGAGTAGCGTCCGGGCCGGCGTCAGATCGCCGACCTCCACCGCGAGATGAGCCTCGGCGTACCAGAGCAGGATCAGGTCGAGGGAGGGCTCGCGGTCGTCGAAGTGTTGCCTGGCGGCGGCGAGCGTCGCGCGCATCAACGCGAGATCGCCCGCCCGCCAGGCCAGGCGGGCGAGCAGGCTGAGGATCGCCAGTTCGCTCCCCCGGTCCTCGCGCCGGATCGCGGCGGCCAGGGCGCGCTCCAGGAGCGGGCGAGCGGCCCGGTAGCGGGTCTGAAGATACAACTGGTTACCCTGGAGTTGATCAATGCGCGCCGGCAGCAGGTCATCGTCCACGGGGGCCAGGGCGCGGGCCTGCTCCATCGCCGCGCGCGCCAGGGAGCCATCGCCCTGATGCACATAGAGCCAGGCCGCGACCAGCAACAGTTCAATGATCTCCAAGCCATCGGCGGGGCTCAGCGTATGCGGCGCATCCGTCCCGCCCAGGGCTGCTACTGCCCGCCAGCAGTGCTCGGCGCCTTCCCGGAAGACGCCCAGGGCGTACCACAACTGCGCCATGCCAGGGCGTAGCCGCGCGATGTACTCGCGATTGCGCCGGGCGACGGCCCAGCCCCAGGCCAGGTTCAGATCGCTCCAGTGGTCAATCAATTCGTAAATGGCGTTAGCATTACGGGCAACGTGCTCGCTCACCGAGGCGACGAAGCGGGTGAAATGGCCGACGTGGCGTAACGCGGCCTGCGCCTGCTCATCGGGATAGCGCGCCAGTTCCTCGGCGGCGAGGTAACGCACCAGCGGATGCAGGCCATAGGCGCGCTCACCAGAGCGGGTAAGCAACCCGTACTCAATCAGGGTCTCCAGCACCTGCGGCGCGCAGCCGCCCACCGCCCGGGCCGCCGGGCGATCAAAGGCGTTGGGGAACATGGACAGGCGCCGCAGGACCATGGCCTCCTCAGGGGAGAGGCGCTCCCAGGACCAGCGGATCACGGCGTCGAGGCGGCGTTGCCGCGCCGGCACATCGGCCTCGTCGCTCACCAGCAGATCCAGACCATGGGCAAGCTCATCGGCGATCGCGGCGCAGTCGAGCGCCCGTAGCCGCCCGGCGGCGAGCACAATGGCCAGGGGCAGCCCGTTGACCAGCCGGCAGATGCGGACGATGTGCGGATAGTCGTCGAGACCCGGCGGACTCTGCAGGCGCGCCGCCCGCGCCCGTTCGAGGAAGAGCTGGCCCGCGCCGCTGCCTGGCAGATCCTCGGGGCCGGTGGGCAGGCTCAGGCCGTCCAGGTCGAAGACGCACTCCGCGGCGAGTTGCAGGCGCACCCGCGAGGTGACCAGCACGCGCGCGTCGGGCGCGGCAGCGAGGATGGCGCTGACCAGCGCGGCCACCGCGGGTTCCACCTCGGCGTTGTCAATGATCAGCAGCAGCCGGCGCGTGGCCACCCAGCGCAGCAGAACCGTCTGCGCATCGGCGCCCGGCTCGACCATGAGCTTGAGACTGCGCAGGACCTTCTGCACAAGCTGGTGCGTCTCGCCGGAGACGGATCGCTCGGACTCATCGCAGGTCACCAGGAAGACGCCATCGGGGAAGGCAAGCTCGTCGGGCAGGGCGGGCCGGGTGAAGGTCGCGGCGAGCTCCAGGGCGAGGCGCGTCTTGCCAGTGCCACCGATACCGACGATGGTGACCAGGCGGCAGCCGGGCTGCTGCAACTGAGCGGTGAGCAGGGCGCGTTCAACCGGACGATCGACGAAGGTCGTGGCGCGCGCCGGCAGATTGTGGGGCGGGGCGACCGGCCCGGCCTGCAACTGCTCGTAGAGGCGCAAGGTTTCGGGTTGCGGCTCGGCCCCGAACTCGCGCCGGAGCGTGTCGCGACACTGGGCGAACTGGCGCAACGCGGCGGCGCGCTGGCCATCGCGGGCCAGCAGGCGCATCAAGCTACGGTGGGCCTCCTCGCGCCAGGGCTCCTCAGCCAGCAGGCGGCGCGTGGTCGCGATCGCGGCCCGCACAGCGCCGGCTTGCTCCTCGGCGCCGGCCAGGTGTTCGAGCAGGCGAACGTACAGGTCGCGCAGCCGCTCGCGCTCGTAGTGCAACCAGTCGTCGAAGGCGGGCGCGTCGCGGAGGTGGAAGCCACGGGCGAACTCGCCGCCGTAGGCGGCGGCAGCCGCGCGCAGGGCCTCCAGATCATTCTGCTGGAGCGCCAGGCGGGTCGCGGCCTCGAAGTCGGCCACGTCGAGCGCGAGCGTGAGGCTCGGGGCAAGCGTGACGGTCTGCTTGTCAGCCTGCAAGGCGTCGCCGAGCATGGCGCGCAGATCACGCAGCGCATTGCTCACTGCCATGGCCGCCTTCGACTCATCGCTCTCGCCAGCGATCAGACTGGCGAGAACGGTGCGCGCCTGGGGGCGCCCGGTGCAGGCCAGGTAGATCACCAGCGCCAGCCCGGCACGGCGCGAAAAGTGCAGCGGCCGGCCGTCCAGCTCAACGGCGACGGCGCCAAGCAGTTTGAGCGTCAGCAATGCCATAGCGTCGTCATGATACCCGTTTGACAGGATCTTGACAAGGTAGGGGGGTATCCTATTTCCGCTAGACGGCTCGCCACGCGAGAAGGAGGCAACCGTGAAGGTTGAGATTGAGTATCAACCGTCCTATTCCCTGGCCCTGGTCACCCTGGAGGCGGGCGAGGCCATCCAGGCTGAAAGTGGCGCCATGGTCGGCATGTCGGCCGGGATGGAGATGAAGACCGAAGCGTCGGGGGGCTTGTTGAAGTCGCTCGGGCGAAAGCTCTTCGGCGGCGAGAGCTTCTTCATCAATACGTTCGTCGCCACCAATGCCGGGCAAACGATCGCCCTCGCGCCCCCGCTGCCGGGCGATGTCGCGGTGGTTGAGTTGCAGGGGGAGCCGCTGCTCGTGCAGTCGGGCGCCTACCTGGCCGCCTCGGCCGGGGTCCAGGTTGACACGAAATGGACCGGCGCGAAGACGTTCTTCGGCAGCGAGGGCCTGGTGATGCTGCGCGTCACCGGCACCGGCACCCTGATCCTCTCGAGCTACGGCGCAATCCGGCCGGTCGAACTGGCCGCCGGCGAGCAGTACATCGTTGATACCGGCCACCTGGTGACGTTTGAGGAGCGGCTGGGCTACGAGATCAAGAAAGTGGCCGGCTGGAAGAGCACGCTCTTCAGCGGGGAGGGCCTGGTGGCGGAACTGACCGGGCCGGGCCGCTTTACGTTGCAGACCCGCAGCCAGGATGCCTTCCTGTCGTGGTTGATCCCGCATCTTCCCCGGTCAACGTCTACTCCGTCGAGTTCGTCGTAAGGAGGCAGTCTCAATGAACGAATATCTGCTCCCTAGCGTCGTGATGATGATCGCTGGTCTGGTCAACTTGCTGTTTGGCCGGCGTCTCTTCTGGCTCTTCGTTGGTCTGGGTGGTTTCCTGTTGGGCATCCTCATCACGATCACCCTGCTCAACGATTGGAATCCGATCGTGACCTTTCTGCTGTCGCTGGTGATCGGCGCCGCCATGGCGATCCTGGCGATCTTCGCCAGGCGCCCGCTCGCCGCGCTGGGCAGCTTCTTCGGCCTGGGCTTCATGACGCTGTTCGTGGCCTCGCTGTTCAACGTCGGAAGCCCCTGGAACTTCATCGTGGCCGTGATCGTCGGAGCGATCGCGGCGGTGGTAACCTACATGATCTTCGAGTGGGCGCTTGTCGTTAACTCGTCGCTGTCCGGGGCCAGTGCGATCACCGCCGGCGTGACGGCGCTCCTGCCGTTCTTCAACGAATGGGGCGGCTGGCCGGCGAGCGTGCTGGCGGCGCTGCTTGCCACGGCTGGCATCTTCTTCCAGTCGCGCGAGTTGATTGGCGAACCACTCGCGCAGGAGCCAGTGTCATCGGGCGGGACGGCCAGTCGCTCCGGCCAGATCCGCAGCTAGTACGGACGCCGGTGCGTGTGCACACGTCTCCTAACGTGAACATAAGCCCTCGGCGAGGGGGGTGGGGAAACCGGGTTCCCCATCCCTCAGCGGACGCGGGCCGGAGGCCCGCGCACCCAGGCCCCGGCCCCTGGGAGGGTTTGGGAGGGCGCAGCCCTCCCAAGAACAACCTTATTTTCATTGCGGCTTTGTGCGGCGAAGCCGCATGAACGGCTAACGTGAAAATAGGCTCTCGAAGAGGGTGTGGGGAAACCGGGTTTCCCCACGCCCCCGCCCCGCAGGGGAAAGGGGAAACCGGGTTTCCCCATACCCCCGCCCGCGGGAGGGTCTGGGAGGGCAAAGCCCTCCCAGAAGAACCCTGTTATTCCCTTGCGGATGCGGGCCGGAGGCCCGCGCACCCGGGCCCCGACCTACGGGAGGGTCTGGGAGGGCTGCGCCCTCCCAGGAACAACCTTTTTTCATCCCGTCGGGGTGCGGCGGAGCCGCATAGACGGCTGAACTGAATAGTGTGGAGCGCGCGATGATATGGTTATTGAGAAATTAATCCGGTATGCCGGGCTGGCCGTGGGGCTAATACCATTTTGGATTGCCGATGTTGGATTGTGGATTGCCTTGCAGGGCGTCACCGTGCGATCCAGCACTTCGACGAATGCGGAATGTTCAACAGGAAGTGGTATAAAGCCCTCGGCTATGGGATGCGATGCGAAGCCCGCCTTCGTGGGCTAGAGCGGAGTAATTTCTCAAAGACCATAGAAGCCGCGCCGCCACTGGAGGCACAAGACAATGAAGGTCGTTCGTCTCGTCGGGATGCTTGCTGTTGCCATTGCTCTGCTGGCGCTGCCGGTCCTTGCCAGTGCCCAGGGCGCCAACACCGTGTCTGGTACCATCACCTACCGCGATCGGGTCGCGCTCCCCGCCAATGCGGTCGTCAGCGTGCAGATCGCCCGTGTGTGGGCTGATCGCGGGCCCGAGATCATCGCCGAGCAGTCCTTCGCCACCAACGGCGCGCAGCCGCCGCTCGCCTACAGCATCGCCTACGACCCGGCCCGGATCGACCAGAATGCCAGCTACACCGTCCAGTCCAGTATCAGTGTCAACAACCAGATTCGTTACAGCACCAACACCATTGTTCCCGTGATCACTCGCGGCGCACCGACCCAGAACGTGACGATGGTTCTGGTGGCCAGGAGCCTGCCCAACACCAGCGGTGTCGCGTGGCCGCTCGTGGTTGGCGGCGCGGCGCTGCTCGCCGCCCTCGGCGCCTTCGTTCTGCGCCGGCTTGTCGCGGCGCAGGCGTCCGCCGCGTCCGGTGCGCGCGTGAGTGAGTGAGTGTCGTGTCAGGGATTTGCCAGGGACGCTAAGGGGGACGACCGCACTATGCGTGACATAACGCCAGTTCGGGTATTGACCATCGACAGCCTGCCGCTTGTGCATGCCGGTGTGCGCCAGTTGCTCGCCGCCTTTCCAGACATGCACGTGGTTGGTGAGGCGTTCGATCTCAACGATGCGCTGCGGCTCGGCGCAGCCTGCGCCCCGAGCGCGGTGCTCGCCGAGATTCATGACTTCGGGCCGGAGTGGCCTGCCGCGCTCCGTAGACTGGCCGGCGCGCTGCGCGTTCCGGTGGTCGTGTTCACGCTGGAAGCCGATGCCGGGCAGGTGCGTGAGGCGCTCCGGGTCGGCGTGCAGGGCTATCTGCTGAAGAACACCCAGCCGCTGGCCCTGGCCCAGGCCTTACGCAGCATCGCCGCCGGCCAGCAGGTCTTCGCCCCTGAGGTCGTGGGCATCGCCTTCGCGGCCCAGCCGCGCGACCCGGCGGGTGAGATGCTCACGCGGCGGGAGCGCGAGGTGCTGATCCTGCTGGCGCGGGGGTTTTCCAACGATGAGATCGGCGCGCGACTCTGCGTAAGCCGCGCGACGGTCAAGTTCCACTGTGGTCAGATCTTTGCCAAGCTCGGGGTGCAGAGCCGCTCCCAGGCAGTCGCTATGGCCTACACCCACAATCTGGTGCCACGACTGGTCGCAGAGGCTGAGCCGGTGGTACCGCAGTGCGCGGTGCACGCCTGGAGCGCGTAGGCGCAGCATATTCAGGGCGACACGTGGTGGAAAAGATCTCCATGCATCCACAGTCCGCACATCCGGAGTCTGCCGCTGCCGCGCCGGTGGCTGGCACCCGCCGTCTGTCCGCGTTCGCGCTGTGGACCGTGATCGCCGGGCTGACTCTCGGCAGCGTGGCGACACTCATCGCTCGCTTCTTTCAGGGCGGGAAGCCGGCAGCCGACCTGACCGTCACCAGCGTCATCGTGTTCATCTCCGTGTGCGCTATGGGGACGGCAAGCTGGTGGTTGCTGATCACGCGCCGGCGCCGGGTGAGCGAGGGCCGCGGGGCGAGGGCCGGCGCGTTGACGGCCCTGCTGGGCTATGTGCTGGTGTTCCAGGTGTCGCATCTCGTCTACGGGCTGGCCTCGCCGGGGTTCTACGGCCATACCCTGCTCGAACGCATCGGCGGCGGCCTGATCCTTTCGCTGCTGACGCTGATCTTTCAGCGGAGGCGTTCGGCGCTGCGTGGGCGCGCAACGGCGCGACGGTGCGCAGCTACACCTTCCCTGCCGAACTGGCCCTCGACCACGACGTGATCGATCCGAACCACCCGAAGCAGCGGATCGACCTGGTCTACCCGGCGCTGATCGACCTGCTTGAAGGAAAAAAGTCTCTGAAGGATGAGATGACAAGATTTTGACAGCAGGCCCCGCTATGCTATGTGCGTCCCGATAGGTACAGCTACGATAGACGGCCCGAACCTTACAATGCACAGGGAGTGAAGACAATGGCAGGCAAGTCCAATTTCACTGCCGACGAGTGGCAGCAGATCGCGCAGGCGCCCTTCATGGTCGCTCAGTACGTTTCCCAGGCCTCAAAGGGCGGCGCCATCGGCACTATCAAGGAGGTAATGGCCTTGCTCCAGAGCCTCGGCCCGTCGAACGTGGCTGATCAGGGTCAGCTTGTCAAGGACCTGGTAGCCGACGTTAGCGCGAAGGCCGTGGATGTGAGCGGCGGCGGCGTTGAGCGGTCCGCCGATACAATCAAGGGCGGGCTTGGGGCAGCTATGGCCCTCCTCAACAGCAAGGCGCCCGACGAGGCCGCAGGCTTCCGCCAGTGGCTGTACTCGCTGGCCGTGAAGGTGGCCGAGGCGAGCAAGGAGGGCGGCTTCATGGGTGTCGGCGGCACGAAGGTCAGCGCTGAAGAGCAGGCCGCCCTCACTGAGCTGGCGGCGACCCTCGGCGTGCAGGCGTCATAGCAAGCTACTGCCGGCCACCTCACGGTCTGCCCACGCCGGGTGCGCGGGGGATTATTTAGACGTGAGACAAGGTTCGTAGGAGATTCACCGTCCGCAGCGTTCCGCCGCCTCCCGTCCTCCCCCCGCTGGGGGGAGGAGCCCGGTTCCCTCCCCCAGCGGGGGAGGGTCAGGGAGGTGGGCGTTTCGGCACGCGACGGTACCAGACAGCATAGCCCTTCTGAAACCCTGGAGGGCTTATTTTCACCTCAGCCGTCCATGCCGCCGGGCGGCACACCGCCCAATGAAAACGGGGGTATGGGGGAACCTGGTTCCCCCATTTTCACGTTAGGCAGAAGTAGCACCTCATCGCGCATTGCGCACCGCCGAGGCCGGCTCGCTCCGGATTGAACCGCGAGGGTGCATAGAGGACTCGCCCTCCTGCATCTTCGCGCGCCGCTCAAGAAAGGAATGCTCGTGACAACCTCTTCGCGTTCGATCGATGCTACCACCTGGGCCCAGGAGGAGGCCCGGACAATGGCGGGCGTCTACGGCTGGATGATGCTCGGCCTGCTGGTCACCGGCGGCGTGGCCTGGTTCACCGCGAACACGCCAGCGCTCGTCGGCCTGCTCACGAACGTCTGGGTGATGATCGGCGTGATCGTGATTCAGGTCGGCGTGGCTATCTTCCTCAGCTTTACCCTGCTGCGGCTCCCGCCCGTCGCGGCGACCGCACTGTTCCTGATTTATTCCGCGCTGATGGGGCTGACCTTTGCGCTGATCATTATGGTCTACACGCTCGGCTCGATCGCCACGGCCGTACTGATCACTGCCGTCGCCTTCGGCGCCCTCAGCGCATTTGGCTACTTCACAAAGCGCGACCTGTCAGGTCTGGGGCTGTTTCTGTTCATCGCCATAGTCGGGCTGGCGATCGCCTCGCTGGTCAACTGGTTTCTAGCGAACCCCTTGCTCGACTGGGTGATCTCGATCGTCGGGGTCGTGCTCTTCGCCGGCCACACGGCCTTCCAGACCCAGCAGATCAAGCGCCGGCTGGCCGAGGCCCGCGACGCCCGCGGCGCGCAGCAGGTGACGATCTACGGCGCCTTCACACTCTACCTCAACCTCATCGTCATGTTCTCAAAGATGCTCAGGCTGCTGGGGCAGCGGAAGTAGAGACACGCCAGGGCGACAACCCGGCTGTTCAGGATCTCGGCAATCACGTCTACCTGGTTGACTGCAACCAGGATCCGATCCCGAACCTGTTGCCGGCCGCAGATGTGCAGAAGACCGCGCAACTGCAGAGCGCGCCGATCGGCAGTGGCGATCTCGCAATCGAGACGCCGGTCAGTCCTGACGACCACACGGCGCTGGTGCGCAGGAGTCCTGCGGAGCGCGTTTTTCTGAACGTGCGCGACGGCAGCACCCGCCCGGTGCAGGTGAGCCAGATGTTCTCCCCGCTGTCGAATCTGATCTGGTTTGACGCCGACCGTGTCGGCGGCTTTGCGTCGCTCCTGGTTGATGGCAGGCCTGGATAGGATCGTCTGCCTACAAGCTCTACGGCGCCCAGGAGCAGATCCTCTGGTTCCGCACCTAATCTCGGACAGCCGTGGTACAATCGAACTGGTTGCCGGCAGGTGCCAGACAGAGCACGATGCAGCCTCTGCAGCTCATGGTATAACCACCGAGGTGTAGGATGCTCTTTGATGTCCGCCCGCTGACTCAGTCACTGATCGCCCTCTGGACGGTGATCCAGTCGCTCGGCGAGGCGCAGGGTGGTCTGGTTGCGGCGGTGAACGCGGAACTCATGGCGGGGCCCCTCTGGCTGCCGAGCATCGTGCTGATCTTCTTCGTGGCCGGGCTCTCGGAGAGCTTCGGCACGCGGGCGGTGGTCCTGTTTCTCAACCGCGTCGGCCGCCGGCCGTTCTGGATTGCCCTGCTGCTGACCGCCCTGACCTACGTGGCGGGCGGCTTTGTCTGGGGTGCCACGACGGCGCTCGTCGTCGACCTCTTCTACGACTTCGACCGCGTCTTCCTGGTGAGCCTGCGGGCCGTCGCGGTCGGCTTCCTCCCCCTGCTCTTCGCCTTTCTGGGCTTCACCCCCTACCTGGGCCAGGGGTTGCTGATCATCCTTCAGGGCCTCAGCCTCTTCCTGGCGGCCCTCACCCTCTCGCTGGCCTACGGGCTACCCTTCGCCAACGCGGCGCTCTGCGCCACCGGCGGCTGGGTACTCTTCCAGATCATCCGCTGGTTCACAGCCGGCCCGGTCACCTTGATCAGCCGCTGGCTGCTGCGCCAGATCACCGGGCAGGATGTGGACTACGGGCTGCGCGATGTGGTCCCTTCTGTTCCCCTCGGCCTGCAGCGCCAGAACTAGCCGGGGAGGAGCAGCCCGATGCAGAGCCTCTTTCTGATCCTCGAGGGCCTCAGGGCCTTCTTCCTCACCTTCGGCGTCGAGATCCTTTTCCTCGTCGGCATGCTCGTCTTCACCATGCTGATCGCCGGGGCGCTGGCGCCGCTCCACTTTCTCGGCTGGTGGGCTGGCTGGACGGAGGCGAAGCAGCAGCCGGCCGAGGAGCGCAAACAGCGCGCACCTGTGCAGCCGTCAGTGGTCAAGGCCGGAGACGACCATCCGCGGGTCCCGCCGCGCCACTACCTCGTCTTCCTCTCGGGGATCGGCAATACCTCGGCTGAGGCCCTGGCCAGCGAGGAGCAGGCCTTTCTGCGCAACCTCCAGGCGGCGATGCCCTGGCTCGCGATTATCGATAACATTTTCGCCTACTCGCCAGACAACACCGGCCTGACCGAGGACGAGGAGCGCGGCGAGTTCTGGCGCACGGTGCTCGCCGTAAAGACAGCCGGTGGGCGTGGGGCGGCCCTGGGCAATCTGATCAACATGCGCAACTTGCTCCAGGTGGCCGTCTCGGCCGATCGACGCTACGCCCCGGTCTTCAACTATGGCACCGCCAGCACGATCTTTCAGGCGCTGCTCGACGCGGGTTACACGCCGCGTATGGGCGTGCCGGTGACGTTGATGGGCTACAGCGGCGGCGGCCAGGTGGTCTTTGGCGCGGCCCATTTCCTTAAGCCGGCGATCGGCGCGCCGCTCCAGGTCATCTCGCTGGGCGGCGTGATGGCCAGCACCCGCGGCATCGACGCCGCCGACGAGCTGGTCCATTTGGAGGGCACTCACGACACAGTCGCTGCCACGGCCGACATCCTCTTCTGGGGGCGCTGGCCGATCGCCCGCCACTCGCGCTGGAACAAGGCCCTGGCCGCGGGCAAGCTGCGGCGCATCACCCTGGGCCCGATGGTCCACACCGGCCCGAAGGGCTACCTGGATACGCAGACGTTTCTGCCGGAGGGGCCGAGCTACATGGAGCACACGACCGCCACGACGGTCGAGCTGATCACAGCGTTCCACCAGCGCTACAGCGGCGCGCGGCCGGGGCCGGGCGGCGGGCAGCGCCTGGCGGCAGTGGCGGAGCGACGCTGATGCTGATCGAGATGCTCCGCAGCAGCCGGGCTGTGCTCCTGCAGCCCTCGGTGGCCACCTTCGAGGCCCACGAGCAGCGCAAGCTCGGCTGGGCCTTGCTCTACGTGCTGATCGGCGCAGCCATCACCGCCGTCCTCGGCTGGGTCACCTTCTTCGTGCAGCAGCCCTTCCTCGCGCGGCAGCGGGCGACGCTCGAGGCTTACTTCGCCGACCTGGAGGCGCGGCTGGGCCGCGATCTCCCCTTCGAGGCCTTTCTCGCCGCGCGCAGTCCCGGCATTCCCGTGCTCGGCAGCCTGATGAACACGATGGCCGGTTTCCTCATCTACCTCGGCGTTGTCTATGTGCTCGGCCGGCTGCTGGGAGGCAAGGGCCGCCTGGGCGAACTGGCCTACGACATCGCCCTCTTCTGGGTGCCGATCGCCATCGCTGGCGCGCTGATCAACCTCTTTTCGATCGGCTGGTTCTCGTGCCTGACGGCGCCGCTGGCAATCGGGGTGACCGGCCTGGGCTTCTATCTGACCTACCTCAGTGTGCAGGCGGGGATGAACCTGCCGCCGCGCCGGGCCCTGGTGGTCGTGATCTTCCCCGCGCTCGTTCCTCTCCTGCTCTTCTGCCTGGCGATCGCCATCTTCATCGCCCTGGCCGGGCTCGAGGTGAGCGCCTTCGCGCCGGGCGCGGCCCTGCCATGGCTGTGAGGCGCCTGGCCGCCCCGGGCGGAACGGGGGGTGCGGCTACACCGCACATCACCTGATGAAAAAGGTTGCTCTCGGGAGGGCTGCGCCCTCCCAAACCCTCCTGCGGGCGGGGGGATGGGGGAACCTGGTTCCCCCATACCCCCGCTTGAGGGTGTAGCCCTCCCAAACTCTCCCGCGGGCGGGGGAATGGGCAGATCCAATCGCGGTACCGGGGGGAGTTCCCCAAACCCTCCCGCGGCAGGGGAATGGGGAAACCCGGTTTCCCCATTCCCCTGCCGGGCGGGGGGATGGGGGAACCGGGTTTCCCCATTTTCACGTTAGGAGTCTCAATGCACGACGAGCTTATCTGTCTCTTCGACCGGCCCGGCGCGGCCTATGATGCGCGGCGCGAGCTGCGCGCGCTCCAGAAGGAGCTGCGACTCGGCCGGATTCCATCGATCGCGGTCGTTACCCGGCCGGCGCTCGATAGCATCCAGTTCGAGCAGGACGGCAACCTGGGGGCCGGCGACGGCATGCGCTTTGGCCTGGTCGTCGGCGCGCTGCTGGGCGCTGTGCTGCTGGCGCCGTTCGTCGGTATCCTGGTGGCCGGCCGCGCCCGCGAGGGCCTCGCCACGGCGCCGAGCGTAGACAACTGGGTGATGGCTCTGGCCCTGGCGGTGGCTTTTGCGAGCGGGCTGACGGCGCTGCTCTCCGCGCTCGGCGGCGCGCTGCTAGGCGGGCTGGCCGCTGCGCTGATCAACTTCGGCATCAGGAGTCGCAAGCTCTACGCGCTCGGTGAGGACCTGGCCGTTGGTCAGGCGGCGCTGGTCACCCGTGTGCGCACGGCGCAACGGCCGCCGCTCGCCGACCGGCTGGCACTGAGCGGCGGGACGCTGGTACGCTGGCGCGAGGCCGAGCAGCCTGGCGCGCCCTCCGCCGATGATCCAACGGCTGCCAGCTTCGCGGCGCATGCCTACGGCGCCGGTGTGGAGCATGTGGGCGCCTTCACGCCCATCACGCCGGAGGCGCCCCCGGTCGATCCACGCCAGCGCGACCTGGTGGTCGCCGAGTGCGCCGACGTCGCCCACGCGCGCCGCGCGGCCCGCCACCTGCGCCGGCTCCGCCGCAGCCTCGGCGGGCTCGCCGCCGGCAACTACGCCGTCGTCACCCGGGACAAGCAGGGGCGCGCGCGCATCCAGCAGGCCGAGAATGTGACCGCCGGACGCGGCGCTCTCTTTGGCGGGCTGGTCGGCGCCGGGGCCGGCCTGCTGATCGGCGGCCTCTTCGGTCTGCTGCTGGCTGCGCTGACCATCACGCTCGACCGGGGGGGCGCTATGGCCGAGGCCGACGCAGGCGGCTTCATCATTGCGATGACGCTGGTGTTCGGCGCCATCGGGGCGCTCATCGTCGGCCTGCTGGGCGCGCTCCTCGGCGCCAGCGTCGCCCAGGTCGTCAATCTGGCCTATCGGGACGCTGACTTGCGCCAGATCGCCGAGACGGTGCCGCCGGGCAAGGCGCTGCTGATCGCCTCGCTCTACCACCACGCCGGGCCGGCAGCCGTGCAGGCGCTGCGCGCAGCAGGCGCGACCATCCGCCACATGCCCCTGCCGGCTGACCAGATGGCCGCTGCCGTCCTCGATGAGCAGCGGAGCGCGGTGGTGAGCGCCGATGACCCTGCGGCGCACGACACCCGGCGCATCATCACTACCCGCTCTGGCGTGCGCATCTTTGTGGACTGGCATCGCCGCGGCCCGCACACGATCGTGCTGCTCCACGGCGCTGGCGGCGACCACGACGCCTGGCGCGCCCAGTACCCGGCGCTCCACGGCGCAGGCTTCTCCACGCTGGCCCTCGATCTGCGCGGCCACGGCTACTCGGATCGTCCACGAGGCGCCGACGACTACCGCCTCGAGCGCTTCGCCGAGGACGTCTACGATGTGCTGGAGGCCCTGGCGATCCGCGATTTCATCATGGTCGGCCACTGCTTCGGCGGCATGGTTACGACCATGTTTCACCAGGCCCATCCGCAACTCAGCTGGGGCTACCTGCTGCTCGACACGGCCGCCCGCGCCCCCGCCGCGCCAGGCTGGGTGGCGACCCGCGCGCCCTGGGTGATCGGCATGCTCGGGCGGCTGCTCGAACTGCTTCCCGCCGATCGGCGTGCCCTGCTGCCCAACAACATGGACGCCTTCAAGGGCACCGGCGACATCCAGTTCAACCGGCTGATGGCCGACGCCTCGCACACGACCCTGCGCTCGTGGCTCATGGTTTACCGCGGCATCGCCCAGTACGACGGCGTGGCCTCCCTGCGCTCAATGACCCGGCCCGTGTGGGTGGTGGTCGGCGAGGAAGATACCGTTTTCACCGTTGAGGACTCACAGGCCATCCAGCGCCATGTGCCCGGCTCGCGGCTGATTACCGTTCCGGGAGCGAACCACATCATTGTGGTGAACAATCCTGAGGTCGTCGAGCAGTTGATCCTCGACTTCATCCGCGACACGGGGGTCTTTGACGAGCGTGTGGCTGAGGCAACGGCGGCCAGATAGGGGCGGTAAGTAGTCTGTCAACGACGTTCAGCAGCGCCGCCTTGTTGGTGTTCCAGAACACTCGGGTGCACATATGCATGCTCCTACGTATCAGCTATTCATTGCGGCTAACGTGAACATGGGGGAACCAGGTTCCCCCATACCCCGGCCCGCGGGAGGGTCTGGGAGGGCTGCGCCCGCACGCAAGGGGCGTGGGGAAACCGGGTTTCCCCATCCCCTCGCCTACGGGAGGGCCTGGCCCTCACGCAGGGGTAGGGGAAAAAACCGGGTTTCCCCATTCCCTCGCCCGCGGGAGGACCTGGTCCTCACGCAGGGGGATGGGGAAACCGGGTTTCCCCATACTCCTACCCGGTGGGAGGGTTTGGGAGGGCGAAGCCTTCCCAGGAAGTATGTGCATCCCGTCGGTGTGCGGCGCAAGGCGCATGGACGGCCAACATGAAATTAGGGTATACTGGAGCGACCACCGCCCTCCCAAACCCTTTCATCAGGCCGGGGCGCGGGGAAACCGGTTTTCCCCGCATGCAACCCGGAGGGTTGCGTTACGGTTGGTCCCCCGGCGGGCCATGGCGTGGGGAAACCGGGTTTCTCCTATTGACACCAACATCGAGGAGTACCAGCACGTGACCGACAACAAGATCATCTACTCCATGATCCGCGTGGGCAAGGTCGTCCCGCCCAATCGCGAGGTGTTGAAGGACATCAGCCTTTCATACTTCTACGGGGCCAAGATCGGGGTGATCGGCGCCAATGGCTCGGGCAAGAGCACCCTGCTGCGCATCATGGCCGGGGTGGATACCGATTTCAACGGCCAGACGGTGCTGGCGCCCGGCTACACCATCGGCTTTCTGGAGCAGGAACCGCACCTCGACCCCGAGAAGACCGTGCGCCAGGTGGTCGAAGAGGGCGTGGCCGAGATCGCCGCGCTGCTCAGACGCTACGACGCGATCTCCGAACGCTTTGCCGATCCTGACGCCGACTACGATGCCCTCGTCACCGAGCAGGGCGAGTTGCAGGAGAAGATTGACCACCTCGACGCCTGGGACCTCGATAGCAAGCTCGACCTCGCCATGGACGCCCTGCGCTGTCCCCCCGGCGACACCCCGGTGCGCGTGCTCTCCGGCGGCGAACGGCGGCGCGTGGCCCTCTGCCGGCTGCTGCTCCAGGCCCCCGACATCCTCCTGCTCGATGAGCCAACCAACCACCTCGACGCCGAGTCGGTGGCCTGGCTCGAACGCCACCTCCAGGAGTACAAGGGCACGGTCATCGCCGTGACCCACGACCGCCACTTTCTCAACAACGTGGCCGGCTGGATTCTCGAGCTTGAACGCGGGCACGGCATCCCCTGGCGCGGCAACTACGCGAGCTGGCTCGAACAGAAGCGCCAGAAGCTCGCCGCCGATGAGAAGGCCGAAAGCCAGCGCCAGAAGGCCCTTCAGCGCGAGCTTGACTGGATCAACATGGCCCCGAAGGGCCGCCACGCCCGATCGAAGGCCCGCATCAGCGCCTACGAGAAACTCCTCGCCGAGAACCAGGAGCAGAAGGATCGCGAACTGGAGATCTTCATTCCCCCAGGTCCGCGCCTGGGCGACGTGGTCATTAAAGCCGAGGGCGTAACCAAAGCCTACGGCGACAGGTTGCTCTACGAGGATCTCAGTTTCGATCTGCCCCCGGGCGGCATCGTCGGCGTGATCGGCCCGAACGGGGCCGGCAAGACGACCCTCTTCCGCATGATCGTCGGCCAGGAGCGGCCCGACAGCGGAACCCTGACCATCGGCTCGACGGTGCGCCTGGGCTATGTGGACCAGAGCCGCGACGCCCTCGACCCGAACAAAACTGTCTGGGAGGAGATCTCCGAAGGGAACGACATCATCGTGCTTGGCAACCGCCAGATCAACTCGCGGGCCTACTGCGCCCGCTTCAACTTCACCGGCGCGGACCAGCAAAAACGGGTCGGGGCCCTCTCCGGCGGCGAGCGCAACCGTGTGCATCTGGCGAAGGTGCTCAAATCGGGCGCCAACGTGCTGCTGCTCGACGAGCCCACCAACGACCTCGACGTCCACACCCTGCGCGCCCTCGAAGAAGGTCTGGAAAACTTCGCCGGCTGCGCGGTGATCATCTCCCACGACCGCTGGTTCCTCGACCGGGTGGCCACCCACATTCTGGCCTTCGAGAACGACAGCCAGGTCTTCTGGTTCCCCGGAACGTATTCGGAGTACGAGGCCGACTACCACCGGCGCAAAGGTTCCGCCGCCGACCAGCCCCACCGCACGGTCTATAAGCGACTGGTGCGCTAGCTAGTGTACGGGCATTCCAGGCACCCTACCGGATGAAAAAGGTTGTTCCTGAGAGGGCGCAGCCCTCCCAAACC
>Ga0209101_1001179_pt1 | contig 19989 bp, 8 predicted proteins | sample ConPoolayeCmetaG_FD_185481 | JGI IMG/M metagenome (GOLD analysis project Ga0209101, IMG submission 185481) | Hot spring microbial mat communities from California, USA to study Microbial Dark Matter (Phase II) - Cone Pool mat layer C metaG... ...
AGCGGACCGTCGCGCAAAACGTCCAAGAGATCGTCCAGGGGAACTTCCGTGCTCGTCGCCATGCCCCATAGACATAACACATCACCCCGAATCGTCCAATACCAACTTCAGATGGCTGAAGTGTTACGATTGAAACGAGTTTGCTTCCCGCGACCAACCTTGGGCCGCCGTCAGCGGTTACGCCGCCGAATCTCCGTCGAGGAGATATCCTCGTGGAACTCGTCATAGGGCACTTCCTGGCAGAGTTCCTTGAGCGGCGGTTGAAGGTCAAGATCGCGCAGGCGGAGGAAGCGATCTTCTTGCCGGCGACCAAAGACCAGAAACCGGCACCCTCTCGCGGCGATCCGTTCCATGGCCGCGCGCCAGGCCGCCGGATCGCGACCATGGTAACGGGCGTCGGCGACGCGCCGCAGGGTGTCCGCGCCCACGATGAAGGTGGCGCCGGGGAACTGGGCGGATTTTTCCTCGAACGTGGCGGCGCGGGTAAGCCAGACGGTCTCCTCCGGAGCGAACTGCCCAAGGCGGTTGGCCATCTCAATGAAATCCAGCGGCGGTTTGTCCACATTGATGACCGAGATCTCGAACTCGACCGGTGCGCCGAGCTTTTGTCGCGCCAGCTCGGCCATCCGGCGATGGCCGTGGTGGAGGGGATGGAACGCGCCGGGAAAGACGAGGCGTGGTCGCGGGCTGGCCGCTCCGCTCGCTGCCCCATGCCGCGCCATCGCCACCCTGCCGGCAAGCAGCTCTCGCCAGTCGGGCGGCGCGGTCACAAAGCGTTCGGCAACGGCCTCGTCCTCCTTCAGGCCGGGTTCGAGGCGTTGCGTCAGCCCGCAGGCTCGGGCAATCGCGTTGAGAAAAAGTCTGGCCGCGACTTGCTCTTCCTCGGCGCGGGTGCGGCGGCCCTTGACCAATTCGACCGACCAGCTCGCGGTGGCGTCGGCCGTTTGGCAGCCGACGTGAATGCGGTGCGGCCCGCGCTTGGGGCGATCGCTGGCCAGGCTGGCGGTGCAAGCCGCGCCCGCCAACGGCGGGCCGGCCGGATCGCCACCCGCCCAACGGACCGCGCGGAGATAAGCCGCCATCGCCATGGCCCGGCCGGTCGGTTCCGAGCAAAACTGGTCCGGGCGGCCGCCCAACCAATCGATCAAGGCCGGTTCGCTGTAGGGGACGACGGCCTCCAGCACGCTGCGCGACGCGCCGGGCGTTTGCAGCAATCGCGCTAGTGCCCCGCTTCCTCCCCCGGCCGCCGCGAGAACCAGCCGGGTTCCTGCATCGTGGATGCCTCGGGCGAGTGCTTCGTCGGCGGCCTGGGTCGCTGGATCGTCTGGAATCCCACGCATTCTCGCTAATCTCGCCGGATCGCCCTGCTCGGTCTCCGGGTCGCGTTACGTTCGCCACGGTCACTTCCCGCGCGGACACGCCAGACGGTTAGGAGTCTCTTCCTTGTCGGCGGCAGCGGCCCTCCGAAGAGCCAAGAGGCCCGTTCCACCGACCTCGAAAAAGACTCTTCACCCCTCGCCGCCGGCTGGCCCCCTCGGCCCGTGAACGGTTACGCGGCGAAAGAACTCACTGGGCGGCCTCGCACTCCGCCACTTTCTTCTGGTAAAACTCTTCGGCGAGAAGTCCTTCGTCGTAAAGCAACTTAAGCTGGCGCAGGCGGCCAGCGACTTGTTGCTTGGTGAATTTGGGCTGCGGCGCGTTGCTCGAGGCGGTCGTTGAGGTGGTCGGCGGCGGAGGGGCGCGCCGGACCCGGCGGCCCACCGGTTCAAACGCCGGATCGAAGACCAGCACTTTGAACTCTTCGGCTGGCACCAGGTGTCGCCAGAGAAAGGCCTGCATGCGGTCCTCGACCGGCACTGGTTTTCGGACCACTTCGATGCCGTTGACCGTTGCGCGGCCGACCACGCTCAAACGGATCGGATCGGGAGTGGTCGCCAAATCGGTCTTCAGGCCCAGCCGTGCGATCTCTGGAGTCCCCGGCTGTTTGGGTGGGACCGACTTGACGGGATACGAGGAAAATCCCGCCGGCAAGTCCTGGAAGCCGATCTGGATCGGTCCGGCAAAGCCTTCCTTGCGGAACACGTGGACGGTTACGGCCGTCGATCCCTTGCTTCGCATTGCCGTGCTCGAGGGCACAATGCGGAGGGCGAAATCGGGCCTCGGTTCGCTGAGACGCAGGCGGTAGGCATAGTCCTGACCGCCAGCGCGGGCCGCATCGCCCACGTGGATGAAGTACGTTCCGTCGGCGGGCAGCTTGAACGACAGATACGAATCCGCGTCGTGCGTGTTGATCCCCGCCGTCGGATCCTCGAAGTCGTCGTTGACCGCCAATACCTTGCCCGACGCATCGGTAAGCTTCAGCACGCTGTCCAGCGGCGACTCTAAGCGGCGGGCGAGGACCTCGGCCACCACGGTCTGGTCCTTGCGACCCGCGATCTGAAACACATCCCAATCGTCCGCGCGGTCGATTCGCCCGTTGACGATGATTGGCAGTTTGACCTTTTGGGCGTGGGCGGGGGCGTCGTTCGATTCCTGATCGAGGCATTCGGGGAGCGTATCGAGCGCGAACGGCACGCGGTTGGAGACCATCCCTCCGTTGGAGGCCGCCACGAGGTAGATGCCAGGCTCGGCGTCCGGCGAGGGGAGGGCGATCTGGGCCCCTTCCAGGTTCCAGCCGTTCATGTTGACCGACAGCGATGAACCCGCGCGGCCCCCCAACGGGAACACGCTCGTCAAAAACGGCAGCTCGCCGATCGTGATCCGGTAGACGAAATCCTCGCGGCCGCGGTAGATGGCGTCGGTGATGTTCAGCACGTACTCGCCGTCCTTGGGCACTTCGAAGTAGAGCACCGGGTCGGGCTTGAAGCGGTAATCGTCGTTGTAGGCCAACTCCTTTCCGCTCGCGTCGCAGAGGGAGATCACCGGCTGGAACCAGCCAGGGACCGCGTCGGCGATGAAGGGAACCAATTGCCTCGCCTGGACCGAGATCACCAGGCGTTGCCCCCGGCGCGCCTCGAAACGATAACGGTTCACTTCGCCCGAGGCGATCTGGCCGTTCATCGTGCAGGGCACGGGAATGCGGACTTCGACCTCGTCGTCGGGCCGATTGCGCAAGGCGAGTTCTTCCTTGCCGAGGACCTGGAACTCGGAGGTCCGCATGGGTTTTCGGGCAACCTCGGGGACCTGGCCGACGCAGAACGGCAGCGGGTTGGAGACGCCGCGCGGCGTGGCCACGACCAGTTCCCGCTGGCCTGGTTCCGCATCCGGGTCGATGGCGACCTCGACGAAGACAAGATTGGCGATCGACGCGCACGCTGGCCGGTTGACGTACGCGGCCATCCGGTCCTCGATCTTGGCGGCCAGTTTCAGTTTTGCCTGGTCCTGGCCGCCCGACGCGGCGGCCATCAATTCGCGGGCGGGACGGCGCGAGCCGCCCTTGAGTTCGTTGAGTTGTTCCCTCAACAATTGCATCTCCACGGGACTCAAGCGGCGTTGGTACTCGACCACCTTCGCCGTGACGCCCTTGCCGGATACGATCGCCCGGTTCACGTCGTCAAGCCCTTGCCCACCCAAGCGGACCTGGACCTTGGTCCCTTGTTGTCCGCCGGCGGGATACACGAAGCCGATGTAGGGCCTTACCTGGGCCTGCGCCGCGGAGACCGCCAGCAGGCTGCCCAACGCCAGAATCCAATCCCATCGCATCATCGAACACTCCCGCTTGCTACATGATCTCGGTCAACAACCCGGCCGATTTGACGCGTTCCGACGGGGCCGGGAGGACATAAGCCTCGGCGCCTTCGGGGTGGGGCAATTTCGCGTTCGCGTCGATGCCCGCCAGGTGGTAGATGCTGCCCAACAGATCGACCGGATAGACGGGCCGATCCTTGACCTCCTCGGCCTTGGCGTCCGAGGAACCCACCACGTGCCCGCCCTTGAATCCCCCACCGGCCACCAGGACCGTGAACACCTTGCCGTAGTGATTCCGGCCTCCGTTCCAGGGCGGTTGCCAATCCACCTTCGGCCCGCGCCCAAATTCCCCGCAGCACCAGACGATCGTGCTTTCCAACAGCCCGCGGTCGCTCAGGTCGGCCAAGAGCGTGGCCAGTCCTTGATCCAACTGCGGGCACTGGCGGCGCATGGTCTGGAAGTGATTGCTGTGCGTGTCCCAGCCGCCGGGATAATTGATCACCACATAGGGAACGCCCGCCTCGACCAGCCGCCGGGCGACGAGGCAGTCCTGGCCGAACGTGTGGCGGCCGTAACGGTCCCGCAATTCCGGCTTCTCCTTGTTCAAATCAAACACCTCGCGGCCCTGGCCAAGGATCAGCTCGTAGGCGGCGTTCTTGGCCTCCTCGGCGGCGGCAAGCTGAGGGCTGGCCGCCATCAGCTTGCCCATCGTATTCATCTTCTCCAACAGCGCGCGGCGGTTTTTCTGGCGTTCGTCGCTGATGCCGCGGGCGACCACGCCCTCGACCTCGAAACGATAGGAGCTGGGGTCGCCGCCGGTGGCGAACGGTTTGAACCTCGGGCCGAGGAAGCCCTCTTCGGAGAACCGCCCTTGCGGCCGGGTAAGCACGACATAGGGCGGGAGGATCCCCTTGTAGGTCTTGCTTTGGAACCACGCGAAGACAGCCCCGATGCTCGGATAGGCCAGCCGCTCGCCCGGCGTATGGCCCGTCTGCATCAGATAGGCCGCCGTCTCGTGGCCGTTGTTGCCGTGGGTCATGCTGCGGATCAGGGAAAACTTGTCCGCCTGTTTGGCTAACAGCGGGAACAACTCTCCGAGTTGAATCCCATCGACATTGGTCGGGATCGCCTTGGCGAATTCGCCCATGTATTCCCGGCCGGACTCGGGCTTAGGGTCCCAGGTATCGTTGTGCGACATCCCGCCCCAGAGGAAGACCTGGATGATCGACTTGGCTTTGGCTTTGGGGGCGGGTTTGCTCGATTGGGCGGGGGCCGCCGAGGCGAGGGAAGCCGCCGGTCCGGCCAATAACATCCCCGCCGCGCCGCCCAGGCCCCGCGCCATCGCTTCGCGCCGCGAAATACGCTCTTCGCCCCGCGTAGAAAGATCGGTGCTCATGACTCGTCTCCTCCTTTTTCCATTACCTGATGGCTGAGGAAGGGGAACGCGTTTTCCACGGCCCGTCGCCCACCCGACGTGTCGGAAACGTGCCCCGGCTTGGTCGCATGCCGCGATCCGTCTTGTTGGAACCCCCTAGGGTTTTTCCGCATTGCACGTCCGTTCCAAGAACTCGATTTCGTCGGGCAGCGGGTCTTGCCAACACCGCTCGGGACGAAGATAGAACCCCGGCAAGACCGCGCTCGCCAGCACGCCCTTGCTTGGCCGGACCTCCCGATAACGTCCGTTGGACCGCAACCGACATGCCGAGCGACCTCGCGACGCTGTTCCCGCGGAGGCTTGGTTCCCGGAAAGCCTCCGCCGTCAATACCGTGAATTAGTGCCGATACAAAAACTCGCTGCTGTTGATCAAGGCCCAAGCGATGTCGATCCAGTCCTCCCGCCGCTTGACGATCACGGGCTTGGGAGGAGGCTCGGGTGGGGCCGCCTTGGCCGCCTTGGCCGCCTTGGCGACTCTGGCGGCTTTGTCTTTTCGGGCGGGCTTGGTTGGCGCGACGACGCCCACCTCTTCCAGGGCCTTGCGCTCTTCGTCCGTCGGTTTGCGGGAAAGGATCGTCAGGTAAAGCTCCTCCACGATTTCCTCCGGTTTGCGGCCCGACTCGATGATCTCCCGCAACTTCGGACCTCGTTCCAGCTTGCCCTGAATATGGCTGGAATTCAACATGTGCAGCCATTGGGCGGGAACGGGCCGGTTGTTCCGCTCGCTCTCCAGCCCCGTCGCCCGGGCCGAACGGCCAAACAACGCCAGAAACGGACTGGTGATGCTCCCGTCGGCAATGGAAATCGCCGGTTTGTCGCGGGGGATGTAGGTGAACGGCTCGGGAATGGGGCTGGTGTACAGATCGAACGTGCCGGTCACCTTGTTGATCGCGTCGATCAAGACCTCGGCCTCCAAGCGGCGCAGGGGATAACTGGCGAAATTGGCCTCGGCCTCTGGACGCAAGTGCCGCGGCATCGAGGAGAACTGATAGGTGTGCGAGGTGAGGATCAAACGGTACAAACGCTTCAGGTCGTAGCCGCTGGCAATGAATTCTTTTTCCAGATAAGCCAACAGTTCTGGATTGCTCGGCGGATTGTCGTCGCGAATGTCGTCCGGCTCGTGAATGATCCCCCGCCCCAAAAGCCACCCCCACACCCGGTTCACGATCGCCTTGGCGAACCAAGGATTCTTGGGCTGAATGAGCCAATCGGCGAAGACCTCGCGGGGATCCCGGTTCGGCGGCACGCGAACCTTGGTTCCATCGGGAAACATGGCGTCCAGGGGCTTGAGTTCGGGCGGGGGGGACGCGGCGGCCTTTTTCGCGGCCTCGCTTCCCGCCACGTTGGCGAATGGCACCGCGGTGTGGAACGGGTCCCAAAAGACGTTTTCTTCTTTCCACTCGCGGGTCGGTTTGTAGCCGATCTGCGAAAACAGCGCCGCCATGCCCGCCAAACGCTCCTTGGGCCAGGCGTCGGTTCGCGTTCCCATGAAGGTCAGCGCCACGGCGCTGGCGATGCCTTCCGGAGTGCGGTTCTGAACCGCCCGATAGAAATTGACCGGCCCAACCCGAAAATTGCTCCCGCTGGAGGTCAAAAGCTCCCGCACGAACTTGTCGTAAGGCTTGTTCTCGGCGATCGAGGCCCGGACCCAGCGGTGATAGGCCTGGGCCGCGTTGGGCCAGAGATTGATGGGAAACTCGGCCTTGATCCGAAGCACGTCGCCCCATTTCATCGACCAATAGTCGGCAAATTCCTCCCGCTCCAAAAGCCGGTCGATCAACGCCCGGCGCTTGTTCTTCACATCCGGATCGTCGAGGAATTCGCGGACCTCTTGAGCCGTGGGAAGCGTGCCGATCACATCCAAATACGCCCGGCGGACAAACACCGCGTCGGAACAGAGGACTGGCTGGATGCCTAACTTCCCCAGCCGGGCAAACACCAACCGGTCGATCTGCCCGACCGGAACCGGCCGCTCGGAACTTTCATACACATTGCTAGTCCCGGGCGACGCCACGCCGACATCCCCAAACGCTAGAAACACCACTGCCGAAATCAACGAAGCCGTCGTCATGCGTAACACTTCCTTTCGGCTTACCGCAGGCGATTCAAAACCCGAAGGAAATCTCTCGGGCCAAAAGCACCTCTGCGACTGCCCCAATCGCCTAATACACCCTATTTCTTAAGATCTCTAAACGGGGGGATTCTTGACAGTTGCCCATTCTCGGGCAAATTCAGGTGGCTATTGGGTTGGGCGGGTGGTTTTGTAATACATAAAAATGGGTATTGAATCCTACCGTGGCCGCGCTGCAAGACACCCAACCCTCTCGGACCCAATCCAGCCGTATAACTCTTTTCGCTTCCTACCATTTGCTTCCTTAGAAGGGAAGACTGTCATGATAGGAGCCCACACGGTGTATCTTTTCCCTGGCCCCTCTATTTAACGCCGGTGGAACAAGTTCGGACCGCTCGATGCCATGTTTTTTGTAAGGTCGTGCTAGCCGAAAGCGCCGGTCTAGTTTTGAGGGCGGGTTTAATCACGTCATGGATTCCACCATCAAGAGGGGAGTTGAGTGCTCGGCTTGACCACCGAAGCCCCGCTGTAGCTTCGCAGGGTGCATTTCAGCACGCGAAGGCGAGAAAATCGCGGTTCTTGAGGAACCGTGACGCCTTCGCTTAGGTTTCCGCACGGCCCGCCATTTGTTCGAGCTTTCGGCGAATGCCTTCGGGCCGGAGCCAACCGTAACCCGCCGTGCGAAGGGTGGAAAGCAACTGCTGAAAATCGTCTTCGGACCAGGTGGGCGTTCCGGCGCGGGTCAGGGTCCGGGTGATTTCGTCCTCGGTGGGTTCTCTTCCGGCGGGCAATTCGGCCTGAAATGGGGTGTGCAGCGTGAGAAAGTCTTGCAAATAGACAGCGGCGCCGTCGTCCCAATCCGAAGGGGCCGGGAAATCGTAGTCCCATTCCAGCTCCCAGACCCGAACGGTCTGGTCGTGGCTGCCCGAGACCAGCCAGCGGCCATCAGGACTGAGGCTCAGCGAGGTGACCGCGCCGGTGTGGCCGGAGAAGACCTGGACACACTGACCGTTGGCAAGATTCCACAGCCGCAGCAACTTGTCGCCGCTGCCCGAGATCGCCCAGCGGTCGTCGCTGGTAATGCCCACGGCAAGGACCCGCTCAAAATGCTCCTGAAGGACGCGGAGACAACGGCCGGTCTCGAGGTCCCAGACTCGGACCGTCTTGTCATTGCCAGCCGAGACGGCGAAGCGGCGCTGCCCGCCCACGGCCACCGCGTGGATGATGTCGGTATGGCCCGCAAACACTTGCAGGCATCGCCCGGAGGCCACCTCCCACAACCGCAAGGATTTGTCAAAGCTGGCCGACAGGAACCACCGTCCGCAAGGACCGAAGCGGGCGGAGCGGACCAGGTTCTCGTGACCCGAGAACGTGCGCAGGCAGACCCCCGTGGCGATGTCCCATAAGCGCAACGTCTTGTCGCGTCCGCCGGAGAGGGCCCAGCGGCCGTCGGGGGAGACGGCGACGCTGCTGACCCAACCGGCATGGCCGGTGAAGGTGCGAAGGCACGAGGCCGAAGCGAGGTCCCACAGATACACGAGGCCATCTTCCCCAGCCGACAACGCCCTTTGTCCGTCTGGAGTGAAGCACAGATCGTTGACCGCCCCGCGATGGCCCATCAGTTCGCCCAGCAACTCGCCCTGTTTGAGGTTCCAGAGGCGGATGATCTTATCCGGGCCGCTGGAGAGGGCGCGTGCCGCGTCGGGACTGAGCGCGACGGATCCGACCGCTCCCGGCGCCCGAAGCATCTGGACACACCGTCCGTCGCGGAACCGTTCGCGCGTCCCTCGGCGGCCCACCAGGTTGCGAAGCTCGATCACCTCGGCATTCAGGCCGAAGCCTGGTATCCGACGGGCCTGGTCGATGAGATACATCGCCTCCTCGCAGCGGCCGGCGTCAGCCATTTTATGGGCCTCGGCGAGCAACCCTTGAAAGCGCGTCAGTCCCGGCTTGGCCTCGCGTTTGACCTCGACCGCGCAGCGCGCCGGCGGGGCGAGGAATCTGCCGCTGGGTTGGTGGAAGATGGACAGGTCCCACAGCCGAAGGGCGCCCCGTGGCGCTGAGTCCGCCGCGTAGCCCGCCAGGAGCCACCGCCCGTCCACACTCAGGCAGACCGAGACGGCCTGTCGCTCATGGGCTTCGAAGGTGCGAACACAACAACCGGTGGTCAAATCCCAGAGGCGGATCGTGCCGTCCAGGCTTCCGGAGACCGCCCAGCGGCCGTCGGCGCTCATGGCCACCGAAGTCACCTTTTGGGTGTGGCCGCGGAGGGTCCGCAGGCGGAGGCCGTTTTTCGTGCTCCACAGATGCAGCTTCGCATCGGCGTCGCCGGAGAGAACCCAACGACCGTCGCGACTCAGGCTAACACACACCGGAGGGAATTGCTGGACTTCGAACGCGCGCATGCGAGTCCCGGTAGCGGTGTCCCAAAGCCACAACTCCAACGCCTCGCTGCCGGAGACGGCAAACCGGCCGTCGGGACTCAGATCCACGCAGGAAAGAGCCGCCGAATGCCCTTCCATTTGGCGGACGCACTCGCCGGTCGCCACATTCCAAAGCCGCACGGTGTGGTCGACGCTGCCCGACAAAAGCCATTCACCTTGGGCGCTGGCGGAAAGGGCCGTGACAGGGCCCGCGTGGCCCTCGAAACGCCGCAGGCAGCCGCCCCCCGCCAAGTCCCACTGCGTCAACCCACGTCCCCCGGCGATTACCCAAAGGCCATCGGAGGCCACCGCGATGGACCGCAATTCCTGGTCTGAATTGGCATCGATCGCGACCAGACTGGCGCCGGTGGCGGTATCCCAGCGTCGCAAGGTTCCATCCACACTAACGGTCACCGCGGAATGCCCGTCCAGACTCAAGGCAACCCCTCGGATTGCACCGACTTGGTCGCCAAAAGACTGGACCGGCTTGACCGACCGGGAAGATAAAGGCTGAAAGCGTTCAAACAGCAGTTTTGCTTCCGCACCCGCCCCAAGGTCAATCGCCTTGGCGAGGTGGGCAACGGCGGCCTCCATGTCGCCGCGTTCGGCATGGATCAGCCCCAGAAAAAACGAGGGTCGCCAGTCCGTCGGCTGCGCTCCCCGAAGCTCCTCCAAGGTCCGCAAGAGACCGACATCCGTGAGGCGGCCGTGACGCCATTGGAGCAAGGCGCGGTTGTAGGTCGCCTCGGGGTGGTCGGGGACGATGCGGAGAACCTTCTCGAGGAGTTGCTCTGCCCCGGGAGGTTTTCCAAGACTGATCAGGCTGACCGCCTGATTGTTCAAATTATCCGCCCGGATTCGGGCATCAGTCGACATCCGGGTCCTCCCGGCGCCCTTGAGTATGCTGGCAAAGGAGCCATTCTAAAGAGTCGCTCCCGCGAACGCAAACTCCTCCGAGGTGGGGGATAGGCGAAATCTACCCGTCCTTCTGCCTCAATAATCTATCGATGGGAAAGGCCAGAAGTTCTTATCCAGAGGCACGGCGGGCCTGGATGGGTGTCCTGCGTTGCTTGGCCGACGTTATCCTTGTGCCCACGGCTGACCGACACGAGGGCTTCGGCCGTAACCTGGGCTTTCTGCCCGGCACGGCGTTCCCACCCCAAGAGCTTGCTCAAACAACGCCTGTTGATGGCCGGTGTTGTCTACATCGCTCGCACGCGATAGCAGAAGTCACCTAGCGTCTCGTTCTCAAGACGCTCGGCCTTGAACCTTTTCAGGATCGGCGCCAAGGTAGGGACGATTTCATTTTGTGGAACGAGATCTTTGAAGAGGTATGCCAAACGATTGCCGAGCAAACGTCCCCCTAAAAAGATGGTGTATTTTCCAAGCGTCTTGCCTACCAGCCCAATGTCGGCGTTGTACGGCCTCGCGCAGCCGTTCGGGCAGCCCGTCATGCGGACGGTGAAAATCTCCCTCTCCAGTCCGGCATCCTTGATGGCGACCTCCCATTGGTCCATGATGCCCGGCAGGACGCGTTCCGCCTCGGTGACCGCCAGGCCGCAGGTGGGCAACGCCACGCACGCCATGGACCATCGCCGCGCCAGCGAGACCTCGTCCGGCAGCTTGACGCCATGGCCGCGCAAGATCGCCTCCAAGCCCGAGCGATCCTCCGACGAAATATCCGAAAACAAGATATTTTGCTGAGGCGTCAGCACGATTCCGGGCCGATAGACGCGGCAAATCTCGCGGAGGGCCGATTTGAGTCGAAATCCGTCTCGATCCGCGATCCGGCCGTTTTCCACGAAGAGGCCGAAAAACCAACGTCCATCACCTTGTTCGTGCCAGCCCAGATGGTCCTCGCAGCCGGCCGCGTCCTGAGGATCGGGCGGGGCCAATCGCCGGCCCAGATACTCTTCCAACTTGGCTTTGAATCGATCCAATCCCCAATCCGCGATCAGATACTTCAGCCTCGCCCGCTTGCGATCCGAACGGTTGCCAAAGTCGCGAAACACCTTGACCACCGCGGTCGCCAGATCGATCACCTCGTCGGGTTGAACGAAGGCCACGGGTTGGGCCACGGCGGGGAAGGTTCTCTTATTGCTTGGCGTGACGCCAAAGCCACCGCCCACGACGACGTTATAGCCCGCGATCTGGTGGTTGCCCGACCGTATCGCCAGGAAACCCAAGTCGTTCGCATAGGCATCCACGCAATTGTCTTCCACCAGCCCGAAGGCAATCTTGAATTTCCGAGGCAAATAGACATTGCCGTAAATGGGTTCCACATCGTGGTTGTCGGATTGTACGCCGGTTCCGGCGCTGCTTTCCGTTGCCTTGTCCGGGGGTGCGGCTTCGCCCAACCAAATTTCCCGATATGCCCTGGTCCGCGGCAACAGGTGGTCGGAGACACGCGAGGCCAACTCCTGCATGGCGGCGCGGGCCGGGTCGGTCCGGATGGGAGCGGGACAGCAAAGGACATTGCGAACCACGTCGCCACACGCCCCAAGCGTCGTCAGGTGCGCCTGGTGAAGGCGGCGGAGCGCTTCGCCGACGTTCCGTTTCAGGATCCCGTGGAGCTGGATGTCTTGGCGATCCGTAATCCGCGCCGTGCCGTTGCCAAGTTGATCGCACAGGTCGAGTTGGGCGACAAGCTGATCCGCCGAGAGCCGCCCGCCGGGAATCTTGACCCGCACCATCAGCGAATAAACCTTCCCCAGCCGTTTCCCCTGGGCATCCTTGGCCCCCCGCAGGTCGCGGTCGTCCTGTTGATACATGCCGTGGTGCTTGAGAATCAGCGCCGCGTCCTCCTCGAAATGATCGACGGGACTAGCTAATTCCTCAACAAGGTTGCCTCTCAAACCCTTGCTGGCCGCCTTGATCCTCTCGACACCACTTGGTTCCGCGGATTCTTTCATATTGCCTCGAACACCTCCAATAGGGGAAAAAAACCGGAATCGCTGATTAATGATTACTATGATTGCAATCAATATCAGGTATTATAGTGTCTCCTCAGAGCTTCGCAAGGCCCCGCAGAGGGGCCAGCGAGTCTTGCGACTCGACGCCTTTAACTATCGGTGGACGGCTGACACTACGCCATGATCTGTTAGAATAGCGGCTTCTGTGAGGCCCTGTCAAACTCCTGGGAGGGACGAACATGACCGCAACGATTCTCGATGGAAAGGCGATGGCGGAGGAAATCCGCGCGGAAGTGGCACGGCGGGTTTCGGAGTTTGTGTCGTCCAAGGGGGTAACGCCGTGCTTGGCCGCGGTTTTGGTGGGCGACAACCCGGCCAGCGAGGTTTACGTCCGCAACAAACGGATGGCGTGCGAGAAGGCCGGCATCCAAAGCCAATTGCACAGCCTTTCCGCCCAATCGACCACGGAGGATCTGCTGGCCCTGGTGGACCGATTGAACAACGACCCTCAGGTCCACGGGATCCTGGTTCAGTTGCCGCTGCCAAAGGGGATGGATGAAACGCGGGTGCTGCACGCGGTCAATCCGGTCAAGGACGTAGATGCCTTCCATCCGGAGAATGTGGGCCGGATCGTCCAGGGGAGGCCGCGCTTCTTGCCTTGCACCCCGCACGGCGTTCATCAGTTGTTGATGCGGAAGAACATCCCCATCGCCGGAAGCCACGTGGTGGTGCTTGGGCGGAGCGACATCGTGGGCAAGCCGATGGCGATCATGCTCATGCAGCGAGGCCCCGGCGGCGACGCCACGGTCACGGTGTGCCACAGCCGTACCCGGAATTTGCCCGCCGTTACCCGCCAGGGCGACATCCTCATCGTGGCCATCGGCAAAGCAAAATTCGTCACCGCCGACATGGTGAAGCCCGGCGCCGTTGTCATCGACGTGGGCATCAACCGGACCGAGACGGGCCTGGTCGGCGACGTCGATTACGAGGCGGTGCGCGAGGTGGCCGGCTATATCACGCCGGTTCCTGGCGGCGTCGGCCCATTGACGATCGCCATGCTCTTGCACAACACGTTGGCCGCGGCGGCCCTCCAAACCGCTTGAGCCTGCTTGAGCGGACTGGGACCCTCACGAGCATATACCTGCGACGGTTACGAATTGCGGTTTTCAGGGCAGCCTAGCGCGGGCCGCGCCCAACACGGAACACCCGCGGGAGTCGATCCTCCGACGGCCGGCAGAAATCTCAAACAAAGTCTCCCGCGAGGCTTTGCCTCAGGCCAACGACCGCATGTCGGGTAGTGTACAACGACGGTACACAACTTGACTCAGCCGCTCTCGCCTTGGGAATGCACGCAACCGAACCCGACCCGGGCATACGCGCCGCGTCAAGCAGGGTCGCGTCAAATCACGAACCCATTTCCGGCCCAAGAGCGGTTTGCCAGGGGCTTTTGCCGATGCTCGTTCTGGTTCGGGGTTTGCCCTGCACCACCTCGGGAAACCAGACCCGGTGGGCGAGATCGAGGCAGCGGCCCAGCTCGCTTCGCTGCGAGGGCCAAGGCGCCATGGGAGCGGGCTGGGCCAATCGCGGGGCGGCTTGCGGGGTCATCGCGGCGTCCACCGCCCGGTGCGACAAGGCCGTGCCCGCCGCGGCCTGGCCGGTCGTCCCGACAATCCCGCTGACGATCAGCGACCACGAGTTCAGTTTTCCCGTATCGTTGGAGTAGCCGTCGTGGACCACGAGGGTCCAATCGCCGCGGGCGTTCTTGCCGTCGAAGGCCGCCAGCGGTTGCTCGGGCCGGTAGGCGGCCGAGAAGGGCGCGGCGCCCTGGCGCACGGGCCGCGACGCCTCGTCGTTGAACGTCGTGTCCTTGAAGTGGTCGCCCGACCCGCCGCGGTTGGCCACCAGGTTCACTCGCGTGCCATCAGGCCCGAGCAGGTAGATGAGCAGATCGGCGTCGTAGGTGTGGCTGATGTTGAGCTTGACGTTCACGTCGGTCACCAGGATGTCGCTGGAGACCGTGATGGTGGAACTGGCGTAAGCAAAGTCATAAATGGGAACAGGCTTGGCGTTGGTGAAGGTCTTCGTCGAGGGCTTCGCGACGCGGAACGTCACGTGGCAGGCGTCGGTCGCCTCTCCCTGGACGCCGTTGCCGTTTTGATCCATCAGGTTGCCGGCCGCGTCGGCGATGAAGGGACCAAGATCGAACTGATACGTCCCGACCGCGGTCTGCGCGGCGAACACGACATCGAATTGAGTGTTGTTCGAGCCTGCCACGGCGTTGACTCGGTTGACGGCCACCTTCCCTTTGGGGCCGGTAAACCGCGAGATGTCGGCGGCGGTGAAGGTTAGCGCGTGGATCGGCTCGCTGAAGGTCACGCGGACGCTGGAAACCGAGGCGACGCCGTTGGGCACGGCGCTGACTACCCGCGGACCGGTCATGTCGAGCGAGGCCGTGTCCAGCGACCTGGCCGCGTTGAGCCGGCCATGGGCGGCCACTTTCCCGGCCAGCGAACTCAAATGGTCCACGCCCGATTTGATTCGCGCGATGACCTGGCGATAGTCCAGTCCGGGCTGGGCGCTCCAGACCAGGGCGATGGTCCCGGTGACGTGCGGGGCGGCCATCGAGGTGCCGCTGTAGGTCGAGTAGGTTCCGTTGGGGGTGGTGCTGAGAATGGCAACCCCCGGCGCCGCCAGGTCGACCGACGTTGCCCCATAGTTCGAGAAACTGGCGAGTTGATCGAAACGGTCCGTCGCCGCGACGGCGACCACGTTGTCCTGGCTGAAGCTGGCGGGATAGAAGGGCTGCGAGTCGTTGTTGCCGCCGTTGTTGCCCGCCGCCGCGACGAAGATGTGGCCGGCCGACTGGGCGTTTCCAATCGCCGCGGCGAGGGCCGAGGAATAGCCGCCGCCCCAGCTATTATTGCTGATCTTGACGCCGACGCTGATCGCGTATTGGAGGGCGTCGACGGCGCCGCTGACATAGCCGCTGCCGGACCGGTCGAGGAACCTCAGGGCAACGAGGGAGACTTTCCAGGCAACGCCCGCCACGCCCTGGCCATTGTCGCCGATCGCCCCGATCGTGCCGGCCACGTGGGTGCCGTGGCCGTTCTCGTCGAACGGATCGTTGTCGCCGTCGACGAAGTCCCAGCCGATCAGGTCGTCGATCTTGCCGTTGCCGTCGTCGTCGCGGCCGTTCGCCCAGCGGGGATCGTGGAGGACGTCATATCCATCGATCCGTCCATTGGCGTTGGCGTCGTGGACTTTGCCCGCGTTGACCGGGGCGTTCAGGTCCCAGAACGACCACCACCCGTCGCCATCGGCATCGACCAGGTTCAACCCGGCCGGAATCTCCCGCTGGTTCAGCCAGATATTCTTGTAGAGATCGGGATGGGTGTAATCGATGCCGGTGTCAATGACTGCCACGGCGGTGCGAACATCGCCGGTATGATGGTCCCAGGCCTCGGGAGCGTCGATGTCGGCGTCGACCCGCCCCCCCGATTGCCCAGTGTTGTTCAAGGCCCATTGGCTGGCGACCATGGGATCGTCCGGCGCGCGACCGATCGATACCCGCTGATCGATTTCGACGGCTCGCACCTGGGGATCGGCTCGCCAGGCCGCCAGGGCCTCGTCCGCGCGGGCCCAGCTTTCCAAACGCACGGTCCGGAATTCGCCCGACGACAGAGTCACCAACAACTGCGGGACCGGGGCCGCGTCGAGCAGGGTCCGCGATTCCAGCAGTTCCAGGCCCAACAAGGTCGAAGACCGCCTCTTCGGGCGGGTTCTCGCCCCTTTTCGATGCGAACCGGGAAGGACCATTCCCGACTCCTTCGCCAAGCCCATGCCGCGTCGTCGCATTGCGCCGAACAGGCTGCCCCCGATCAGCCCCATTGCGAGACACCCACAGGGGGACAATCCCTTTTCCGCTCGCCTGCGCCGCGAAATGGCGACGGTCCCCGTGAACGGGTACGTCGATTGTATCGCGTGTATCGGGCAGCGCGTCCATTGCGCCACATCTCACCAATCATACCCCGCTGCCGTCGTTCGGGCGAGGAAATTGTGACGCGCGGCGTCGAGACGGGGGGCTGTCCCGTGGCCATCCATCTCCTCCCGCTTGCGGGTGAGCGGTTTCGCATGAGGGCGACTGAAATCGGGACGAGGTTTTTCAGGCCCATTGGGGATGTCAACGTTCCCCTGCCCTCTTTCGGACGGAGAAGACGCCTTCGGTATCGCCTCTTATCCGGAGCGATCCGCGAGGCCGCTGCCCGGACATCTTCACGCCAAAGATCGTTTTCCGCCGAGTTCACGCATCCCGTGGAACGTCGGGTTCCTCGACCGAACGGTCATCGCGAGGCGGGGCCGGAGGCGCCGCGGCGCGGTGAAGGCAGGTTTGGACCCCATCGAGCCACGCGTCGCTCGGGGGGCCATAGGGGCGAAACTTTTGGGAAATCCCCTCGCCGCGGTCGTCGAAAATCGCCCGCCAAAGCCCCAATTGACTCGCGGCGGGCGAGTCGATCAGGTTGCTCGAATCGGCCGCGTTCATGCGGAACAGGACGCGCAGGTCGATGTCGTCCATGGCCTGGCGGTCGAGCGTTCGGGCGGCGCTGGTGTAGCCGTCGGCCCAAAGCAAGACGTGAATGCCCAGGGCTGGGCCGTCGCGGATGATTTTGCGGAACTCGCGGCCGGGATCGGGCGGGGATTCATCGTCGTAGCGGGAAAAACCGTAGTCGTCCTCGCGCTTGCGGAGGTCCCGAAAACGGCTCAAGTCGTAAACGATCAGAAAGACGGGCGGCCCAAATTCCTCGGCGTCTTGTTCGCGGCGGGCCAATTCCAAGGCGATTTCGTGGATCGCGCTGCCCGCCTCGCGCGGCGACGCGATCCGTACCGCGTGCGGCACGACGGCCGCAATCCTGGCCCAGAGGCCCCGATGGGCGGAATCGGGTTTCATGCCGTCCAGCACATAGAACCTCGCGCCGGGTTCTCCCTCCGCGGCGAACGGCGCGTGTTGCGCCGCCAAGGCGATGATCGCGGCGGCAAGGATTCCCAGGGCCGTTTCCTCGTGGTGGCCGATGATCATCAGGTTGGCCCCGCCTTGCCGCGCGAAGACCGCCGCGACCGGCTCGCGGATGGCCACCGGCGAACCTAGCCATGCCCGGCCCGACAACCGCGGTTCATGCCACGTCGGCGAGGCAATCAACTCGCCCAGGTCCGAGTTGTCGGCGGGATTGGCCGCCTGATTGCCCTCGAAGACGATCGCCGGCGGCCCGCGATACCCCCGCTGTTCGGCCCAATCGCGGAGCCGTGCCAGATACTCCTCGCGCTGGCGATCCGAAAGCCACACGACCTGGAACGGATGATTGCCCTCGTACAAGCCATTGGCGTCGTTGTAGATGGCCTCGCCGGGGCGGCTGAGGAGGCGGGCGGCGGTGTTTTCCTCGCTGAGGATCAAATGGGCGTCGGCCTCGCTGCACTGCAAGGCGATCCGCACGGCCATTTGACCAATCGTCGCCCGAGGAATCGAATACGCCCCCGCCAGCGTCTGCGAACCCAGCAAAACGTGGATTCCGAAAGCCCGACCCTGGCGCACCAGGCGGTCCAACAAGAGCTGGGCATTCTGCGCGATGCGGTCGTCTTCGACGAACAGTTCCTGGAACTCGTCGACGATCAAGAGGATGCGGGGCATGCGGGCGTTCGGCTCGGCGGCTCGATAGGCGGGCAGGTCCTGCACGCCGCGCTCGCGGAACAGGTCGCCCCGATGGCGGAGTTCCTGATCGAGACGTTCCAGCACGCTGAGGCCGAACTCGCGCTCGCTTTCGATGGCGATGATCCTGGCGTGGGCGAGCTTCGACTCGGCGTAGGCCTTGAATTCGACCCCTTTCTTGAAATCGACGAGGTAGAGCTCGATTTCGTCGGGACTGTAGCGGAGGGCCAGGTTCATGATCAACACGTGAAGCAGCGTCGACTTGCCCGAACCCGTCTTCCCGGAAACCAGCACGTGCTGCGCCGTCCCCTTGCCGAGCTGGAGGGCCTGGAGCTTGGTGACTCCCGCGCGGCCCAGCGGCGCCTCGATCCCGCGACGGCTGTCGGCGGTCCACCACTGATCGGGCCGGGGAACGACCAAATCGAAGGGCAATTCGACGCGACCGGCGTCCCGCGATTCGGCCCCCACGCGGCGAACGATTTCGGTCAGCCGTTCGGCGGACGGGGGCTGGTCCAAGAGCAGGGGGAGGTCCCTGAAATCGGCGTCGTCCCAGAGGAATCGGCCGTCCTCCCAGGAAAGACGGATCGCCTGACGCTCCAGGTCGGCCAGTTGGAAGTTATGGGGCAGCGGGAGGGCGGTGTCGCGCGAGAGCAGGGTGTACACGCCGCAGCGGGCCCCGCTGGAGACGATGCTCAACAGCCGCCTCGCGGCCAGCTCGGTGAAACCGGCGGGAAAATTGGCCACCACGAGCACCCGGTACGGTTCAGCCAGCTCGCCCGCCGATTCATTGTATTCCTGAAGCGCGGCGAACTCGTTCCGCAGGTAGACCTGGATGATGTTTTCCATGTGCTCGGTGAGTTCGCCGAGGCGTCGCTCGATGTGCCCGCTCTCGGTCCAGATGCGGTTCGAGACGAGCTGCTCGTTGAAGTCGGCCAGGTGCATGAAAACCGAGAAGTTCTCTCCCAAGCCGACGGGATCGATGATCAGAAAGCGGACCTTTCCCGGCGGCAGCGAAGTCAACATCCGCAGCATGACCGCGCGGATGCTCTCGATCGCCTTGTCCCGCCCCTCGTCCCGAGCCTTCCATACGATCAACCCTTGATCGCGGAAGGCCAGGCAGGCGGGGAGCAGGAATCGGGTGTAGGGAGGCACAAGGCGGGGATCGCGGGGCATCCCGCCCTCGAAGTGGTTCAGATTCAGCTCCAACTGCCCGAAGGGAACCATAGGCGGAAGGACGCCGGGCGGGGTCCAATCGTTCGAGGCCGCCGCATCCCAGTCAGGAAACAGCCGCTGACAGTAGGCGGCGATCCGTTCCACCGCCTCATGGAAACGTTCGATGCCCGCCCGCCACCGCGCGGCCATCATGTCCCAGGCCTGGTGGAAGCGGGCGTCCCATTCGCTCACCGTCTGGTCGTAGCCGCGCTGAAGCTTCGCCAGCTCGGCGGCATGGCGTTCTTCCAACTCGCGCACGCATTGGGCATAGCGATCCTCCAGCTCGCGGCGCTCGCTGTTGTGGCGCGAGGCGATGGCGGAGCGCGAGGCCATGAATGCCTGCTCGGCTTCCTTGCGAGCCTCCTGCTTTTTGATTTTCAATTCGGCGCAGGTTCGGGAAAACTCCTCGGCCGCCTGGTTCATTTCCATCCCCAGTTGCGCGGCCAGCGCCGCGCTTTGTCGCTGGGCTTCGGCGTGGACGGTTTCCCAGGCGAATCGCCACCAATGTGCCGCCTCGGCGAGGGTCTGGCGGAGGGCGGCGGGGGCGGGAT
>Ga0209101_1001181_pt1 | contig 19977 bp, 16 predicted proteins | sample ConPoolayeCmetaG_FD_185481 | JGI IMG/M metagenome (GOLD analysis project Ga0209101, IMG submission 185481) | Hot spring microbial mat communities from California, USA to study Microbial Dark Matter (Phase II) - Cone Pool mat layer C metaG... ...
ACCGGCCGCTCCAGCAGCATCGCCTCCAGGATGGTCGTCGAGACGTAGCTGACCACCGCATCGGCGGCGCGCAACAGCCGGTGCAGGTCCAGCTCTGTGTGCGTCAGCGCCACGCGCTCCCGCAGCGCCGGTGGGATGCGTTCGGCGTAGAAGGAGGCCGACTCGCCCGGATGCACTTTGACGATCAGGTGCGTGTCGGGCAGGCCGGTGAGGGCTTCCAGAACGCCGGCAAACATGAATGTGTTGATGTAGCCGGTGGTATACACCACCCACCGCCGCGCCGGGGGAATACCCAACGCCTGAGCGACCTCTGCCCGACACGCGGTGGTCGGGGGCAGGGCGTCCAGTTTGGCCACCAGATGGTCCAGTGCTGGATTGCCCACCACCACAGCCTTGTCCGGGTCGCGCAGATGGCTGCCGATCGCCCGCCGCTCGGCCTCGCCGGTCACGCACAGGAGGTCGGCCAGGTTCAGGTCGCCATAGTCGAAGCGGGCGAAGCGCGTCATATCCGCCTTGAAGGCCGTACTCACCAGGGCCACGGGGACACCCTGTCGCCGGGCCATGCGGAAGAAGCACTGATCGGCGGCGCGTTTGGTGTGCACGCCCAGCACGGCGCGCGGCTGCAGACCGGCCAGCGCCCGCCGGGCAATCTCCAGATAACCCACGCACTGCGGCAGGTAGCGCTCGAAGATCAGGCGCACCCCAGGGCGGACCAGCGGCCAGAAACCGACGTCCAGGTGGCGGAAGTGGGCCGGGAAGCGGGCGCGGTCGTCGCGCCGGAACAGCGCGCGGAAGCGGCGGCGCGCCTGCGCCATCCGGGCGCCGATCTCCGGCGTGAGCAGGTCCTCGATCCAGACCACCCGCGCCCATTCCGGCATGGTGGAGAACGCTGGCCAGCGGCGGGCCTGGCGCGGGAGGATGAAGGCGACCCGATAGCCCCGCCGGTGCAGCTCGCCCAGGACGGCGATCATCACCCGCAGGTGGTTGTGGAAGATGACGAATGCCGCAGCGTCAGTTGCTTCCAGAGGGGGCGGCTGAGTGGGCGGCACGACGTCCAGCAGCGTGACCTCGTCGGGGCGGTAATCTATGCGGAATCGCAACGCGTCGTAGAGATGGGCCAGTGCGGAGCGGACTGGCCACGGCCACAGGTGGCGCACGGTCAGCTCTCGCTGCCGCGCCAGCGCCGCCAGGCCGCGTTCCAGGTAGGGGACGCCGTCCACGCAGGCCACCGACCGCGCGCCTGTCTCGCTCAGCATTCGGTCGGCCACATCGAGCGCGCGTATGGCGCGCTGGATGCCTCCGGCGTAGACGGCCATCTTGTAGCGGACGATTTCCCCCAGGTCGAAGCCATCGTAGTCCAACTCGGCGGGGTCGTACCAGCCATCCAGGAAGCGCTCTGTGTCATCCAGCACTCGTTCGCGCTCTTCGAATGCCTCCAGCGGCATAACCGGCAGGCCGGCTGGCAGTCGCGACGCGTAGGCCTGCGGCAGGGCGATACACTGCGCACCCGCGCGGGCGATGCGGCGCAGGTTCAACTCGCGGTAGGCGCGCCAGAGACGGGCCATCCAGCCGGCGCCAATGCCTTCCTTGGCTTCGAAGCATAACAGATCGGTCATTTCCCAGGTTCGAGGTCCGCAGGCTGATACAATGCGTTGGGCTTCAGGCCATTTTTCTTCACTATCTCAACCACTTTGCCGAGTTGCTCACCTGTAATACCCACCGAGCATGGCAGGCTCAGGGCCTGAGCGTACAGCCGGTCGGCGACCTCGACGCGATAGGCCTGGCAGCCCCGGTACGGTGGCAGGCTGTGGATGGGGTGCCACAACGGGCGGCTCTGGACACTGGCATCCTGCAGCCGGCGCAGCAGCGTCCGGCTGTCCATGCCGTACTGCGCCTCGTCCACCAGCACAGTGTAGAGCCAGAAGGTGCTGAAGGCCCAGTCGGCCTGACGGGGCGGTGTGATGCCGGGTATGTCGGCCAGGCGCTCGCTATAGATGTGCGCCGTGCGCCGCTTGCTGGCGATGCAGTCGTCCAACTGCTCCATCTGCGCCACGCCGATGGCCGCCAGGACGTTGGTCAGGCGGTAGTTGTAGCCAATCTCGTTGTGGATGTACTCCAGCGGGTCGTCCCTGGCCTGCGTGGTCAGGTAGCGGGCGCGACGCGCCCAGTCCTCCCGGTCGGTAATGATCATACCCCCACCACCGGTGGTGATGATCTTATTGCCGTTGAAGCTCAGGCAGCCGATGTCGCCCAGGCTACCGACAGGCTGCCCTCGATACCTGGCCCCCAGCGCCTCACTGGCGTCCTCGATCACCGTCAGCCCATAGCGGCGGGCGGCTTCCAGAAGCGGGTCCATGTCACAGGGATGGCCGAGGATGTGTACCGGCAGGATTGCCCGCACCCGCCGCCCGGTCGTCCTGTTCCACAGCGCCCCCTCCCGCCAGCAACATTCCCGCTCCAGGAACTCGACCGCCTTCTGCGGGTCCATCTGCCAGAAATCCGGCTCGGCGTCCATAAAGACCGGCCAGGCGCCGACGTAGCGGATGGCGTTGACCGGGGCGATGAAAGTCAGCGTCGAGACGAGCACCTCATCGTCCGGCTGAACGCCGGCGACGAGCAGGGCGATGTGCAGCGCCGCCGTGCCGTTGACCGTGGCGATGGCATGGCGTGTCCCGACGTACTCCACCACCAGGCGCTCAAAGCGCTCGACGAACGGCCCCACGGAAGAGACCCAGTTTGTGTCCAGGCACTCCTTGACGTAGCGCCACTCATTGCCACGCAGTGCCGGCACTGCCAGTGGGATGCCGCCTTCTGGGGGCGGCGCACCTGGCTCAGACAACGTATAAACCCGGTCGGTAACGCTCAAGATGTGCCTCCATCCAATCAATCGTCTTGCGCAGCCCCTCCTCCAGCGTATGACGCGGCTGCCAGCCCAGCACCTCGCGGGCCAGCCGGTTGTCTGCACACAGCCGTTCGACCTCGCTGCCTGCAGGGCGCACGCGCTCCTCCTCGCAGACGATTGGCAGTTCCTTGCCAAGCAAATCCAGAATCAGCCGGGCCAGGTCACCTACAGAAATTTCCCTGCCTGTACCGATGTTGATCGTCATTCCGACGGCCGCAGGAGAGGCGGCGGCGCAAACAAAGCCCTCCACCGTGTCCAGCACAAAGTTCAGGTCACGGGTGGGCGAGAGATTGCCCAGGCGGATCTCCTGGCCGGCCAGCGCCTGGGTAATAATGGTGGGAATGACAGCGCGGGCCGACTGACGTGGACCAAAGGTATTGAAAGGCCTCAGGATGACAACGGGCAGCCCAAAGGAGAGATGGAACGCCTCGGCCAGCTTGTCAGCGCCGATCTTGCTGGCCGAGTAAGGCGACTGGCCCTGCAGGGGATGCGACTCATCAATGGGTACATAGCGTGCCGTGCCATAGACCTCGCTGGTCGAGGTGTGCACCACCCGCTCGACCCCCCGCTCGCGGGCGGCCTGGAGCACGTTGAGCGTTCCCTCGACATTGGTGCGCACGTAGGAGGCCGGAGCGTGATAGGAGTAAGGGATGGCGATCAGCGCCGCAAGGTGGAAGATTATTTCGATGCCCTGGACAGCCCGCAGCACACTATCACGGTCGCAGATGTCACCGGCGAATACCTCGAACTCGCCACGGACGGGGGAAAAATCAAGCCAGCCCCAGGTGCCCAGCGCGTTATAGTGCACCAACGCCCGCACACTCGCGCCCAGCTCAACCAGGCGCTCGGTCAGATGACTGCCGATGAAACCGCCGGCACCGGTAACCAGTACCCGTTTACCACACCAGTTCATAAGAGCTTGTATGCTTGTGACCCCCTCCGTGTCTCCTGAGCGGATTGCCAGTACTGTTCTCACATACAGGCACTGAAAAGTACTGCCGGGATAGACCAGATGTCCGCTCTGCCGATGGCTATCAGGTCGAGTCCAAAAAGAACGGCGGCCATTACAGCCAGACTCACCACCACAGCCAGCAACGCACGCCAGGCGGATATTAGCTGCGCAGCACGAACTGCCTGGGTCAGCCAGATCACCCCCATCATACCAGATACGGCAAGTGCAAACAGCGTCACTCCCTCAGCAAGAGTGCCGGTATGCTCACCTGACAGATGTGACACAAGCGAGGCCAGCGGGGACAGGAAAGCCAGCAACAACACCCACGAAAAGCTGGCGACCAGTGTCAGTTGCAGATGCATGTCAAAGCCACCGCGTCCTCCCAGCGGGCGGGCCACCGGGAAAGTTAAAAACGCAAGGAGCAGGCCTAGAGATATCAGAAACAGGGCCGGTATCAGAGAACCGGTTATGCAGCGGAGCAAACCTGCAACGAGCTGGTCGCGTCCCAGCCCCAGTGAGGGTGACAGCCAGAGCACAGCCATCACCACGCTCCTCCACAGCGGCACAAAGACCAGAGTGAGCAGAAGAGTGCTCAGCGTGCGGGTCCAGGAATAAACAGGTGCAGCCACAGCCTTGCGGACATCTACGGGGCGCAGATTGGCCCCACAACGGTCACATAGATAAGCCCAGGCCGGGTTGCGATATCCACAGCGCGGACATACCGGGTTAAGCGCCCGTTGTGGCCTGGTGAGGCGCGGAAGTAAAGGGGCGATGCCATCGGGTGGCAGACGCTGTGCTCGCTGCAACTCGATAACCGCCTGGGCATTATCAGGATTGATGGTCAGCACATTTTCCAGGCACACAATCTTATCGGCCCTGGACTCAACAACGGTGCTGAGCCACATCCAGGCCTCCTCGTTCCACTCATCCAGCTCTATGATGTGGATCAGGTTATCACGTGCCCGCTTCAGATCACCTGTGCGAGCCGCCTCGACAGCATACTCCAGCCGTCTCTCAAGCTCACCTTTCATCATTTATGCAAAATCTGGCTGAGGAATTGTCTGGTACGCTCATGTCTGGGTGCAGTGAAGAGCAGCTCCGGGGTGGTATCCTCGACAATACGGCCCTGATCAAGCAGGATAACGCGATCGGCAGCGGCGCGCACGAACCCCATCTCGTGAGAAACGACCACCATCGTCATCCCCTCCTGGGCCAGTTCCAGCATCACATCGAGCACCTCGCGTATCATCTCCGGATCGAGTGCGGAAGTTGGCTCGTCGAAGAGCATAATCTTGGGGTTCATCGCCAGAGCACGGGCGATGGCAACGCGTTGCTGCTGCCCGCCCGATAACTGACCGGGATAGGCATGCGCTTTTTCAGGGATGCCGACTTTCCTTAACTGCTCCATAGCGATAGCCTCAGCCTCCTCGCGTGTGCGTTTGCGCACAATGCGTTGGGCGAGCGTGATGTTTTCCAGCGCGGTAAGGTGGGGGAACAGATTAAACAACTGGAACACCATGCCGATCTCGGCGCGGATTTCGTTGAGCTGCCTGGGGTTGGGGGTCACCGGGCGGCCATCTATCCAGACCTCGCCACTGGTGGGCACCTCCAGATAATTGATACAGCGCAATAGCGTTGATTTGCCTGAACCGCTGGGGCCGATGATCACCACAACCGTGCCCCGTTCCACGTTCAGGCTCACCCCGTTGAGTGCCTTCACGCTGCCGAAATGCTTATACAGATTTTTGAGTACAATAATATCGTCAGCCATCCCTGCGCAAATGCCTCTCCAATAACTGGACGAGCAGTGACAGGGCCACCGTCATCGTCAGATAGAGCACCGAGAGCGTGACGTAAGCCTCGCGAAAGCGGAAGGTGCTGCCTGCGTAGAGGCGGGCCACCTGCGTGATGTCCCGCACGGCCAACACGGAGACCAATGATGAGTCCTTGACCATCGCCACGAAATCATTCCCCAGGGCAGGAAGCACGTTACGAATCGCCTGAGGCAGGATCACATAACGCATTGCCTGCCCGTAAGTCATGCCCAGGGAGCGCGCCGCCTCCATCTGACCGCGTCCTATGGACTGTATGCCAGCACGGAATATCTCGGCCAGGAAGGCGCCATAAGTGACGGCCAGAGCTATAATCGCCCGCACATTCATCGGGATCGCCTGGTTTTGGATACCACCCAATATCCGCCCGGCCTGATGCCATCCCGACCGCTCCAGCCACACCCCCAGCGCGTTTATCCACTCTACGACCGTCGGCACGCCAACCAGCGCAATGAAGAATATGAGGACGAGCATAGGGATACCACGAATAAGCTCGACGTACAGGGTCGCGGCGTTGTTAAACACCACGCTGTGTGAGATGCGGCCCAGGCCGGCCACCAGGCCCAGTACAAGTGCGATGCCATAAGCCACAAGTGAGGTGACCGCGGTCACACCAAGGCCAATGATGATACGTTCGAACGCCTCGCGGTAGTTAGCCCTGGAATAGATGGCATAGGCCGTCCACAGGGCAATCAGGATCATAGTGAGAAACCACCAGGGGAACTGAGCCAGTCGTTTGCTCAGCGGGTCCCGCCGCGAGAGCACCAGAAAACCTTCCTCTGCCAGAGAAAGCGAAGGATGAACAGCCATTGATACAACCCCCCAGGAGGGCAGTGTGGATCAGGCGACGGTCACCTTACACCTCCAGCCGGGCAGTGACCGTCGCCTGAGCAATGTCTACTCCAGGTCTTCGTAGGTGATGGTGAAGCTGGGACCGAAGTACTTGATATTCAGCTTCTCCAGCGTGCCATCAGCCTTCATCGCTTCGATCGCCTTGTTCACCGGGTCAGCCAGGTCACTGCCCTTGGGGAAAATGAACCCCAGTTGATCGCTAGACATCGAGGGTCCGACCAGCTTCAATTGATCGGCATTCTCCCCCAGGTAACCCTGGCCGGCGACCTCATCAATGATCACTGCATCAATGTCACCGGCGATCAGCGCCTGCACGGCGAAGGGGAACTGCTCAAAAGCCTGGATGCGCTCCTCCGGCAGGAACTTAGTGGCCGTCTCATAGTTGGTGGTGCCGGTTTGCGTGCCGAGCTTGAGTTCCGGATTGTTGACTATGTCCTCGATGCTGTTGATGCGGGTCTCATCCTTGCGCACCAGCAGGCGCTGCTCAATATTGATGTAGCCGATGGAAAAGTCCACAATCCTGGCCCGCTCCTCCGTGATGGTGATACCATCGGCTGCCGCATCAAACTGGCCGTCGGCGACCGCCTGAATCATGCCCTCCCAGGCAGCTTCGACAAAGACCGGTTTGCAGTGAAGGCGGGTGCAAATCTCCTCCCAGGCGTCATAGTCCCACCCGGCAGGCTCGTGGGTCTGGGGGTCAATGTAGTTAAAGGGCAGATAGGCGTTTTCGACAGCGATGCGTATCTCGCGGCACTTAAGGTCCACGATGGCATCCCTGGCATTGCCCAGACACCTGCCTCCCCTGGGCATCTTTCCCCCACCACATGAAACCAGCAGCATACTTGCCATAACCAGTACTAGCGTAAAAACCATTACTTGCCTGCGCATTTCTTACCCCCTTTTGTCAGTGAAAATATATCCATGCCGCCGCAGCGGTACACTGAAATATAGTTTACTATAGATGCGCAAGTTTTACCAATGCCTCGCACTCTATCGGGTGTCCGGCATATTTTTGCATCCACCCGGCTCGGGCCGGTCTTCAGAGCACGCCCGACGCCGCGTACAATGTAGAGCAACTGCTCGCAGTTGCTCTACAACCAACGCCGCACGACCGGCCACAGCAGGGCAACTGCGAGCAGTTGCCCTACAACCGACGTCGCTATGGCCAGCCATAGCCTGCTCTCACTCCCTCTTCGCGCAAAAAAGTGACGGACACCCGCACTCTCTCCTGTGGAGCATGCATCACTTTACGAGAGGAAAACCCGGTGGAATAACGAGCGGGCAGAGCGACCAAGAGCAGGATTTTAGCGTCTCTGGAATAATCAGTCATCAGTTCGGATGCAGGATGCAAGATGCAGGATGCAAGATGCAAGATGCAGGATGCGGGACTTTCTTGCTTCTTGCTTCCTGCTTCCTGCTTCCTGCTTCCTGCTCCTTGCTTCCTGCTTCCTTATAGGAACCTTTCCACGAACCCCGCGATCTCGCTCTGCCAGAAGACCGGGCCGTCAATACAGATGAACTTTTCCCCCAGGTTACACCGCCCGCATTTACCGATCCCGCAATGCATACGGGCCTCCAGCGTGGTAAGAACCTGTTCCGGCTTGAAGCCCATCTTAGCCAACGTCAGGAAGACAAAATGGATCATAATCGGCGGACCACAGGTAATAGCGATGGCATTCTCTGTAGAAGGGCTGACCCGCTCCAGCAATTGGGTGATCAATCCGACATTGCCGCTCCACCCCGGATATTCCTGGTCCACCGTGACATGAAACTCGGTATCGGGGGCGGCCTGCCACTCATCGAACTCATCAGTGAACACGAGAAGGTCCGGACTGCGAGCAGCCCAAAGGATGGTCAGGTGACCATACTCACCCCGGTTGTCCAAAACGGTCTGGATCACCGGGCGCAGCGGGGCACCGCCGATACCACCTCCTATAACGATGATATTGTGACCTCGCAGCTCATCCAACGGGAAAGGCCTGCCCAGGGGTCCACGCACCCCAACCGGGTCCCCGACCTCCAGTGAATGGAGAGTATGGGTGACATGTCCCAGCGCATTGATGGCGAACTCAAGGTATGGTCCCCGAATCGAGGCGATCCCGAACGGCGCCTCTCCCGCTCCAAAGGCTGACACAAAAGCAAACTGTCCGGGCTTATAGGCAGTGAGGGTCGCGCGGCTATCTTGCTCCACCAGCTCTATCTGGAACAGCTTTATGCCGGTGGCAAGGTCGCGTATCCCTACCAACCTCCCCAGATAAGGACGCATTGGATTGGTTGCCATACCGTGATCCCTTCCTGCTACCTGCGCTTATACGTTCCCATCAGCTCTGCCTGAGCCAGGATATGGCCTTCCATTGCCCGCAGCAGCTCCTTCTCGGTCACGCTGCCTTCCAGAGTGAGCACAGTATCCAGTGCGTAAAGTTTGAAGAAATAGCGGTGCGTACCGCCGGGTGGACAGGGGCCTCCATAGCCAGAACGCCGCCAGCTATTCCTGCCATGCCGGCTTCCGTCGGCAAACTGGTCATCAGGTGGGATGGCCTCAGGTAATGCACGGGCATCCGCCGGCAGATTATACAGCACCCAGTGCACCCAGGTACCCGCCGGGGCATCAGGATCGTCCATGATCAGCACAAAACTTCTTGTGCCGGTTGGGGGATCGTTCCACTGGAGGGGCGGCGAGAGGTCCTCGTCGTCGCAGGTGTACTTTGCGGGGATCGAAGCTCCGTGCGCAAACGCGGAGCTGGTCAGAACAAAATCCTGGGATGATGCAGGGGGAATAGAAACCAGCGTCTGCACCTCGCCAGCTTCACGCGAAGTGGTACATTCACAAAGAACACAGACCAGAACTAAGATGTACAGATATATCAGAGCCGCCCTTATGCTCGCCATATCTCACCTTCCTGACCCGACCCTCTGAAGCGGCCCCCCTGCCCACGCCCTCGTTCCCGTCGCATTGAGATACGGCGTGCAGGTGTCACGCCGTACATCCTGCCTGGCTATACACTGGGCTGCAGATCAGAGGTACAATGCGCACAACGAGTGGCCTGGAGCGGAATAACGGACAGGCAGTACGGACACTCTTTTGTCGCCGGAGGAGGAGGGGTCTCGCGCTTCCGCATAAGATTGATGCTCCGGACAAGAAAGAATACCACCACAGCGACAATGAGGAAGCTGATCACATTGTTCAGGAAAACACCATAGTTGATCGTTACCGCCCCGGCAGCTTTCGCGTCGGCCAGAGAGGCATACGGTCCCGGAGGAGAGCCGGCTTTAAGCAGGATATAGAAATTGGCAAAGTCCAGGCCGCCAATAAGCAGGCCGATGGGTGGCATCAGCACATCGTCCACCAGAGACCTGACGATGGTGCCAAAGGCCGCACCGATAATGATACCCACCGCCATATCCACCACGTTGCCTCGTAAAGCGAACTCCTTGAACTCCTTAGCCCAGGCCGAGACTTTATGCCCCATAGCTTCCCTCCCGTCGTGTTTGCAATCAGCCAATAATGCGACCGTCGCTCAGTTGCAGCACCTCATCAGCATACTCATCCACAAGCACATCATGCGAGACCATCACCAGTGTCACATGTTCTTCCCTGACAATGGTCTGGAATAACTTCAATATCTCACGAGCAGTGGTGCTATCCAGCTCACCGGTTGGCTCGTCAGCCAGTATCAGACGCGGCTTGTTGGCCAGGGCGCGGGCGATACCAACACGCTGCTGCTGACCTCCGGACAGCTCAAAGGGGCGGTGATTTGCCCATTTGCCCAGCCCTACCAGCTCGAGACAGTACATGGTCCTCTTACGGCGTTCCCTGGCCGGCACACCGGCGATACGTAACAGCAGCTCAACGTTCTCGTAAGCAGAAAGGGTGGGCAACAGGCCAAAGGATTGAAAAACAAAGCCGACCTCCTCGCGTCTCCAGCGGGTCAGCTCACGATCGCTCATCGTGGAGATATCGCGTCCAAAGATGTGGACACTACCGGACGTGGGGTGATCAAGCCCACCGATGCAGTTAAGCAGGGTGGTCTTGCCGCTGCCGGAGCGCCCTTTCACAGCGACAAAACTACCAGGCCTGACCGTCAGATTGACACCCCGCAGAGCTGCTACCTCCTGGGCACCGGTCTTGTAAATACGCCACAAGTCGTGTGTCTGGACAGCGTAACCGTTGCTCTCTGTTATCGTCATCATACTCATATCCTCTAATCTCTACCCGGGTGAAGCACATGACCGGCTCGCTGGCGCAACCTGGTGACCAGCCGCCCCAGAGCACCCGCCCGTCGCGCGCCAGGGGCGCTCATCATTTCGCTGAGGATGGTCTCTGCAGTGTGAGCCACATGTGGAGCCGGGCGGATCAGGATCCCTTCCTCGGTCAACTCCAGCCGCACCCGTCCCTTGATACCGAACTCTTCAAGATACTCCTTGGGTATCTGCAGGCGGCCGGCAGAGTCAAGAACCACAAGCTCCTCAAAGATCTCTTCTTCGTGAGCCTCTACGGCCTCCTCGGCAGTGGTAGCGGGGGGGCCGTTCAGAGCGGACTGGCGTACCGTCTCCATCGCTGTCTTGCCGTCACGGATGGCAACCACGCGATGGACGTGGCGGGCGATATTCGGGTCGTGGCTCACGATCAACGTGGTCAATCCGTATTCGCGATTCAGGCGGCGGAAGGTCTCATAGATGGTCAGCGCAGTCGCCGAGTCCACCTCGCCGGTCGGCTCATCCGCCAGGAGCAGGCGGGGATTGTTGGCCAGTGCCACAGCGATGGCCACGCGCTGTTGTTCACCGCCGGAGAGCTGCGCCAGGCGGTGGTTGCGCCGCTCACTCAAACCGACCGCTTCCAGCAATTCTTCCGCTCGTTGGCGCTTCTTGCGTCCGCCCTGCCCCGCCAGCGTCATAGGCAGCTCGATATTCTCCAGTGCGGTCAGGTAGGGGACAAGATTGCGCGCCCCCTGTTGCCACACAAAACCCACCTTGGAGCGACGGTACCGGTTCAGAGCCGCATCCGACATTTTGAGCAGGTCCTGACCGTCTACCCACACCCGCCCGGCGGAGGGACGATCGAGGCCGCCCAGAATGTTCATCAATGTGGACTTGCCACTGCCACTTGGCCCGACGACGCCCAGCAGCTCCCCAGGAGCGACGACCAGGTCCAGCCCTTGAAGGGCCATCGTCTCCAGATCGGCGATCTTATAGATTTTCACCAGGTTGTCGCAGACGATAAACGGTTCCTGTGCCATATTACGCTGTCTCTCCTAGCTTGATGGCCTGGAAGATCTTCATGCGCAGGAGCAGGATGACCAGCACACTCAACGCAACCAGGAAAAGCAAGCCAAACAGGACATAGATACGGAAGATGGCCGGCCAGGCGATCTCGACTATAAAAGGTGGGGTGCGGGCCTCGGGGCCAGCTCCTATCTGGAGATAAGGTATGAAAAGCGTACTGACCCATATCCCAAGCCCCGTGCCAGCGATCATTCCGATCCCGATAAGCAAGGCTAACTCCCAGGCCAGGAAAGAAGTCATCTGGCTTGCAGAAAGGCCGATAGCACGCAGGACGCCCAGTTCGATGAAGCGCTGGCGGAAGGAAAAGAAGGCATAGAGGAGAAACCCCAGCACGGTCAGAAAGGCAGCAGCCAGAAAACCTGCGGAGAGGAAACCGAACAGCCCCTGGCGCTCCGGCCGACGCTGTGCCTCTCGGATAACCTCCTGTGGGGCATCCCAGCCAAGCACATTCAGGCGTAGAGAGCGCACATCTTCTACAATCCGTTCATAATCTACCTGAGCATCGGTTTTCAGCCAGACATCGTAGGGCACCTGCCATCCCAATTGCTCGAAGAAGTAGTCCAGATTGCCTACGAGAAGCGGTCCCTCATCCGGATACCAGGTGGGGAACATGTCGAAAACGCCCACGACCTCCAGGTCAAGATAGGCACGCTCCCCGTGTCCAACCACTGTGGCTCTGAAGGTATCTCCTATGTTGAGTGCATGCTGAGCGAGAAAGGTGCGAGGTACCAGTACACCGTTCGAGCGTATGGCCAGGGCATTCATCAACGCCCCCAGGCTGGCCGGAGCAAAATCGTGCCGCCAGAAGGCGACCTGGGGGAATTCCACCCGGTCAATGCCGATAAAAGTGCCGCTCTGCGTTCCTCCGCTCAGACGAGTGGTGAACTTGTAACGTCCCACCCGGGTCGCTGCGCGTACCCCCGAAACCTTAAGATGCTCAGAGACGGGCAGGAAGAGCCAGCGGGGGCCCATTTCTTCCTCTTCCTTCCCGGTCTCAGAGGTTGTGCCGCTCGCTGCTCCACTGGAGAAGCTTACCATTGCCTGAGCTGACTCCGTGCTTTCCCCCAATTCGACCAGGCGCATATCTGCCCCGATCTTGTAATAGGTCTGGTCGTACAGGTGGTGGTCCAACGTCTGCGCCAGCGAGGCAGTGAAGGCGGAGAGGCTCAGGGTGAGCGTCAAAAGGATGAGCGGCGCGGAGTAGAAGCCCGGTGTGCGGGAGAGATGGCGGGTTGCCAGAAGCACTCCCACACCGCTCAGGTGGGCAGAGAGCCAGGCTATGGCGGACATAATCTTAGGTAGCAGGCGCAGCATAAACAGGGTGAGTGCGAAGATGCCCAGCGCCGGCACCAGGAAGAGGAGCGGGTTCTGAAACGGGTCGTTGACCATCCCCGTCTTACCCACCGGAAGGAGCAGGCCACCCTGTCGGCGAAGCAGGTAAGCACCGTAAGCAGCGGGCACAAACAGAAAAACATCCAGCCAGGCCCGCTGCCACCACGGGGGGCGCAGAGTCCGGGCACGCTCTTGCTTATAAGTGATGATAGTGTGCCGTGCCGCCTCGATAGTGGGCACGATCTGAGCGATCAGGGCCAGTGCCACCGCGACGATGCCTGAGCGTACCGTCGTCATCGTTATCCCCACGCGCAGGTCTGAGGGCAACGAGAAGTCGAGGAAACTACGGGTGTGGCCGATGAGACGGGCTACAAAGCCCCCCAACGGCAGTCCTGCAGCCAGGGCCAATGCTCCCAAAAGCACCCCTTCGAGCGCTGTGATCCCCAATACCTGAATGGCTGTGGCGCCCCGGCTGCGCAGCACGGCGATCTCGTTCCGCTGCTGTCCTGCTGCCAGTCCCACGACGAGGCCGATAAAGGCCAGCAGCAGGCCAATGACAGGCACGCTGAAGGCATACAGGAGAACGGTCAGCAGGCTGGCAGCACGCCGATAGTCCTGGAGCGCCGGTACCGGTGAAATGTCCAACCTGGTACCTGGCAGGAGGGCCGCAGCCCGTTGCTGCACAGAGGCTGTGCGCACGAGTAAGGTGTTAACATCGCTGACGTGTACCTCCGAGCCATCCATTAACAGATACCACAAACCCAGGTAGACCTCATTCTCCACATATGGGGCGATGCGGCCCATAAAAGTGCCTTCTGGCACAAGCAGTACCTGCTTCAGCGCCTTGGGGTCATAGAACCAGTATTCCTCGGTGGGATCCTTAGGAGTCCATACTCCGGCGATGCGCATGGGTATCTGGGTGACAACATCCCCTTTATCGGTGCGTCGCCTGCGGTAGGTTATATACTCCTCACCGACCTGGAGTCCCAGCTCAGTGGCTAACGGCTCGCTGATCAGTACCTCGACCGTGCTGTCCTGTGCTGTTTCAGCCACCGCCGGCAGATTCCCCTCCACGACGTTGATGTGCTGCTCAATGTCGGTGGCGAAGGCGAAATTGACCCACGCAAGCGGATCCCTGACATTCGCGTAGGCTGCATCTTCCACCGGGAAGAGGCGGAAGTTATCGGTCTCAAAATAACGGACGAGCAATTTTTGAGGCAGCCCCAGCGCTTTACCGGCGGCGTCGCAGAGATATCTGTCCACCTGCTCCACCCTGTCCCACTCGACCGCTTCAGACCAGGCGCCGATGTAGCGGAACATAAAGACGAAGGGTGGGCGGGCGCCAAAACGCTCACCAGAAAGCGCCTTACGCAGCACGCGGTAGTAGACACCATCAGCGTAGAGGGGAATGCTGACGATCAGGGCCACGGAGGCGATCAATCCTGCCGCAGTAGCCAGCGACAGCCATTTCTGCGAGAAAAGGCGTTTTGCGGCAACGACAAATACCGCCCAGGTACGCGCGAACAGGTTCATATTATCCCTGCCTATTGTCCTATCACAATCTGCCCCTCGCTCAGGCCCTCTTTGATCTCCACCCGGTCTTTGCCCGCGATACCGAGTTTGACGTCCACCCTGACCTGTCCACCATCTTGCTGCACCACGACGAACTTGCGACCTTCAAATGTACGGATCGCCTGTGGCGGCAACCAGAGCACATTATCTTTACGCTCCAGGAGTACAGTGACGCGAACCAGATCGCCCACTCTATAGCCGGCACCAGCATTCTTGGGGTAGATGGTGATACGTGTGGAAGTGTCCTCTTCCCCAACACCTTTGCTGCGGCCACCGCCCCCGTATGGATACGGCAGCACTCTGATCTGGCCTGGTATGCCCTCGTCAGGCCGACCGCTAAGCGTAACGGTAACCGGCATGCCTTCGGTCAGCTCCTTGAGATTCTCGCTCGTCAGCTCGGCGCTTACCTCCAGTTGTGATGGATCGGCCAGAACCGCCACAGGTTTATAGGCATCCACCCAGCGGCCCTCCGTCAGCGAGATGGAGAGAAGCTGGCCATCGAAGGGAGCTATCAGACGGGCGTCGGCCAGTTGCGCCTTCAGACGCTCCACGGTCAGCCTGATCTCCTCAACGTCCAGACCGGCCTGGAGCTGCTCAAGTCTGAGGCGGGCCAGGTCAACTTCCTGCTTTCGCATCTCCAGGGTGTAGCTGTAAATAAGGCTGGCCTGGAGAGCCTGTTGATACCATGCCTGTGCCAGCTCCAGGTTCAGCTCAGCTTCGTGCACCGAGCGGGCTGTATTTTCACGCACCACATCTGGAAGCCAGGGACTATCCAGGGCATCCTGATGCGCCTTCTGGGCATCCTTCAGCGCGGTCTGTGCCCGCTCCAGATTGATCCTGGCCTCGATGATACGCGCGTTGGGGCTGTCGGCCCGGGCAATGGCCAGTTGCAATTCGGCAGCCCGCAGGTTTGCTTTTGCCTCAATGATCTGCTGCTCGTTGCGGCTCTGAGCCGCCGCCAGGGAAGCCTCCGCCTGAGCGAGCTGATTCTTCAGATCGGTCACCTCCAGTTCGGCGATGATCTCGCCAGCCTGCACGAAATCGTCCCGTTTTTTGTAGACGGCCCCAAGGTAACCGGCGGTGCGGAAGAATAACTGTTCTTCAACCACGGGGGCGATGCGGCCGGTGAACTCGAGCATCTTCACCACCTCGCCCCGCTGGACTTTGTAAGTGGGCTTGACAGGCACAATGGGTGTGGGGATCGGTGTCGGTGTGGCTTCCTCTTCAGGGGATCGGCTGCCTGCACAGCCTGTACTTACCAGGATGATGATCAGCAGCAGGATCGTGTTGACATAGCGCATAGCTCTCTGGCTCATCTCTCTGCTCCGTGTCTCTGTTTTTGTTTTCTGGCCTGACTGTCCGGCGGCGTAACTCTTCAGCCAGCAGTGCAAGCCATTATGCCGCGTTCAGGCAGCATGCCAAAAGTTTCTCGCATTGTGTGAGCGTGGCCGTCTCCTCCAGACGGCAGCTCACCGCTGGCTAATTATATCACTTCACCGTGGTTTATGCCAGAGCACCGTCAGTCCCGGTCCTGAGTCAACGAACACCGACCTTGTAGAACAACTGCTCGCAGTTGTCCCACACTGCAGCACAGTGCCTGTTTTCAAGATACTCAAATCGGGTTATACTACAACCAGGCAACCAGAATTCGACGGGTGAAAGCCAGTGGGCTTGTCTCGCCTGCGGTAAGGATAGGAGAGGTAACATGGCCGGAGAGCGCATACTGGTCATTGAAGACAGCCTGTTGTATCGCGACCTGCTTGTGAACCACATTCTGCTCCCCAACGGATACGTGCCCCTTATCGCCAAAGATGGGGAATCTGGATTGCATCTGGCGTTGCAGGAGCGTCCCGATCTGATAATCATGGACATGCAGATGCCCGGCATGACCGGCCTGCAGGTGCTGGAGGCACTTCACTCCAGGGGCAGCGAAGTTCCTGCCATTATGATGACCCTTCATGGCTCAGAAGAATTGGCGGTACGAGCCTTTCGTATGGGTGTGAAAGACTATGTTGTTAAACCGTTTGACATAGAAGAGATGCTGGCAGCCATAGATCGTGCGCTCAACGAGTCGCGTCTGCGCCGCGAGAGGGACGCACTGATCCAGACATTAGCGGCAGAGCGTCGTAAACTGACCGCTGTATTGACGAATACTGAAGAAGGCGTGTTGCTGGTCGAGGATGATGAACCGGAAAGGATCATCCTTGCCAATCGCTCTGTACGCAGGGCGTTCAATCTCACCGATGATGTCGTAGGCAGGCCACTGGCAGAAGTCATAAGTGACGGGATCCTGCTCGATGCCTTCTGGCGAGCCAAAGCCAGCAGGGAAACAGCTCATGCCGAGGTATCATTATCTAACGAACGCGTGCTCAACGTTAACGTCACCCCGATTCCGGAAGTTGGACGGGTGGCGGTGATGCAGGATATCACCTACCTTAAAGAGCTGGACCGTATGAGATCCGAATTCGTCTCCGCGGTCTCCCATGATCTGCGCTCGCCGCTGACTGCGATCAGGGGGTTCATTGATCTGCTGCCAGTCGCAGGAACGCTCAACGAACAACAGACATATTTCCTGGACAAAGTCCGCAGCGGCGTTGAGACGGTGACCGCGATGGTTGCCAATCTGCTTGATCTGGGACGTATAGAGGCTGAGGCGCGCATGGATGTAGAGGGATGCGATGTGGCAGCTATCATCGGCAAGGTCGTAGCCGATCACACTGCTCAGGCCGATCTCAAAAAGCAATCGCTCCAGGTGCAGATCGCACCCGACCTGCCGACTGTATCAGGCAACCCCTTGCGGCTGGGACAGGCCCTGGCCAATCTGCTGAGCAACGCCATCAAGTACACGCCCGAGGGAGGCAGGATCCTCCTCTCCGCGGACACTGCAGAAGGACAGGTGATGGTCTGTGTGAAGGATAACGGCATTGGCATTCCCCAGGAAGACCTGCCCCACATTTTCGACAAGTTCTATCGGGTGAAAAGACCGGAGACAGAGGAGATCATCGGCACCGGTCTTGGGCTTTCCATTGTTAAGACGATCGTTGAAAAGCATCAGGGCCGCATCTGGGTGGACAGTAAAGTAGGAGAAGGAAGCACTTTCACGATCATATTGCCGGCCTCAACCTCTCATGCCCGCTGAGAGGATGGCAGGCTGGTCCTACAACTGAGTATTTGCCGGTAACTGCCCACCCATGACTGAAGTCACCCGCTTTGGGCCTTCGGCCAGCGGTCGGCTCAGGCCGACCGCTGTTTCCGCGTCGGCGCAGGCCGACGCCCGGCACCGCGGACGCCAGTAAAGAGCGATTTTCAATCGGCACACGGGGCAGGCAGCCGGGCAGGTAATTACCTTTGCCGGATGGAACTACCCAGCCCTCCGGCTCGGGCCGGTCTCCAGACCGCGCCCGACGTCGCCACGATGGGAAGCGGATGCCGTAATCCGGCCAAATAACCGCTGGATTGGGTGGCCCGGTCAGAGACCGGCCACAGCCTGGGTAGTTACGCCGGAATTAACAACATAGCGCCGCCACGATAGCATTGACATTGTACCTCATGAAAGCAATGTAACTATCTGCCGGGCCGTCCGGCTCACTGAGAGACCCGGTATACAAAAACACCAGCCGGGCGCCGGTATCTGTAGCGATGCGTTCTGCCAGTGCCGGATTTACCGTGGTACTGACAAAGATGGCTTTGATACCCTGTTCACGTATGTTCTCTTCTAATACGGCCAGCTCCCGCGCTGAAGGTTCCGTTAAAGTGCTGAAGCCAGGGAAGACCGCACCGCTTTGCTCAAACCCATAGCGATGAGCAAAGTAACCCAATGCGGCATGGTCCACAACCAGTTTGCGATCCTCCTTTGCCACCCGGGCAACCATGTCCCGGATCCAACTGTCCAGCGCGACCAGTTCTGCTTTGTACTTCTCCGCATTAGCCCGGTATACCCTGCTATTGCCCGGGTCGAGGGCACTGAGCGCGTGTTCAATGTTGTCCACCCACGCCATCACATTATTGGGATCAAACCACACATGCGGATCAACGCCACCCTGGTGATGGTGATCATTATGACCATCATGCTTGGACTCCTCCTCAAGCTCAAGCATTTCCAGGCCGTATGAAACAGGCACAACCGGGACTTCCTTCCCGGCATTTTCAAAAAACTTCTCCAGGAAAATCTCAAGGCCTGCTCCATTGGCGAAGACCACATGAGCATCGGCTATCGCAGCCGCATCCAGAGGGGAAGGTTCAAATGCGTGCGGGTCAGTCCCAACGGGCATAAGCGTGGTAAGCTCAATCTGATCCCCCCCGACCTGCCGCACCACATCCGCGACAATGCTGGTGGTAGCCACAACTCGCAACCTCTCCCCCGCCTTAAGGGGGACAGCATAGAGAGTTGGCATCGTGTCCACACTATGCTCATGACCGACGTCGTGCAAAGTATGCGCGCCACATCCCCCAGTAACCAGCGGTAAAATGAGCATAAGCAGTGCTATCAACAGTGCAAACGTTTTATTCATCATAGCCCCCTTCTATTTGAAAAATTTTTTCAATAACCAGCGATCAAAAAAGCATCACTCTCAGGTTATATACGGCAGATACCGTGCCGATAAGGGCTAAAATTTCCTCACGCCGCCTGCGCCTGACAGGCAGGGCAAAGTCCCACGAGCTGGAGCAAATGACCGTCCACCCGATAGCCCGTTTTGGCTTCGGCCTGAGCAACGAACACGCACACATCATCTCCGCTGAGGAACTCGACTGCCCGGCCACACTTGCGGCAGATCACATGGTGACGGTGTCCTGGCGAAGCCAGGACATAGCCATGGCAACCTTCCTGGCGATGGACACGGCGCACCAGATTAAGCTCCATAAGCAGTGCCAGAGTGCGATAGACGGTTACCAGACCCAACGAACCGTGAAAATGCCGGCCGCGTTCCAGGATTTCCTGAGGCAGGAGGGGGACACTGGAGTCTAGCAGTACCTGAATAATCACACGCCGTGATGCGGTGACACGAAATCCTGCCTGCTTAAGCGTCTCTTCCCACGACATAGAGCTCAGCCTCAGAACGACCGATCATGGACTGCTTATAGCATACCATAAATCATCTTGATTGTCCAGGGATATCCCCCCCAAGGGTGTCCGTCATATTTTTGCATCCTCCGGCTCGAGCCGGTCTCCAGACCACGCCTGACACCGCACTACAGGCAACAGTGTAGGGCAACTGCGAGCAGTTGCCCTACAACCGACGTCGCCACGACCG
>Ga0209101_1001182_pt1 | contig 19961 bp, 17 predicted proteins | sample ConPoolayeCmetaG_FD_185481 | JGI IMG/M metagenome (GOLD analysis project Ga0209101, IMG submission 185481) | Hot spring microbial mat communities from California, USA to study Microbial Dark Matter (Phase II) - Cone Pool mat layer C metaG... ...
CTTTGCCGCCTGGAAAGCCGAATACGACTTCCACTCCTTCCCGAACCAGACTTTCCCAAACAATTTGTGCGCCGTTTAACTTCATTTTCTCTTCAATGCCTCCTCTGGAATGGGGCGGCCAAACATCCGCCCCTTACGCCTTCTCCACAATATATCACATTGCAAATGTCGGCCTGCTCGTTTGCCCGCTCCTCGTTCACGGCGCAGAACTCCGGACAAGAAAACGGGCAAGGCACTTGCCAGAGGGCATCCTTGCCCGAATAATACCAGATCAACAAAAAAGGTCTCCCTGTTGGGAGACCTTCTCGATAATCTGCTCGTTCCTGTGGCTTTAGGATGCCTGTATCGGCAGCCTCCCAACCCCCATTAGCTCCTTAACACGAAGGAGCACACCAAGAACGACGATAATAATCGCAACGTTGGTCATGAGGATTGGACACACAGGACTCATACTTGTTTCTCCACTCTATCTCTCTGTGAACAATTATAGTATAGCACACTAACCGTTATTTGTCAATCCGCATTTGGGATTTTTGGGAATTGACATCAAACTCGATGGCCCAGCGGGTCTTTCACACCTTGCGCGCTTCAGGGCATGACAGTCCCCCAGCTAATCTGTTCCTCCAGCCAACCTCCGCATTGATCTGGTGTGGTCCCTTTGACCCGACCATCGAGCAAGCCCAGCTCGGCCAGTTTCTGCTCGCCAGTACCGTCTGGCCTGACAGCCATGATGTCCCAATTGTTGCTGCCAGCCTTTGTTTCGCGCACGAAAGCAACCCAGGCGCCATCGGGCGACCAGGTCGGCAGGCCATCGACGGCTGGGTTATTGGTCAACCGCGTGACTTTGGAACCATCGGCAGCCATTACATAAATTTCCCAGTTGTTGTCCCGGTTGTACGACATGAACGCAATCCATTGGCTGTCAGGAGACACACTCATCGCCCGCGCAGTGGTATCGCCGTCAACCAGCTTCGGCGTTGTGCCATTCAGATGACGCCTTATGACGCCGCAGTTGGCAAATTCGCACCCCTGGTACAGAATGTCATAAGTGTCTTTCTTGACCAGTAAGACGGCTGGAGAATGGCCGAGTATCTCCTTGTTGTCCATGTCAGGTCGCAGGATCGTACGTCCTTTGGACCATGCTGACTCGGTGACCATCACCCTATCCAAACGGTCTGATTCCTTTCGCGAGTAGTAGTAGAAGAAAGCATCATCGGGCGACCACTGCGGGCGTTGGTCAGCTATGGACTCGCCGAAACGCCAACCTGTGCCGCGCATATCGGCAATCGAGGCTGCGTAGAGTCCGTACACGTCTTGGTTCTCAGTCCAATCTTTATACGCAAGGCTCTTTCCATCATGGCTGAATGCCGGCTGGCTGGCATTTTCCTTAAGAAGCTTCCGCTTGCCTGTCTCCAAATCCATCACATAGATGTTGTAGCGCATCTTGGTTGCGTCGTTGTCGAACACGGGGAAAGCCAGCACACCCTTTAAGGGTTCTCCTTCCGCCTCAAGACCGGTAGCAAAGACCACACCAATCGGCGCCAACATGACGACCAACATCAACACCCCAAACAACACTTTCCGTTCCATTTCCATCTTGCTCCCTTCTCAAAATCATCGCGTAACCCTGACAGTACACGTCAAGACCTGATACATTCCCTATTATTTTACAGCACTCTGGGCCAAAAGTAACTGGGCAAAAAGTACTATGCCCTCCGAGCCTTTGACAACCCGATGGCGGCGTGGTATGATAAGTCCATTCTTGCTGCCTGCGTATATCACACCAGTACAGCAGCGCCAGTTGACTACGTTTACTATGTGTTAAAGAAGGGGAGCCTACAATGCCCAGTCCTTTGAAGCCGCGAAGTTTTGAGTTGACCGATGGCCCCGACAGGGTCGCCCATCGGGCGCTTCTTTTCTCCTGTGGGTTAACTCGAGCGGACCTGACCAAACCATTGATCGCCATTGTCAATTCTTGGAACGAAATCGTCCCCGGCTGTATGCACCTCCGCCCGGTAGCGCAATCGGTTCGGGAAGGGGTCCTGGAAGCTGGCGGCGTGCCGCTGGAATTCAACACCATCGGGGTGTGCGATGGCATGGCTCAGGGGCACGTGGGCATGAAATATTCGCTGCCCAGCCGTGAAATCATCGCCGCATCTGCAGAAATCATGTTGGAAGCACATCAGTTCGATGCAGCAGTCTTCATCAGTAGCTGCGATAAAATCACGCCCGGTATGCTCATGGCGGCTGCCAGGGTCAATATCCCAGCAATTTTCGTGCCGGCGGGTGCAATGGAGGCGGGCGAATACGGTGGGGAGAAGATCGCTCTGTCCCAAACCAGAGAGTTTGCCGGTAAGTATCACGCGGGGGAGATCAGCGCAGAGGAGCTGGCTTACATCGAGGAAATTGCCTGTCCCTCACCGGGTACGTGCGCCATGATGGGCACCGCCAATTCAATGGCCTGTCTGACCGAAGCGCTGGGTATGTCGTTGCCCACGTCGGCCACCATGCCGGCCACATCCTCGGCCAAACTGCGCAATGCGCGCGAATCGGGAGCGCAAGTTATCCGTTTGCTGGAACAAAACCTGCGACCACGCGACATCATGACTGCGGACGCACTAGAAAACGCTTTGCGGGTCGCTATGGCCATCGGCGGTTCGACCAATACCATCCTCCACCTGCTCGGCCTGGCCCGGGAGGTCGGCGTTGATTTCGACCTGCGCCATGTCGACGAAGTCAGCCGCACGACGCCTTATATCGCCAAGATCATTCCCTCCGGGCCCAACACGATCAACGATCTGCATCGCGCCGGCGGCATCCCGGCGGTCTTCAAGGCGATTCGCCGTCTCATCAAGTCGGGTGCCCTGACCGTCAGCGGACAAACAATTGGCGAGATAGCTGACGCCGCAAGATGGAGCGACCCAAACGTTATCCACTCGATGGACGACCCCATCCGCCCCGACGGTGGTCTGGCAATTCTTTGGGGTAGCCTTGCGCCAGAGGGGGCCGTCGTCAAGAAATCGGCGGCCACGCCCAAAATGTGGGTGCATGAAGGCCCAGCTCGCGTGTTCGACTCAATGGAAGCAGCCACCGAAGCGGTCGAAGCAGGCCACGTAGAACCTGGCTCGGTGATCGTCATTCGCTATGAGGGGCCGGTCGGTGGGCCGGGTATGCGGGAGATGCAGATGATCACGGCGATCATGATGGGCATGGGTCTCTCTGAAACCACCGCTCTGGTGACCGACGGACGGTTTTCCGGCTCAACGAGAGGCCCATGCATCGGCTACGTCAGCCCAGAGGCGGCACTGGGAGGGCCGCTGGCATTCGTCGAGGATGGCGACCGCATCTCAATTGATATTCCAGCAGGCAAGCTGGACTTGATCGTCCCGCAGGAGGAGATGGCGCGCCGACGAGCGGCGTGGATTCCCCCCAAACGGCCCACCAAAGGCATTTTGGGCCTCTACGCTTCTCTGGCCCAATCCGCCGCACAAGGAGCGGTGTTGCTCCCCAAAGTTGAGTAACAACCACCACAGCGCTGTCAGGTATGGCGCACAGAGCTCAAACCTCAGGAGGACGTACCCAACATGACCAGAAAAAGTGATGAAGTGACCAAAGGACCCCGTCGGTCTGCACACCGCAGCCTGTTCTATGCCTTGGGGATGACTGCGGAAGACCTCAGTTTCCCGCTAGTCGGAGTCGTTAATGCGGCCAACGAAATCGTTCCCGGCCACATGCACCTTGATTCGATTGCCCAGGCAGCCAAGGCCGGCATCCTGCGAGCGGGCGGGACGCCCATCGAGTTTCCGGCCATCGGCATTTGCGATGGAATTGCCATGGGCCATGAGGGGATGAAATATCCGTTGGCCAGCCGGGAACTGATCGCCGATTCGGTGGAAGCTATGGCTGTCGCCCACCAGTTGGATGGTCTGATAATGGTCACCAACTGCGACAAAATCACACCAGCGATGATGATGGCCGCAGTTCGTCTTAACATTCCGGCGATTATTGTGAGCGGCGGGCCTATGCTGGCCGGCAGATTTGGCGACCGTTCTGTTGATTTGGTGGCAACTTTTGAAGCCGCGGGGGAGTACGAGGCAGGGCGGCTCACGGAAGAAGAGCTATGTGAGTTGGAGCAGCGCACTTGCCCGACCTGTGGGTCTTGCGCCGGCCTGTTCACCGCCAACAGCATGAATTGCATGGCTGAGGCGCTGGGCCTGGCTCTGCCGGGCAACGGCACAATCCCCGCTGTGGACAGCAGGCGACTGCGTTTGGCTAAGCAGGCTGGCGCGCGCATCGTGGACATGATTCACCAGAACGTCAGGCCGCGTGACATCGTGACGCTTAAGGCCATGGAGAATGCCATCTCGGTAGATATGGCGATCGGCGGCTCGACCAATACGGTGCTGCATCTCCTGGCCGTGGCTTACGAAGCCGAGCTGGATGTGGAACTCGAGCTGTTCGACCGGATCAGCCAAAGGACTCCCTATCTGGCAAAAATCAGCCCTTCCGGAAACCATCACATGGAAGACCTCGATGAAGCTGGCGGTATTCCAGCCATCATGAAGGAGCTTAGCCGCAAGGGATTGATACACCTCGACATTCCCACGGTGACCGGCAAGACTGTCGCCGAAAACATCGCCCAAGTGAGCATCAAACGCCCCGATGTAATCCGCAGCATTGACTCACCGCACCGTCCGGATGGCGGACTGGCCATCCTGCGCGGCAATCTGGCCCCCGATGGTGCGGTGGTTAAGCAGTCGGCGGTCTCGCCGAAGATGCTGGTTCGGGAGTGTCCGGCGCGAGTGTTTAACTCTGAGGACGAAGCCATCGAAGCCATTCTGGGAGGGAAGATAAGAAAAGGAGACATAGTGGTCATCCGTTATGAAGGCCCGAAGGGTGGCCCCGGTATGCGCGAAATGCTTCTGCCTACCGCATCGTTGGTCGGCATGGGGCTGAGTGAGGATGTTGCGCTGATGACCGACGGCCGGTTCTCCGGGGCGACGCGCGGCGCGGCGATGGGCCATGTCTCGCCCGAAGCGATGGAAGGCGGCCCTATCGCCCTGCTGGAGGATGGCGATGTGGTACACATTGATATTCCGGCCAGAAGACTGGAGGTGAAGCTCTCCGATGAAGAACTGGCCCGACGGCGGGCGAACTGGAAGCCGGCTCCGCCTAAAGTCACCAGAGGCTATCTGGCGCGATATGCGGCCCTTGTGACTTCCGCCAACCAGGGTGCTGTGTTAAAAGCGCCCCAATGGGAGTAAGGCCCAAGATGACGATGGTGCAAAAGGCCGCCAAAAAGCAGCCGCCTCGTGCCGATGCGGCCTTGTCGCGCAATTGGCATACCAGGTCAATAGAAGAAACGCTGGCGTTGCTGGGAAGTAACCTGCTGACTGGCTTGGATTCGTCTTCAGCACAAGCCAGGCGAGAGCAGTACGGTTTCAACGAGCTGCAAGAACGTCCTCCGACACCTTTCTGGCAGATGCTTTTGCAGCAGTTCAACAATTTCCTGATCATCATCCTGCTGGCGGCAGCCTTCATATCTTTGCTTCTGGGCGATTATATCGAAGCCGGGGCCATCATGGCCATCGTGGTGCTCAACGCTGTCCTGGGCGTCGTGCAGGAGGCCAAAGCAGAACAGGCATTGGCGGCGTTGAAAAAGATGGCTGCCCCCGAAGCGAAGGTAATTCGCGACGGTCACGTGGTCAGCATCCTGGCTTCAGAGCTCGTGCCAGGCGACGTGGTGCTGTTGGAGACGGGCAACTACGTGCCGGCAGATGTCCGCCTGCTCGAAAGCGTCAATCTGCGCATAGACGAAGCCTCTTTGACCGGCGAATCTGTGCCGGTGGAAAAACGGGCCGAAGCAATTCTCCAGGCCGATGCGCCCATTGGCGAACGGTTCAATCTCGCGTATATGGGCACTCTGGTCACCTATGGACGCGGCAAAGGCGTAGTGGTCGCAACCGGGATGCAGACCGAAATCGGCCGCATCGCGGAAATGATTCAAAGCTACGAGGAAGAGCCCACCCCTCTACAACGCAAGCTGGATCAATTGGGGCGTTGGCTGGGCATAGCCAGCCTGGTCATCTGCGGCCTGGTGGGGGTGATCGGCATCCTCCGCGACACGCCGATAGGGGTTCTATTCTCCGAAGGAGTGAGCGCGTACCTGGCCCAATCACAAGAGACCATTATTTTCATGTTCCTCACCGCCGTGAGCCTCGCCATCGCGGCGGTGCCCGAAGGACTGCCGGCGGTGGTGACCATGTGTCTGGCCTTAGGGATGCGCGAAATGGTCCGCCGACATGCCCTCATACGGCGGCTACCCGCAGTGGAAACCCTGGGCAGCGCGACCGTGATATGCTCTGACAAGACAGGCACGCTAACCAAGAATGAAATGATGGCCGTGCGGTTATACGCCAACCAGACCCTGTTGCACATTACTGGCGAGGGTTACAGCCCAGAAGGCGAGTTTCTGAACGGTGGCAAGCCAACCGACCTAAGCACATTTTTGGAAGCCCACCTGTTGCTCAAAGCAGGAATGCTGTGCAACGATGCCTGGCTGGAAAGGGATGGCCGAAACGGGGGGTGGCGGTTGGTAGGAGACCCAACCGAAGGCTCGCTGGTTGTTGCGGCAGCGAAAAGCGGGCTTTGGCGCGAGATCCTCGCCCGTGACTATCCCCGGGTGGCCGAGGTCCCGTTCGACTCAGAGCGTAAGCGGATGACTACCATCCATCAAGAGGCCGACTCCGGGAAATTTGTGGCCTACGTCAAAGGCGCGCCGGACCTGATGCTCGACCTGTGCGACCGCATTTTGCTGGATGGTCAGGAACGACCTCTGACGCCGGCCCTGCGGCAGCAGATACTCGACGCCAACGCTGATCTGACCAGCGACGCCTTGCGGGTCCTGGCCCTGGCCTATCGCCATCTTGATAGCCTGCCGGAGCAACCTACAGCCGAGGAACTGGAACGCCACCTGGTGTTCGTGGGGCTGATCGGCATGATTGACCCCGCCCGGCCCGAAGTGAAAGAGGCAGTACAGTCTGCGCGTGGCGCCGGCCTGAAATCCGTGATGATTACCGGGGATTACAAGAACACGGCGGTCGCCATCGCCAAAGAGCTGACTCTGCTCCGACCAAATGGCAAAGTCCTCACCGGCCAGGAATTGGACGCCTTGAGCGATGCGGAATTCACCGCCATGGTTGAAGACGTAGACGTGTACGCCCGTGTCTCCCCTCAGCATAAGATGCGCATCGTCGAAGCGTTCAAACAACACGGTCACGTCGTCGCGATGACCGGCGATGGCATCAATGATGCCCCTGCTCTGAAACGGGCCAGCATCGGCGTCGCCATGGGCATCACGGGTACAGATGTATCCAAAGAAATTGCCGATATGGTGCTCACCGATGACAACTACGCTTCAATAGTCTCGGCCATCGAGGCCGGGCGTATCATCTATTCGAATATCCGCAAGTTTGTCTATTACCTCTTGTCCTGTAATATGGGGGAAATCCTGGTCATCTTTTTGGCGATGGTGGGCAGCCTCGGCATCCCGCTGACCCCCATCCAACTGCTGTGGCTCAACCTGCTGACAGATGGCGCACCGGCCCTTGCGCTTGGGCTGGAAAAGGGAGACCCGGACATCATGAAGCGTCCCCCGCGAAAACCGAACGAGCCGATAATCAACTCTACGATGATCGTCGGCATCCTGGTGCAGACTGTCTTTATCACGGCGGCGACACTTTCCGCCTATCTCATCGGCTTGAGGATGTTCCCCAACCGTATCGAACACGCGCGGACGATGGCGTTTGTAACATTGTCAGCTTCGGAGCTTTTCCGCGCCTATACTGCCCGGTCGGAGTATTACTCTGTCTTTCAGATCGGTGTGTTTACCAACCCGTACATGCAGATGGCCGTGGGCACGTCCATCGCTCTGTTGGCCCTGGTTGTCTACATGCCTTTTCTGAACCCGATATTCGACACTTTTCCTCTCACCGTGCGAGAGTGGGGCGTGATTTTGCCCTTGATTTTGTTGCCCTCTGCCGCCGCCGAAGTGATGAAATGGGTAATGAGAAGAGCGGCAAACAGTGAGCTAAGTACATTGAAGGAGGAATGAACCCAAATGGAAGAAGTCATCCGCATCGAAAACCTTTTTGCTCGGAGGAGCATCCGTAAGTACACCAATCAGCCGGTTTCTGAGGAACAAATCGAGCTGCTGCTGAAGGCAGCAATGGCGGCGCCCTCCGCAGCCAACCTCAAGCCGTGGCACTTCATAGCCATCACCAGCCGGCCAATCTTGAACAAACTGGCTAACGTCCATCCTCATGGCAAAATGCTGGCTCAAGCTGCTCTGGCTATCTGCGTTTGCGGTGAGCCGGGCATTAACGAGCGGATGTGGGTGCAGGACTGTGCGGCATCAACCGAGAACATCCTGCTGGCTGTGACTGGCCTCGGCCTGGGAGCGGTTTGGCTGGGCGTCTATCCGCGAGAGGAACGCATGGAGCCCATCCGGCAGGTGCTGGGCATCCCAGAGCACATCGTTCCGTTCAGCCTCGTCTCGATTGGTTACCCGGCGGAGACGCCGCCGCCGAGAACCCAATACGACGAGACCCGCGTCCATCGTGATGTATGGTAGAGAAGACAACGGAGTGAATTAACTCAGCAAGGATCATCTATGACGATTCAAATTGACGATGCAGGCTACGGCAGCCTGGTAGGGCCTACATTCATCGGCGCTTACCGAAAAGAAACGGGCGAGTTCGTCTATGGAGAAATCGGCCTGGAGTTCTTTCGCGGGCGGACATTTCGACAGGGAGAATACGTCCGCGAGGCCTCGCGGGTCATTCGCTCCCTGCTGGAACGTCTGGAATCGCCGCCCACAGAGATGCTTGAGGTGTGCACGGGCAATATCTTTGACGACCTGGAGACTGCCGTTGCTCATCCCATACAGCGAGTGAAGATCGAAGGCCCGCTCCAGAAGGCAATAGAAGGCGTCTTCACCAATTATCTGACCAACCTGGGCATCCCGATTAACGGCATCAAACCCAGCGCCAGGCACTTTCGTGTGTGTCTGGACTGGGTCGTGGAGGATTATCCGGCCCGCGAGAAATATGTCAAGACAGGCTGGCCCAAGTGGGAGCTGAAATGGCGCCCCATTGTCAGGTCGCGGGCCAGCATGAAGCGTAATCAAATTGAACAGAAACGATTGCTGGAGGGGGAAAAGGATGCACAACAACCGACATGAACGTACAGACATTTTGGAAGATGTACAGACTAAGGTGTCGGATGCACTACAGTCCCTTCTAGAACTCTCACACCGGGAAGATGGGCTGGTGATAGTGCCGCTCCACGCCGTTCAACAGACGGCGGCTCGCCTCGGTCTGTCGCCCCGTCAGGTCGAACTCATCGCTGTGGAGAACCGGCTGTTGCCCTGGCGGCACAGTCGCAACATGGGCACAGTGGGATGGCAGGGTCTGGCCAAGCTGATGCGTTCTACCGTGGGCGTCGTCGGACTGGGCGGTTTGGGCGGTTACGTGGTCGAGGGCCTGGCCAGGATGGGCGTAGGGCATCTCATATTGATTGACGGCGATGTATTTGCCGAGCACAACCTGAACCGCCAATTGCTCAGCCATGAAGCAAACCTGGGACGCTCTAAAGCTGAATCGGCGCGCGAACGTGTGGCGATGATTAACAGCGCCGTAGAGGTCACTGTGCACCACGAATTTGCCACTCAGGACACACTACCCGCCTTGTTGCGCGGCGCAGATGTCCTGGTAGACTGTACAGACCGGTTGCCGATTCGATTTGTCCTGCAAGACGTAGCCAAAGACATGGGCATCCCGATGGTGCATGGGGCTATCGCCGGATATGTCGGCCAGGTGATGACCATCCTGCCCGGCGACGCGGGCTTACGAGCATTACATGGTTACGGCGATGTGCCAGAGCGGGGTATTGAGGTCGAGCTGGGAAATCCCGCCGCAACCCCGATGATGGTTGCGGCCTGGGAAGTTCAAGAGACCATCAAGGTGCTTCTGGGCCATGGCGAGCTGCTTCGTGGACGGCTGCTGTTCATGGATGCTGAATCGGGTATGGTTGAAATCCTAAAGCTGGGTTAGAGAAACCGGTCAGGTCTGAAAGAGGTATTCAGGAGATCAAAATGCCTCCAAATCTACCGCAGTCTTGTCCGGTGACAGCTCTTGATAACCGAAATCAGTTGTCGGACGAGACACAAAAAAACCAAATTGCCACATTGATTGACTTTGAAAACGTCGTCATTCCCGCCGAAAAAGAACACGGAGAGTTCCACCTGTCTCCCATTTTGGAAGCCCTGGCTCAACAGGGCAGGCTCATCGTCAAACGAGCGTATGGCGACTGGAGTCGCTTCAGCAGATACCAGAGCGAACTGACTCAGAATGCAATTGACCTGATCCAGCTCTACTCCGGCCGGCCGGGCGCAACCAAGAACGCCGCAGACATTCACATAGCCATAGACGCCATGGAAATCGTCTTTTCACACGCCCAGATTGACACGTTTGCGCTGGTATCTGGCGACAGCGACTTCACCGCCCTGGTGCGCAAGCTGCGCAGCTATGGGAAATATGTTATCGGCGTGGGGCTACGCAGCTCGACCAGCGAGCTGTTGGTACGAGCCTGCGATGAGTTCGTGTTATATGAAAATCTGGTCGGCAAGAGCTCCCGCACCATGGCTTTTGACCTGGAACGCGCCAGGAGCATCCTGGTGCGCGCCTGGCAGCATCTGCGGAACACGCAGCGGGAGGTCAGCAGCTTTCGCCTCAAGCAGGCGATGCTGAGCCTGGACTCTACTTTCGACGAAATCAACCTCGGTTACAAGAGTTTTGAGGACTTTCTGCGCGCGCAGCCCGACCTGCTGGACCTCGTCGTATGCGGTCCGCAGTCCACCATCGTTCAACTGAAAAATGGCTACGAAGAGACCTCGCTGGCAGCGGTCGCCGGCGCGCCGCCAGAACTGGCCAGGCAATACCGTGACGCACTGATGGGCGCGGGTTTGATCATTATTGACCCGGAAACGCGCTTGGCCATCTTGCAGGACGTCTTCAAGTTGCTGCGAGACAACCCGGCCAGGATGCCGCTCAACCAGATGGAAGACTACCTCAAGCAGCAATACGACGCGGAGAATATCCTGCGTTCGCGGGAAGTCGTGCGAGAGGTTATCAAGTTGGTGCACCGCAGCGGCTGTTTGCAGTTTGCTTCTGGCATACCTTCTTTCTCGGCGGCTGTATCCCTCTTGCCGGGAGTCGATCAGCAGCAGTTCACCGACCGCTCGGAAGGCGTCTATATCAGAGCGCTCGTTGAACGCAATCTCCCCCTCGATGACAAAGCCATCGCCTATGTTTTGTACGGAACGGTTGACGAAGCTGTTCGGGTTCAGGCCATCCGCGAATGGCTGAGCAAGGGACAGCAAGCGGGCGAATTTGTCGCGGGCCCGCCGCCGCACCCAATGGCCGAACTGCTTCAGGCTGAAATTCTGAGTCCTGTCCAGAAAGACATCCGCGAACTTGACCTGGATGAAACGCCGAGCCTCGCCCGTGCAGCAGACCTGGTCAATCAAGGTATGTCTGTGCGGCTCAAGGATTTCGCCCTGGGGGCCGAGTTATTCCTGAAGGCTTTCGCCATGCAAAAGAGGCTAATCGAACAAGGCGAGCCCGGGGCCAGTCTCGATGATGCCAAATGGTATTTGGCCAGCTACTGCTCGGCGCGAGCCGGGCAATACTTCTTCAGCCATGATTATGTCGCCGCCAAGCAGTACTACCTGGCGTTCTTCGCTGTAGCCCAAGATGCAGAGCCATTTTACGTCAAAGTCAAAAACCTCGTGCGCCCGATGCTGTCTTACTATTTCACCATTGCGGCCAACGAGCATGGCGTCTTGCTGGAGCGGTCGCCCAGCCAGATTGCCCCGGCCCACATCGCGATCATCCTTTCCAATCACCCTGACGTGCAGGTTGTCCAAAAATGGCGGGAGCTGGCTCAGGCCCTCAGTCAGGTTAACCCGGGTATTATCAACCTACTTATAGAAGAATTGGGCGCGATTCCGGGAGAATCGGCCCAGGCCAATCAGACGAGGATGTATCTTTCCTCGCTTTTGGTGTAGTGGTTCACACACAGCGGCAGTTATGCTGCTGGGGAGATAGCTGGATGACCTGTCTGCGCCGGTTCATGTTGGTTTACTTTCTGGGGCTGATCATCGTATCAGTCGGCGCCTGCTACGCGCCCGCTATCCAGGCAGGCACCGAGCCTGAGCCATCTCCCACCCCTGTGCCAAAGGATTGGGTTGACTTCACCGATAGAAACAGGTTGTTCTCGCTCCGGCACCCCCAAGACTGGGCGGTCAACAAGCAGGAGGCCGTGGTCCTATCGCCCTACGGACAGGGGGGAATGGACTTTTCGGTCCTGCCTCATGCTCCGGTGCTGGCTATCATTCCCAGGTCGCCCGTTTCACCGAATGTCTCGTCACCAGGCGACTGGCTTCAATTCTGGGTCGAAGCCTTGCGGGTGAATTGGGAGAACGTCAGCGTGTCCGAAGCACAGGATTTCAACATTGCAGGCCAAACTGCTGCCTCCCTGTTCGTCTCTGGCGCGGACCGGCGCACTGGCATTGACTTCAGGTTGAACCTGATCACCCTCAAGTTCGTTGACGGGCAAGGGTTGATCGTCGCCATCGCCCCACGAACGCTTTGGGATGAGGCGTGGCCAACAATGCGCGACATCCTCAGCACCCTACGTTTGCTGTCGGAGGAGGAAGCCGATACCGTGAAATCCATCGGCGGTGCGGTGCAATCGGCCTGGCACGCCATGCAACTGACGGCAGGTGACGATGCGCCGCCCGTGGCAGAACCGCAGTCCATCGCCGTTGGACCGCACGGCAATCTCTACATATTTGACGCGCACCAGGCCAACATACAGGTCTACAGTCCCCAAGGGCTCTTCCTGTTTGCCCTGAACGCTGCCGAAGATGCTTCAGCGCCGCCAGAATTGAGCGGGCAGAGCATGTTGGCGGTTGATTCCACAGGGAACGTTTATGTAGCGGATCCTACGAATCGGGCGCTGTATAGAATTGACGCCACCGACCGTTCGAGGCGTGCCATCGGCGAGCGGGCACTGAGTTTGCCTATGGATGTAGCTCTTTCCGACGATGGGAACGTATACGTCACCGACGGCGACACAGGTCGCGTTCATGTTCTCGATGCCGAGGGACAGGCCATCAGGCAAATTGCCCTCCCTCTGGAGGAAAACGCCATTGCCAAACCGTATGGCATCACCGTGGGGTCCGGAGGCGAACTCTACGTCACTTTCCCATCTGTCCCGAAAGTCCTCGTGCTAGACGAGGCGGGTGCTGTCCGTTCGACCATCGGCCAGACAAGCTCAGAGGCCAGCACATTGGCATGGCCAACGGCCATTGTCGTTGACAAGGCGGGCAACATATTTGTGGCCGACACGGAGCTGGGCAAGGTCAAACAGTTCGATGCCCAGGGGCAACTCGTCGCTACGTTCGGCCAGGCAGATACTGGTGAACCGATCCGCCCGATAGACCTGGCCCTTGACCGAGCCAGAAATCTGCTGTATGTCAGCGATGCGGAGGGCAAACGAATCTTGCGCCTGCCGCTGGGCGAGGAGCAGCCGGCCGATTTGGAGGTCGCCAACGGCGATTTCGAGTACGGCCTGGCGGCCTGGCAGAAATTCACTTCGCCAGCCAACACAGCGGGTGAAGCGCGCATCTTCCAAGACCAGCCGCCCCGTGGGCCGGTCTTGGAAGTCAGCCGGATTTCAGAGGAAGGCGACAGAGGAGAGGTCGGTGTCTTTCAGCCGCTCAGCCTGTCCCCCAAAGGCATCCCGGCGCTCTACCTTACCGCCCAAGTGATGGTTATTGCCGAAGAGGGGGAAAACATCGGCGGCGTCAATTCGGATTTGCCGCCCGAAGCGGCAGTGTTGTTGCGCCTGTCTTACGTCAACAAATCAGGCCAAGAGGGCGAATGGTACCGCGGCTTCTACGCCAAGAATGTACCGAACAGCGACGCTGCGCATTTTACCACCGTCCCGTTAGATACCTGGTACACGTACAAGTCGGAGAATCTTTTGGAAGAAATCCCCGCATTACAGACCGTCACAGAGCTGCGGATCTACGGTTCAGGCCAGAGTTTTACTGGCCGGGTTGACGGTCTGAAGTTTGTGGTGGAGTAGGTCAACTGGGGGAAGCGGGACTGTACATACTCCAGGCCGCTATGGCTGTGGATCAGGCTCGGATGCGAGGGTTGCGGCTACAGCGGACTGAGGTTCGCGCGAAACCCCCATGGACGATGGAATCAGGAGGCTGAAGATAAACCCGATGCCCAGCACGAGCGCGGCCAAACTCAAAATGTTGGGAAGGCCATAGGTATCGGCCAGCACGCCGACCAGCGAGGTAGATAGCGCGCCGCAGGCAAAGAGAAAACTGAGGGTAACGCCCGAAATGAACGAGGGGTAATGCGGCATCAACTCCTGTGCGATCAACATGACAGACGTAAACGGGACAGACAAGACCGTGCCGGTCAGCAAAGCCAGGGCCAGCCGCAGATCCGAACCGGTGTGAATAAAGGCATACATAATCGGCACGGCCAGGATCATGCTGCCAGAGATGATCCATTTCTTGTTCCAACGGTCGGCCAGAAAGCCGCCGAGCAAACCGCCGAGCGAACTGCCAGCCAGGAAAGTGGAGGCAATGAGGCCATATTGGGTTGGAGTAAGGCCTCGGTCCAGATAGAGTTTGGGCAGGTAGGTCGCATAACTGTCGCTCACACCTGAACGGAGACCCTGGGAAACAATAAGGCCCAGAAAGGCGATAACCGGGACTTGAGATAGCAGATGGAAAGACGCTCGGGTCATGGTAGCCGCGCCTTGCGACCTGGTTGTGCCATACGAGGGGAAGAAACGCCAGATTCCAAAAGCCACTGCCAGGCCAAATACGGACAAGAAGACGATCCCCGATGGCCCGACAGAAGCGAACAACATGCTGCCGAGCAGCGGGCTGACGGCGAAACCGAGCTGGCCGCCAACGAAGAAGATCGAAAGGCCGCTACCCTTCTTGGCTTTGCGTGCGGCATAGACGGCGCCCTGCGGGTGAAAGGCGCCAGAGCCCAGTCCGGCCAGCAATAGGCTGGTCACCAGAAGGTAATAGCTGGGGGCAAAACCAGCCACAGCCATCCAGACTGCAATCCAAGTCAAGCCACCGCTGGCTACCAGGCGGCCGCCCAGCCGGTCACCCAGGTAGCCAAAAAGAGGCTGAGACAGAGAAGAGGTTAAGGTGTAAGCCACAACCGCGAACCCGACCTCTTTGTTGGAAAGCCCGAAAGAGACGCTGAGCTGGGCCATGAGAACGGGCAGTACTCCAGCGAACAGGTCAACAGAAAAGTGTCCCAGCGCGGCTGTAACCAGGGTGTTTTCACTCAGTTTAGACATGGCAGGTATCATAAAACGACAGGCGCGTCCTGTCAAATACATGGTGACATCAACGAAAAGGAGGACCAACATTATGACCAACTTGAGCGTGGGAATGATCGGCTACGGTTTTATGGGGAAGGCCCACTCTTTTGGCTATGCCAATTTGCCCCTGGTCTACGGCGCACAGTATCAGGTGACGCGCAAGGTGATCTGCGGACGCGACGCAGACCGGGTCAGAGAAGCAGCGACGCAATTTGGCTGGGAAAGTTGGGAAACGGACTGGCGCAAGGTCGTCCAACGTTCAGATATAGACCTGATTGACATTTCATCGCCCGGGTATACCCACGCCGAAATCGCCATCGCTGCCGCTGAGGCCGGCAAAGACATTTTCTGCGAAAAACCGCTGGCTAACAGCCTGCGTGAAGCACAGGAAGTGCTGGCGGCCGTGCAAAAAGCCGGCGTGAAGCATCTTATCGGTTTCAACTATCGGCTGGTGCCGGCCATCGCCCTGGCCAAACAGTTTGTGGACGAAGGCAGATTGGGCAAAATTTGCCTGTGGCGGGCCACCTGGCTGTCGGATTGGGTGATGCCGCCCGATTTTCCACTGGTCTGGCGATTGCAGAAAGACAAAGCGGGCAGTGGCGCGCTGGGCGACATTGGCTCGCACATTATTGACCTTGCCCACTATTTGGTTGGCGACATCCAGAAGGTTATCGGCGATTGGGAGACCTTCCGCCGGCAACGACCACTGGAGGGCGACCCCAGCCGCATGGGCCAGGTGACTGTGGATGACGGCGCAATATTCCTGGCCCGGTTCGAGAGTGGCGCAATGGGCACATTCGAGGCCACCCGCTACGCGGCCGGCAACAAAGACCGCTTCAGCTTTGAAATCAACGGGGAGAGGGGCAGCTTGCGCTTCAACTACAACCACCCGGGCGCGCTGGAGTATTTCACCTGGGACGACCCGCCGCGGGACGGGGGCTTCAAGACCATTTATCTGGGCAATCCGGCGCAGCCTTATTCGTGGTGGCCCAATGTCCTCCCGGCCGGGTACGGCGACACGTTCGTCAATGAGGTCTACGAACTGGTGTCTGCATTGCAGATGGGCCGGCCGCCGTCGCCAGGTTTTGAGGCCGGCGTGCGCTGCCAAGCGGTTGTCGAAGCAGTCATCAAGTCCATCGAAGAGCAAAGATGGGTTTCTGTCTCGGAATTGTTGTGAAAGGGGGAAAGATGACAGAGGAACCATTGGAAGCCCAGGTCGGCAGGTTGCTGCTCCGTCATCGTTTGACGGTTGCCACAGCCGAGTCCTGCACCGGAGGGCTGGTCGGCCACCTGCTGACCAACGTGCCCGGCAGCTCAGAGTATGTGCTGGGAGGTATCATTGCCTACTCCAACAAAGCCAAAATCAGCCTGTTGGGGGTGCACCCGGAGACTCTGGAGCAACATGGCGCGGTGAGTGAGCTGACCGCCCTGGCAATGGCTCACGGCGCACGAGAACGTTTCGGCGCTGACATCGCTGTTTCCGTCACCGGCATCGCCGGCCCAACCGGAGGCACGCCCGACAAGCCAGTCGGACTGGTATTCGTTGGGCTTGTTGCGGCAGATGTGCAGCGGTGCGAGCGGCACGTCTGGGCAGCCGACCGTTTGGGCAATAAACAGCTTTCGGCAGAGGCAGCCTTGCGGTTGCTGTTGGATTATTTACAGGGATACGGGGGCAAGCGATGGCTGGCTTGACTCAAATTTGACAAAATTGGGGAGATATGGTTAAATATAATTAGTTGTAGGAAGAAGTAAGCACTTGTTTCGGGTTTCCGTCTAAAAAGGGCCGTCCAGGTGTAAGTTCTGCCTGGGCGGCCCTTGTGTATCACCCCGCACTGGTGTCTGATCGGAAGATCCTGAGTATGAGGTCTACTTCCAACCTACGCGGAGTTCAAAAGAGTCACTATTGAGGTTAAGGAGGTAAAATCCATAGTGAACAACAGAATTAAGGGTACGGTCAAATGGTTCAACACATCCAAAGGTTTCGGCTTCATCTCCCGCGAAGACGGCGATGACGTGTTCGTGCACTACAGCGCGATCAGGTCTGCCGGCTTCAAGGACCTGAAGGAAGGCGATGCGGTCGAATTCGTTATCGAGCAGGGGCCAAAAGGCTTCCAGGCTGCGGATGTGGTGAAACTGGGCTGATCTCCGCTCGGGTTCTTTACCGATCAAGGTAAGAAACCATAAAAGCCGACAAGCGAGACAACTTGTCGGCTTTTATGTTGTCCTCTGCTATCGCCGGGTTGGGGAAACTACGCACCCTCGGCGATGACCTCGCGGAATGCTTTTAAGGCCAGGTCAATGTCGTCTTTCTCTATACCGTAATGAGTCACCAAACGAAACTGCCGCAACGCGAGCGGCGGGTTAAATTTCACGCCCCTGGCGTTCATTGCGAGGCGAAAAGACTCAGTCGTCCATTTAGGGGAAGTCAAATCGAACATCACAATATTGCTTTGCACAGAATCAAGGTTGACTTCTATTCCCGGTATTGCCGCCAGTCCTTCGGCCAGTCGGCGGGCATTGGCGTGGTCATCGGCCAGCCGGTCGATCATTTCGCGGAGCGCAACCAGCCCGGCGGCTGCCAGCACACCCGCCTGACGCATACCACCGCCTACCATCTTGCGGTAACGGCGCGCCTCGTCAATGAACGCCCGCGGCCCGGCCAGCACCGAACCAACAGGACACGCCAGGCCTTTGGAGAGGCAAAAACAAACCGAATCCACACCGCGAGTCAGCTCCTTGACGTTCACACCCAGCGCCACCGCTGCGTTGAAGATACGCGCGCCATCCAGATGGACCTGGAGACGGTAGCGGCGCGCCAGTTCACCTAGCGCATCGGTATAGGCCGCTGACAAGACAGCCCCTCCCATTCGGTTATGCGTGTTCTCAATGACGATGAGTTTGGTGCGCGGGAAATGAACGTTGCCAGGCGGCCGAATGGCATTTTCGACATCGGCCAGTTTCAGCGTGCCGTCGGGCTGGTTGGGCACGACCCGCGTCGTCATACTGCCCAGCGCGGCAGGCCCGCCGACCTCATAGAGGAATGTATGGGCCTTGTCGCCCATGATGACTTCATCGCCGCGCCCTGTATGGGTCAGCAATGCCACCAGGTTGCTCATCGTCCCGCTCACCGTCAACAAAGCAGCCTCTTTGCCCAGCATTTCAGCAGCGACTTCCTCGAGTTTGTTGACGGTCGGGTCCTCGCCATACACGTCATCTCCCAGCTCAGCTTCGTACATCGCCCGGCGCATCGCTGGAGAAGGCAACGTGACAGTATCACTGCGTAAATCAACTATTCTCATGGACAAGAACCTCCTGACAAAGAAAGATTGTTGAGCCTTTTGTGATAAACAAATAAATCTCTGCATCAAGGGGGAGGTGCCCAACACAGGGGAGTGCTGGGGCCGGCTTCCTTGCCGTACGCTTCGAGCGCCTCTCTGGTCAACCAACCTTTCAGGCTGGCAGGAGTCCAGATGCGTCCGCAGCGATAGCGGGTCAGCTCCCGGACTTCCGGGTCTGCATGGCCCAGCAGAAACAGACACCCTGAGCAAGCCGGCAGTGACGGCGCTTCGGCAAAATCATCGGCCAGAATGCTGCCTTGCGGCACCAGATAACGGTCTAGCAACTGCATCGCCTCCAGAAACTTGTCCAGGTGCTCCTCCGACTCCACGCGGAAACAACCCAGTAAGATGCTTTGCGGGCTGCTCACACGAGCCAAAGCAAACCGGGAACCTTCTTGTTTTAGAAAGAAAATGAACGAATCCGCCAGCGCGACATCATGAAAATCAACCCCATAGACTCGCTTACCAGTCGGATTGTCCACCGTGGTGGAGACCTGAACACGTTCTCCGACCAGGTCTTCGTCTTCTAACAAGACCTTCGTAAGTTTGACGCTCACCGTATCAGGGTCAATCGCAACTACTTGTTCACCGACCGCCAACAACGAGGTATCGAGGATCAGTTGTCCGATTCCGTACCGGAGATATACTTGAATAGTGTCTTTGTCTAAAACGGCCACCCAAAAGGACCTTTCTAACCACATTTCGCGCCGGGCCTTCCCAACCGGCTTGAGAGCCATTGCACCCGGCACCACCTGTTGATGGCCTATTCTAGCATAAGGCGGGCAGTAAAGCAACCTGTTGTCGGGGGTGTACCGGCTGGCACACCCCCTGCTTTCATTCTACTGTCACTGATTTTGCCAGGTTGCGCGGCTGGTCTACATCGCAGCCGCGACGGACGGCGATGTGATAAGCCAGGAGCTGCATGGGGATAACGGTCAACACTGGGCTGAGCAAATCAGATAGCCAGGGAGTGTAGATGACTTCGTCGGCCTTCTCAGCGATGATGTCATCGCCTTCGGTGGCGATGGCGATGACGATACCATCTCTCGCCTTGACCTGCTCGATATTGTTCAGGATCTTGTCATACACGCGGTCTCGAACGGCGACGACGACCACCGGCATATTTTCGTC
>Ga0209101_1001183_pt1 | contig 19956 bp, 11 predicted proteins | sample ConPoolayeCmetaG_FD_185481 | JGI IMG/M metagenome (GOLD analysis project Ga0209101, IMG submission 185481) | Hot spring microbial mat communities from California, USA to study Microbial Dark Matter (Phase II) - Cone Pool mat layer C metaG... ...
GCCCACCCCCGCCCATCGTAACCGCACAGAGTTGCTCCGGCGGCGAAACGCACAGCGCGAGCTGCTGGACTTGCTTCTGTGCGACAGCGAAGTGCCCCGGGTGCGCAAGGCCTTGGAAGACCGGCTAGCTCGGGCGGAGGCGAGCGAGGCTGCCGATCTGCGCCAACTGCTGGAGCTGACGTTGCCGGCGCTGGTGGCCGAGTGCTGGCAGGGCCGTCGCCATGTGGGCGAACAGCATCTTCTGGTGGGCGTGCCCAGTCAGGCAGAGACCGCCGCCAAGCCCAGCCATTTCGACCGCATCGACGATCGCACCGCGCATTGCGTGAGCGGCAACAATCTGGAGCCGGGCGAGTATCCCGTACACGTGGCCTTTCCGCATCCGAAGACCGAAAGCGCCTTTTTCCATCTGGTCAATCTGCCCAACCCACGCAGGCGGATGGCCTACAAGTACTTGTCGCAGATAGATGAGGGCCTGCGGCTGGCGGAGATCAGTCGGCGCACCTTCCAGCGGATATTGGCCGAGAAACGCCCCTTCAGCGAGGCGGAACTGGTAATGCTTGCGCAGCTTGACCCCCAGGAGCTTTCTCGTTTTGCCGGACCCTACTTCGCCGCCGTGGACGACAGCCCGCTGCCGCCGATGGGATTGGTTCGCCGCGGGGGGCGTCCCAGCCGTCACGCCATGATCTGCATTTATCTGGCCGAGGAGGGCACGAACGCAGCAGTGCCAGGACTGCTGTCCGCTGCCCAGCGCGGCCGATTCCTTCCCCCGAAGCCAGACGCTCCTTACCGCTTGCACTGGGTGGCTCTGCTTGCTATCGCCCGTCGCGACCCCTGGCCCGACTGCGACAACTGGCTGGCCGCCCAAGTGGCCAACAGCGAACTGTTGGTCGAGGACGGCCGGCAAACGCCCATCGAGCTTGGGGCGACCGCCGCTGCTTTGCTTTTGCGACGGCACGGACAACCGGTCGGCCCGTACGGTTTGGAAGCAGTGGAGGATCCGCTGCTAGGGCAACTCGGCGTCGAGGGGTTTCGGTTCGTCACGCCCGAGGGACGTCAACAAGTGCACCAGTGGTGGCAACGGCATATCCAGTCGCTTCGCTTGCCGTAGGTCGAAGCCGTAGCAGCCAGGCGATAGGCTGCCGGCTGCCCAGGCGTCATCGCCAGACGGAATCAGAAGCTCAGCCGGATCAATGCCTCTGGCTCAGCCGCACTGATGCGTCTGAATAGACCCACATAACTGCGAACGTGGCGCAATTGTGCGAAATACCTTCGTTTTCGGGGGTGCCAGTGGTCCGACCACTTCCGGCATTTTGTGGACATATTTACTACGACAGCGCTAAGTTAACAGAAAACCACTATATTTTGGGGTGGAAGCATCAACAGCATAACAACTGGTGGTTGCGAAACAGCAACTTAGCGCTGTCATAATAGCTCAGGGCAAGCGTTGCCGTAGGAATCGTGGTGTAACGGGTGCAATGGCGAGCTAATCGGGCAACGGCTTCCCCTTGGTCTCCGGGGCAAGCCAAATCAACACCATTCCCACCAGATACACAAGCGTTATCGTAGCACATGCGCGGGGATAACTGCCGCCGAAAAAGGCCATCAACTGCCCTGTGCCCAGAGCACCGAAGGCGGCGAAAATCCTACCGAAATTGAAACTCAGCCCCTGACCGGTGGCGCGCACGCGGGTGGGAAACAGCTCTGGCAGATACAAAGGCAACCAGCCGTAAAAAGCGGCGGTGAAAAAGCCCACTACCACCGTGGCCGCCAGGAACTGCGGCCCGTAGCTGCTCAGGCCCCCGAAGGCACCGGCCAGCCACGCCGGCGCCGAATCCTGCCAACTTTGGGGCAACAACCGCAACGTGCCGAACAAGTATCCGCAGGCCAGCAGCGAGCAGACGCACAAGCCGAAATACGCAGGCCGCCGGCCAATCTTGCCGCCTACCAATGGCGCTACAATGCAGCCGGCAATCGCCCCGATGGAAATCAGCAGTTGAACGGTTCCCTTGGCTCCGGGGCGGTCAGGACCTGCCATCTGGTCGGTCCAGGTCGGCAGGAACTGCGACACGGCCCCCCAGGTTCCGATCAGCGCTACCGAGGCAAAGCAAATCGCCAGCAGCGTAGGCCAGACAAGACGGGTGGTGAATATCTCGCGGATCGGGCGCGCCGAGGTGCGCTTGACCGATTCCGCCCAACGTTGCGATTCGGGAATCAATAGCAGGATCAATACTGCCAGCGCCGCCGGGGTGGCACAGGCCAACATGATCCAGCGCCAACTGTCGGCCGTAACGTGGAACATCATCGCAATTACGGCGACAAGCGCAAAACCGACGTTGGAGGCTGCGCCGATGATGCCGGCCATCAGCGGGCGGAGCTTTTCGGGCCAGTATTCCACTACCAGCGCCACCCCCAACGACCATTCACCGCCCATCCCCAGCGCGGCCAGAAATCGCAACACCGCCAGTTGCCACGGTGCAGTGGCGAAGTAGCAGGCCCCGGTGAAGATCGAATAGGCGAAGATGGTCATGGCCATGGTGCGCACCCGGCCCATCCGGTCGCCCAGCCAGCCGAATAACAGCCCTCCCAAGGCAGCACCAAACAAGAACATCGCCACAAAGACTGATATCCATTTGCTGATGTGTGCTTCGGCCTTACCCTTGGCCTGTTGCCTTGCTCTTTCGGCGTCCTGGAGAATCTTCTCGGCCTCGGCACGTTGCTGAGCCGACTGCGCCTGGTCCGACCGCGCCTTGTCCAGGTCCTGTTGCGCTTTGGCAATTGCCTTTTCAGCGTCAACGACGGCCTGGTGCAGCGGCGCCAACTGTTCGCGCAGCAGGTCTTGCAGCGCCGGTCGGGCGGCAATGGGAAACAGCCCCATCTCCAGACCGTCGAACATCCAACCCAGGAAGGCCGCCGCCAGAACCATCCATTGTGTGCTGCTTAGTCGCTTGGAATCTAACGTGCCGGACATGATTGGCCTCGGTTGATTGAGGTTTCTGCTGCCACAGGTTTTGCCCCTTATACAGTCGGCCAGCAGCGACGTCAATAAACATCGGTCTGCACTTGGAGGGTTTTGTCGCTTAGACGTGTATCGCAACCACCTCGCTTTACGGTTTGACCTCGGTCGCCGGCCCGCTGGCATGTCGTTCGAGAAACTTGCCGCTTTGCACAACTTCGCCGCGGCTGCTGCTGGGGAAATGCTTGACTCCCCACTCATAAACTGTACATTAGTATATATCATGTTTCCTCATGCGGCTGATAATCTGGCCCGGCTGATGGCCAACGCAGGGCTAACCGTCCGACAGGTGGCCGTGCGATCGGGGGTCGATGAAAGGACCGTCCGCGCGATCCTTTCCCGGCAGCGAAAGCCGCGGGCCAGCACCATCAAGCGGCTGGCCAACGGCCTGGCAATTGCGCCACACGAGTTCTGCCTGGAGCCGCAGCAAATGGGGCTGGTACGGTTCGATCGGGCCACCAATCCGGCGGTCGAGCAGTTGTTGGAAGACTGCCCGGAGCTTTTCGCCGGCTGGACCGCGGGCGATTTCAACGAGCTTTACAGTCGGGTGGGCGCCGGGGGGCCGCTGACGCGCCACGGGGCCAGGCAGGCAGTCGAGCACATGAATCGCAAACGTCGGTTGCACGAGCAGCTCGATCTGTTGCTCGAAAGCAGCCTGGCTGAGGTGACCGCCGAGCTGATCCAGACGTTGTGCAAAGCGGTAGTGATTCAACCGAGCGACCAGACAGATCGGTCTTTCTGAGACCAGACTGGCGTGCCGTGCTGAGCTTGCAGCAGCTTCGGCCCCTTTTCGGCGGCCCTTGCATAAGCTACCATAACGCTGTTATTTATCGTTCCGACAGCTTTTGGGTGGTTTTGGGTGGTTCTTGCAGCGGCGGCGGTTCGGCGCGGCAAGGCATGGCAAGCGAAGCGCTGAGCAGTTGGGGCAGCGACTTGGCAAGCGGGCTGATACGAAACTCACTTGCGCTGCTTGCCCGGTTCATCAGCGGCGTAAGCGTACGCTGGCTCGATTCGCAGCCCGACACCTGCCAGCGCGTCTATTTCGCCAATCACACCAGCCATCTGGACGCAGTGGTGCTGTGGTCGGCGCTGCCTCCTGAAGTGCGCGCAGTTACCCGCCCCGTGGCCGCCAAAGACTACTGGACGGCTGGGCCGATCCGGCGGTTCCTTTCCGGGCGGGTATTCAATGCCATACTGATCGACCGCACGGACATCAAAGTCCACCGCAGCCCGGTCGATCTGATGACCCGCGAAATCGGCCACCAGTACTCGATTATAGTTTTTCCCGAGGGCGGACGCAGCAGCGGGCCAGACGTGCAGGAGTTCAAAAGCGGCCTGTATTATCTCTGCCGGCGACGGCCCGACCTGGAACTGATCCCCGTGTACATCGATAACATGAACCGTATCCTCCCCCGCGGCGAAGTGTTGCCCGTGCCCCTGTTGACCGGCATTACTTTCGGGCCGCCAATGTGGCTCGAGGCGGGCGAGCCGAAACATCATTTTCTGGCCCGCGCCCGCGAGGCCGTCCGCCGCATCCAGCAGTTGCGCGGTTCTTCATAGACTCAAGCGGCAAACAGTAATCAGCAGTGCGAAAAGAACAGGCTTTCGCCGTGCCGGCAGTTTACGAATGCTATCAAACCCAGGGGAAAAGCATTGTTGGTCTCTGACTTCAAAACGCTGGGACTGATCGGCGGGGTTCTGCTGCTGCTGGCCATCGCCTCGGCCGTGGCCCAGATACTGGCCCGTCGCAGCGACAGCGGTTTGGACCGAGCGATCGTCGATACCTTTCGGCGCCGGGTGCGCTCCTGGTGGGTATTGTACGCCCTGCTGGCATTCGCCTTCTTCGTGCATCCGACGGCAACAATCGTCTTCTTCTTTTTCATCTCGTTCTGGGCGTTGCGAGAGTTCATCACCCTGACTCCCACACGCCCCGGCGACCAGCGCACGCTGTTCTGGGTATTCGTTGTTTGCACGCCGGCCCAGTTCGTGCTAGTCGGCCTAAAACAATACGAGCTGTATAGCATCCTGATACCCGTATACGCCTTTTTGCTCATCCCGGCCGGAATTGCGCTATCGGGCGATCCGAAGCGTTTCCTGGAGCGCACGGCGAAGATTCAATCGGGGCTGCTGATTTCGGTTTACTGCTTGAGCTTCGCACCGGCCTTGCTGACGCTGGAGCTGCCCCGACTTCCCTCAGGCTACGAAGACCCCTACCGCCACGCCCGGCTGCTGTTTTTCTTCGTGCTGATGACCCAACTGAGCGAAGCGCTGCAATACGCCTGGTCGCAAGTGCCCGGCAGGCACCCGGTCGTCCCCTCGATCAGCCCCACCCGCACTTGGGAAGGACTGTTCGGCGGCACGGCCAGCGCGATGCTGCTGGGCGGGGCGTTGTGGTGGGCCACGCCATTTCAAGGCTCGGACTGGTGGATGGCGGCGGTCATGTCGGGCGTGATATCGATCATGTCGTTTGCCGGTGGGCTGAGCATGTCGGCCATCAAACGCGATCGCGGAGTACACGACTACGGCACGCTTGTCGAAGGCCACGGCGGCGTGCTGGACCGAATAGATTCCATCTGCTTCGCCGCGCCAGTGTTCTTTCATCTGACCCGACTGTGGGCCAACTGGGCCATCGCCGCACAACCACCGGCGACTTGATTAGCCTCATTGGATGTTGCCCAGCCTATCGGCGCGATGACTGGCTTGCGGCAGCGATCAAATGGAGCGGCGCTGAGTCCGCCTTTGCTTGCCCGGCCCGTGCGGCGGCAGGCCTCTTGCCCCAGAGTTTCGCAGAAATGCCGGCACGGCATACGAATTCTCAATTGCCCTTAGCGGCATGGGACGGCAGAGTGAAGTGGTGCTGCTTTGGGCACAGCGCGGGCACACTCGTCGCATTGAATGATTGTGGTTATCCACCCCGCGCTGCCGAATCCAGACATCAGTGTGCTTGACGGCATCCCCATCATGCAGCGCATCGGCAATGCGTTTGCCTTGTCCGGTGCGCGATCAACCCTTGGGGATTAGGTGCGGAACCGCACCACCAGTTCCCGCAGCGTGGCGGCCTGGGCTCCTAGTTGCTGGCCGCTGGAAGCCATTTCTTCGCTGCCGGCCGCCAACTGGTCTGTGATAGTCGATACGCCCTGGATGGCCTTGGCCACTTCGCAGGCATTGGCGGCCTGCTCGACGGTCGCAGCGGCGATTTCGGCGATCTTGCCTGCGGTGGCTTGTGCTGATTGGATAATTCGGGCCAACGATTCGCCGGTCTTCTTGCTCAGTTCAGCGCCTTCGGCCACGCGAACAGTAGATTCCTTGATAAGCTTCGAGATTTCGCCTGCCGCGCGATTACTGCGCTCGGCCAGTTTGCGAACTTCGTCGGCAACCACGGCGAAACCCAAACCGTGTTGACCGGCGCGTGCCGCCTCGATGGCTGCGTTCAGCGCCAACAGATTCGTCTGGCTGGCGATCTCGGAGATCACCCGGATGATATCGCCGATCTGCGTAGAACTGGCGCGGATGAGTTCCATCGCCTCGACCGACTTCTGCACGGCCGCGCCTCCGTCGGCCGCCAGGCGGTTGGTCTCGCGGGCCATCATATCGGCCTGTCTGGCATTTTCCTTCACGGCCTCTATCGAGCGAGTCAACTCTTCGATCGACGCGCTCATTTGCTCCACGGTAGTGCTTTGAGTTTGTGTGCTTTGGGCCAGTAACTGCGAGTTTTCGGCTATTAACCGCGAACCTTCGGCTACCTGTACCGAGCTTTGCATTACTTGACGAATGATGTTCGCCAGGTCGGCCAGCATTTTGCGGATGCCTTCGGCCAGCACATCGACCGGCTGGTCGCCCTCGACCTTTACTTCCTTGGTCAGATCGCCTTGTGCCGCCGCCTCAACCACTTCGAGCAAGTTGGCCACTTTAGCCCGCAACTCGGCCGCTTGCTGGCGTTCGCGTTCGGCCGCTTCGCGCTCGCGGGTCTCAGCAGCCTGTTTATCGGCAAAGAATTTCCGCAGGCCCTCGCCGAGCTGGCCGATGGCGTCGCTGCCGCTAACGTTAATGGTTTGCGAGTAGTCGCCTTCCGCCACTGCCCGAACCGCGCGGAGTATTTCGTCCACGCTTTGCTGCAACCTCTCGGCATTGCGACGGTTCTCTTCGGCGCGGCGTTTCTCCTCGGCAGCCTGGCGCGCCTGCTGCTCGCTCTCGCGCTGGGCGGCGGCCTTGACCTCGTCGAGGATACGAGCTTGGGCCTCGATAGCCACGTTTAGCGCCGCCGCCATGCGGCCCATCTCGTCCCGACTGTCGATCGTCAACCGCTGGCTTAAATCGCCAGCAGCAACCGCTTCCAATACCGCAACGGCTTGCCGCAATGGTCGGGCGATGCTTCCGGCGATCCGAAAAGCACACGTTGCACCAAGCAGCAAAGCTACTACGCCCGCGATAACGCCTGTTTCCAGAAAGCGGCGGCCGGCCGCTTCCATTTGCGTCTGTAGCTCGCCATCCAAGGCGGCAAAGCTGTCTCTTGCATCGGCCGACAGATCGTCGAAGACTTGCCTCACGGCTGCCTGCTGCTGTCGCATCTCTCGTTGGGATACAAGTAGCACGGTCGATCCGAGCTTCTGGCCATCCTGCACAACGTCCTTGGTCACCTCCAGCACGCTGCCAGAACGGCGCAAATCGTGACCCAGCTCGAGCAAAGACCGCTCGCCAACTTTCCCAACCAACTGCACCAACTCTTCCGACGTCTCGTTGCGGAAATTGGTGGCAGGCTTGCCCTGGAGGTCGGCGACCCAACACAGCACAACTTCACGGTTCTTGCACAACTGGCGGCAATAACCGTTGAGCGTCTCCGTCTCGAAAGTTAAAAGCGGGACCGGCGCCAATTTGGCCAGCAGCTCGGCAAGGCTGTCGGCGCGGGCCCGCAGGGCGGCTTCCGCCTCGGCCTGTTGCCTGGCGGCAATCTGAGCCACCCCCTCAGCAAGCGCGTTTTGCACACGCGAGGTGGACTGGGCAACCGCAGCGCGGGCGTCGGCCAGCGACCTATTCTGAACCCGAAGCAGCAACGCCAGCAACCCGCCCACCAGAACAGCCGCCAGCAGGCTGATCGAAACCACAAGTCGCGTACGAACCGTCCAACGCGGTGTTAAACGCTTAAAAGTATCAGCAACACTCATCGCACGGTTTTCCCAAGCAAAAAACTTGATGGGACGGCCGCATCGGCCGGCCGCCGCAAAAATACTGCCGTTTTCAACGCGTGGCCTTCAATTCCTTACCGGAATAAAGCCCAGCGTCTTTACGATCTGCTGGCCTTCTGCGCCGGTAAGGAAATCGATGAAAGCCTTGACCGGGCCTGTTGGTTCGCCTTTGGTGAGCACCAGCAGTGGGCGTTGCAGCTTGTAGGAACCGGATAGCACGTTCTCTTCGGTGCCCGCCACCCCATCCAAGTCAAGTAATCTAATAGGCGAACCCCTTGCCACCAGCCCGGCTGCTGTGCCCAAAGAGGCGAATGCCAAAGCGTGGGGCTGCGTCATCACAGCGGCCAAGGCGGCATTATTGCCATCGACCGATTTAACGGCCGGCCCGGTCGTATCGCTCCCCTTGGGCTTGAAGCAAATCGTTCCTCCCTCGTCCTTTCCTTCCATCTTGAAGTGCTCTACGAAGGCTTCGTAGGTGCCGTGTTTGCTGTTGGGCGCCACCAGTACGATATCAGCGTCCGCCCCGCCAAGCTCTTTCCAATTTTTGATCTTGCCGGTGAATACGTCCACAACCTGCTGAGTTGTAATCGACTTGACAGCGTTGTTTTTGTGAACTACCAAGGCAATACCGTCCAGCCCGATCCGTGTGGCGACAAGGTCGGGCGATTCGGCCTTCTCGGCGTCACGCAAATCTCGGGAAGACATCCCGATTTGCACCTCGCCTTTGGCAACCGCCTTGATGCCTTGCCCGGAGCCGCCGGCGCCGACTACGAACTTAAGGTCCGGATGGCTTTTTCCATACAACTTGACTGCTTCATCAACGACCGGCTTGACTGTCGAGGAACCGGCAATGGTAATCTGTTGAGCGTGGGTACTCTTCGGCAGTACCATACCCGATCCCAATGCTGCCACCACGGCGAACACTGCCAACGCTACAGTAGCTTTTGTTGCGCGCTTCATGTCAATACTCTCCCCGCTTGCCAAGGCCAGCAGGCCTCCAACCAAACTCTGGCCACGTTCCAAAAAATCCTCCACTGGTTCCGTCCTGACTCGCCTACCAAGGCGACCGACGTGAATCGATCGCCCGCTGTTAAAGGAACGTTAGCATGTATCTAACACGTGTCAAACGCGACTAGTAATCGAAAAGTTGGCTTGCCCCCTTGATGCAACTATTGGCTCGGCCGCCGGTCCACCGTCATCAGCCGCCGGTAATCGATCCTGTCATATGTACGCGGGTTAGTTCAGCGGTCGGTAAAACGCTGTTGCTACCGATATGTTCCACTTTCCCACCCGGGTATGATCACACCACGTTTTTTGACCGATTGATGCACAGTTATTACCCGATTGATGTATGGCCAGGCAGCCAATAACCGAAAAACCAGCCTTGGACTTGGAGTTCGCCCAGTCTTGGCCAACTTGACGGCGGCTGGTTCGTCGGCTAGATTTATTGGCGCTAGATTTATTGGCAGTCGAGCTTGGGCGGTTGTTTTGTCGGGTTATGGACGGCAGCCGATCGAAAGGCCGCAGCACGCGACGGTTTTTCAGCGCAGCAGGGGCTTTCGGTCGTCTGCGGCCATAACCAAACAGACGAAACAATTGCCAGGCGAACGGCTTGCCAGTGTTGCAGCAGTGCGTTGCTGCACGCTAACGCGGCCTGAGCCGCAACCAAATGGTGCCTGTGGAGGGACGCGCTGCGGTCGCGTCCGAATATGTTCTGCTGCTGACGGCCACGACGGAGCGTGGCCCTCCAGATCGTTTGAAAACATCCGCAACCAAATGGTGCCTGTGGAGGGACGCGCTGCGGTCGCGTCCGAATATGTTCTGCTGCTGACGGCCACGACGGAGCGTGGCCCTCCAGATCGTTTGAAAACATCCGCATCATTTGAAAACATCCGTGCAAGACGCGCACAAGTTACGCCATAAGTGACTTTCGCCGCAAGTAACCAAAGAGTGTTTCCCCGTGCGAGTCGCCCTTTGAGGTATGCGATTATGAGTAAGCCGGCGTCCCTACTGCCGTTGTTGTTATTGGGCCTTGGCCCAGGCCGGCCGTAGGGATCGTTCACACTTTTGACGGAAGACGAGCGACCCCGGGGCCGGTTGGCCGCGGGGTTTTTTGTTTCTTTGAACGGCACTTGCTTTTTGATTTCGAGGCGTGCTTGCTTTGCCGTTTGTCCGGCCGGGCAAGGCTTGCAATATGGAGCCGGCGTAATGCAGGCCAAGAAGTCTGGGATAAGACACTGCCGGGAACCACTTCCGGGCTGGTTCGCACAGCGGCCAGTCGCTCAGACGGCCGCCCGTGCCGCTCAGCGCACTCGCCGCGCAGGCCCCACGAGGTCGTGGTTGGTGTTGCGCAGGCCGACCTGTGGTCGGCATTCGGCTGAGTGATTGCGTTTTTTTCGTCGGCAAAGACCCTTCAATGGCGTGGCATCGGTTAGAAAGTGGGCACGGGCACCGAGCAGTCATGTCCCGTCCGCGAAGCTAATCCCGGTGCCACCTTCCCAGGAGCATAACCAATATGAGCGATAAACATCCCCGACGCATCGTAATCTTCGACACCACGCTTCGCGACGGCGAGCAGTCGCCTGGGGCCAGCATGAACCTCAACGAGAAGCTGGAGGTCGCCCAGGCGCTGGCCGATTTGAACGTGGACGTGATCGAGGCCGGTTTTCCCATAGCATCGCCGGGCGACTTCGAGGCGGTGCGCGCCGTGGCCCAGAGCGTCCGTGGGCCGGCCATTTGCGGTCTTGCCCGCTGCTGCGAAGAAGACATCGACCGGGCATGGGAGGCCGTGCGGCACGCTGATCGTCCGCGAATCCACGTCTTTCTGGCCACCAGCGCCATCCACCGCGAGCACAAGTTGAAGATGGACAAGCAGACCATCATCCAGCGCGCGGTTGAGGGCGTGCGCCGCGCTGCCGGTTATTGCCCGGACATCGAGTTTTCGCCCGAAGACGCCTCGCGCACCGAGATGGACTTTCTGTGCCAGGTCGTCGAGGCGGCCATCGCGGCCGGGGCCACCACGGTCAATATTCCCGACACCGTCGGCTATGCCACACCCACGCAGATGGCGACGATTATTTCCACTTTGCGCAGTCGCGTGCCAAACATCGACAAGGCGGTCATCAGCGTCCACTGTCACAACGATCTGGGGCTGGCCGTGGCCAACAGTCTGGCGGCGGTCGAGGCCGGCGCCGGACAGGTCGAATGCACCATCAACGGCCTGGGAGAGCGCGCCGGAAACTGCTCGCTGGAGGAAATCGTCATGGCGCTGCGAACGCGCGCCGATTACTATCATGCTTTCACCGAAGTCAATACCAGGCGGCTGGTTCCTACCAGCCGGCTGGTGGCAGGCATAACCGGCATCCACGTGCAGCGTAACAAAGCGATAGTCGGTCAAAACGCCTTCGCCCACGAAGCGGGAATCCACCAGGACGGCATTTTGAAGGAACGCACCACCTACGAAATCATGCGTCCGGAAGATGTCGGTTTCACCCACAGTGATTTGGTGCTGGGCAAGCACAGCGGTCGGGCAGCCTTGGCCAATCGAGCCAAACAACTCGGCTACGAACTGAGCGGCGAGCAGCTAGACGCCGTCTTCCGCGAGTTCAAAGCCCTGGCCGACAAGAAAAAAGAAATCTACGACGCCGACCTTGTGGCGATCATCGAACAGCAACTACGCGCCGTTCCGGAAATCTGGACGTTCGACTCGTACCAGGTCGCCTGCGGCACCGGCCGGATACCCGAAGTAACCCTGAAACTGCTTCGCGGCCGACAAGAGCACACTACCGTCGTCGCCGGCGGCGATGGGCCAATCGACGCGGTGTTCCTGGCCATCGAGCAGATCACCGGCATCGATGCCATCTGCAATGACTTCAGCGTGCACAGCGTAACGGTGGGCAAAGACGCACAAGCTGAGGTCACCGTGCAGTTGGAATACAAAGACCGCTTGTACCGCGGCCGTGGACTGTCGACCGACAGCGTCGAAGCCAGCGCCAAGGCCTTCCTGAATGCCATTAACCGTATCGCTGCCTTGCAAGAGGAAGCGAAATGATAGATGTTCCAGTGCCGGCAAACACGCCCAGTAGCGTGATCGCCTTGCCGGATCGAGGGCTGTAATAGGCTGTAATAGCGCGAGCAAGCACCATTGCTGCCGGCGATCGTTGCCCTTGCGGCGGCCGAGTGGCGGAAGTGGCAGACGCACAGGACTTAAAATCCTGTGGGGAGCAATCCCCGTGCGGGTTCAAGTCCCGCCTCGGCCATTTCGCAAGTCATTTTCTCACACACACTTACGACGACTGCTGTAGCACTGTCCGCTACTCCCCGCGGGGAATTCAATCCCGGAGTAGCACCCCGAGTAGCAGCATTTGATGCCCCGTTTCGAGCCACTGCCGCCCGGAGGTCCTCAGCCGTGCTCTCAGTGTTGCTGCCAACATAAAATCGCAGCGTTGTAACGATGCTTGCGTGCCTCATAAGCACCATCAAATTCGGTGACCATCACCAGTCTGGTCCAGCTAGTGGCAAAAGACCTTCGCGGGTTGTGGGCGGTGGCGTATTTCACCTTGCCAGTGCGGGGGCAAGTGTGAACCTTCACTCCTGCCAGCTTTCCTGCGGATGACACTACTCCTATCGCCGTATGCCGAGCCGGTTGCGACGTGCCGAAGGCGTTGCCGGAGGGACATTTGGCGAGCGGATGGGCCGAGCGTTGCTCGCAAAAAGGTCCCGTTTCCCCGGCCGTTTGCCTGCCCAAGGGCCTTTCAGGCAAATTTTTCGACCAGCCTCGATTTGGCGCTGGGATTGATTGCTGTCCGCCGTTGCAGCCGCGAAGTGGCCCGACATAAATAGCCAGCGGCGGTAACCCCGGGAAAAAAGCCGATCACCCCAAACCATAGCCCTGAAAGCGTTAGCGACCGCGGCGGGAAACACCACACATCCTGCACCGCGGTGTCACCAAGATGCGGTTGCACGTCGGCCGCCCCTTTGGGGGGCTTGGTTGCCTGATGGGACTACGCAGCCAGGGTTTGCGCCCCTGGCTATTGACCGCCGGGTCTTCACGGCAAATTTCGTGGTGTGACAAACACGCTGGTGAAGTAACGCACGGGCAAAGGGCTAGCCGGCCACTGGCCGCAGTGGCCCTTGCTCTTCCCCAGCGTTTTGGCGCCAAGGCCGCTTTTGCGCGATGTTGCGCGAATGTTTCCACCATCTACTTACATGAGGGTGTCCGGGAATTGGTACCGCGCAATTCGGTAAAACACCAGGGGATTGGGCGACCGGCTGGACGAGAAAGTGAGACCGGCGCGCTGCGGGACGAATCAGGAGTGGTAATCTCTTACGCGCCAATGAGTTACGACCTGCGAATTTCCGGACACCCTCACTTACTACGACAGCGCTAAGTTGCCGTTTCACAACTACCAGTTGTGATGCCGTTGGGGCTTTCACCCCAAGATATTGTGGTTTTCTTGTAACTTAGCGCTGTCGTATTACATCGCAACCGCTTCCACCGGGGTGCGAAGCCTGCGGCTCGTCCGGGGCGGGCAGCGGCGGCAAACCGGTCGAAACATCATTGGTCAGTGCAAGTGGTATATGTCTCCGGCGGTCATTCGACGGGGCAAGTGTCGGCGCTTGTTTTGACGGAACGAACTGTTACACGTCGGCGCTAAGTTTTCGTGCGCGCCGCTGCGGTTGTCGCTTTGCGAACGAAACACCGCATCTGCCCTGTGGCGAGCCGTTTCCACCCATACAGCGTGGGGGATTGCCGCGTGTGTGATGCCCCCTTTTCCTGGCTTGGCTGGGCAACTAGAATAGTGCTTCTTTATAGTGGTCGTCGCATATGTTAAGCTTGCAACTGTTTTCGGCAGTAGAAGGAGTTTGCAATGGCTGAGGTCAAGACCGGCCAGATCGTAAATGTGATGAAAGAAGAGCGGCTGTTCCCTCCGTCCAAGGAGTTCGTGGAAAAGGCGCGCATCAACTCGATGGAACAATACGAAAAAATGTGGCGCGAGGCGGCCGAAGACCCTGAACGTTTTTGGGGCCAATTCGCCAGCGAGCTGCATTGGTTCAAACCGTACACCAAAGTGCTGAAGTGGAACGAGCCGTTCGCCGAGTGGTTCGTCGGCGGGCAGACCAACGCTTCTTACAACTGTCTGGACGTGCATCTGAAGACCTGGCGGAGAAACAAAGCGGCGTTCATCTTCGAGGGCGAGCCGGGCGACGTGCGCGTGCTGACTTATGAAATGCTCCACCGCGAGGTGTGCAAGTTTGCCAACGTGCTGAAGAGTCTGGGCATTAAGAAGGGGGATCGCGTGTCGATCTACATGCCGATGATCCCCGAGCTGCCTATCGCCATGCTGGCCTGCGCGCGGATCGGCGCCGCCCATTCGGTGATATTCGGCGGGTTCGCGGCCGAGGCCGTGGCCGATCGGAACAACGACGCCCAGGCTAAGCTTCAGATAACTGCCGACGCCGGCTGGCGCCGCGGCAAGCAGATTCCCCTGAAGGCCAACGTGGATGCCGCGCTGGCCAAGTCGCCGACCGTGGAGAAGTGCGTAGTGGTGCGGCGCACGGGCTGCGAAGTGCAGATGAAAGAAGGCCGCGACTTTTGGTGGCACGAATTGATGGAAAAGGCCTCGGCCGATTGCCCTGCCGAACCAGTCGATAGCGAAAACCTGCTGTTCATACTGTACACCAGCGGTTCCACCGGCAAACCGAAGGGGATCAAACACACCACGGCCGGATACAACCTGTTCGCCAAGAAGACGATGGAGTGGGTGTTCGATATCCGCGACGAGGACGTTTACTGGTCCACGGCCGACATCGGCTGGATCACTGGGCATACTTATATCGTGTACGGCCCTCTGAGCACCGGGGCTACCGTTCTGATGTACGAAGGCGCCCCGGACTGGCCAGACCAGTCGCGCTGGTGGGAGATGATCGAGCGCTATCGGGTGAACATCCTTTACACTGCGCCGACGGCCATCCGCACGTTCATCAAATGGGGCGATCAGTATGTAACCAAGCACGACTTGTCGTCGTTGCGGCTACTGGGTTCGGTGGGCGAAGGAATCAATCCCGAGGCGTGGATGTGGTACTACCGGGTCGTTGGCGGCGAGCGCTGCCCGATCGTCGATACCTGGTGGCAGACCGAAACCGGCGGCATCATGATGAGTCCGCTGCCGGGCGTCATCCCGCTGAAGCCCGGCAGTTGCTGCAAACCACTGCCCGGCGTGGTGCCCGAAATCGTCTCCGAAGACGGCAAGCCCGTTCCGGTAGGAGTGGGCGGCTGGCTGGTGATAACCAAGCCGTGGCCGGGAATGCTGCGCGGCATCTGGGGCGACGACGAGCGTTACAAACTCCAGTATTGGTCCGACGTGCCGCACAAGTACCTCTGCGGCGACAACGCCCGCAAGGACGAAGACGGCTATTACTGGATCATGGGACGCATCGACGACGTGCTGAACGTCTCTGGCCACCGGTTGAGCACCATCGAGATCGAAAGCGCACTGGTCAGCCATCCGGCTGTAGCCGAGGCGGCGGCAGTCGGGCGCCCGCACGAAATCAAAGGCGAGGCCGTGGCGGTGTTCGTCACTTTGGCGTCCGGCTACGAGCCGAGCGATGAGTTGCGCAAAGCCCTGAAGGACCACGTGCGCAAAGAGATCGGCGCTTTGGCCGTTCCCGACGACATCCGCTTCACCACCGCACTGCCCAAGACCCGCAGCGGCAAGATCATGCGCCGTTTGCTGCGCGATATTGCCGCCGGTCGGGAAACGGTGGGCGACACCACCACGCTGGAAGATTACAGCGTGCTGGCACGGCTGCGGGCCGAAGAAGAGTAAATCGCAATCGGCCCCAAATGGCAGGCCCCAACCGGCATACTACAAGCGGTAGCCTCAATAGCGCAACAGCAAGTCGCAAGCAAACAGGAACTGGTTGCGGCGCGTGCCGCCGGCAAATGGGCTGAAGCCCGGGGCGTCGATCCAATCCCAGCGCACTTCGGGGCGAACCACCATTCGCCTGCCCGGCGAGTAGTTCAAGCCTAGGCTGGCCTGATAGTAGTCTGCGCCGCGCAGCGGTTGCTGTGGGGTGAGTCGGGCGCCGTCGTCGTCGCGGAACCATTCCAACCGCATGCCGAGCTTCCAGCACTCGTCGATGGTGTAGAACAAATACTGGTTGATGCCGTACCAACCTACGTGACCTAATTGCGCGTGCCCGGCCTGCACACCCCAGTCGTGCTGGAAGACGTAAAGAAATCTTTCGCTGAGCCGCTGCTGCCACACCAGGCTGTAAGCGGTGCGGGGATGGTCGTCTTCGGCGGCGGTTTGCTGTTCTGGCCCCCAATGCAGCGCGAAGCTTACGGTGGTCCAACAGTCCGCGCTTGTCCAGGCGATGCCTGCCAGTACGCCCAGGTTGTCGCCGTAGGCTTCCCAGTTGTCCCAGCCGCGAGTCATACCGGCCTGCAAAGTGAAATTGCCCAGTTTCGTCGAACCTAGCAGACCGGTGTGCGTAAACGGTTCGGCGAATTGGCGCATCAGTGAGTGAGAGTAAAAGAAGTTCTGCGTAGCCTGGGCGTTTTCGTACCCAAGAATGCTGTAGAAATGCCCCAATTTCACCTTCACGCCCGTGCCCAGCGGTGCGAGCACTTCCATGTAGCACTGCGGCATCGCCAGCCCGTAATCCTGGGCGTTCCACTTTGGCGACAGATCGCGGTGGCGTTCCAGTCCGCGTGCGGCCACGTAGCGCCAGTCGGTGCCGTACAACAGGTCGATCCGCCCGCCGACATCCCACTGGCACCGGCCGTCCTCCACTTCCCGTGCGAGCACCAAATACAGTTGGTTCAGTTGGTAATCGTTCGAGCGGTCGTTGAACCCGACTGGATAGTTCGAGCGATTGCGTGGGCTTTCGCTGTTGAAGGTAACGCCCTGGCTGAGCCAGAACTCGTACTCGATTCCCCACAGCCAACTGTGCAGGCACGGCCAGATCGTAGCGCCGGGAGGGCAGCATGGGGCCTGCGGGCAGGATTCGGAGTACACCGGCGGCGGCAATACCGTCAGCGGCGGTTGTTGATACGCTGGCAGTTGGCGTTTGGCGGCAGGGCCGTCCTCGTATGCCGGGTCGCGCTGGCCTGCGGCCGGTGTGTCTGATCCGGGCTTGGGTTGCGGCGTCGGCACGTCGGTCGTTGGCGTATCCGCAGGCGCGCGAATCGTTTGTCCGGCTGGGCTGCGCGGAATGGGTCGAATAGTACTGGGCATCCAGCCCGACCGCGAAGGCGACAGTGCATCGGCCTGCTTGGATGCGGGCTGTTTGCCCGGGGTTGGCAAAACTTCCGAGGGCGGTAGCGGCTTGCCTATTTGGACGGGCTGGCCGTGGGCGCTTTCCGGAAGTTCCATCGGCACGCCCGATTCTTCCACGGCCTTATGCTGCCCAAACGGCCTGTGGGTGCCAGGTTCCGCCGGCCCAACCGGCCCGTCGCGCATCGCCCGAGGAAGTTGCAGCATCGCCTGGATCACCGGGCGGTCGGAAGAGCGTATTCGCTCGCGGATGGCAGCCCCGGGCCGGTGCTCGGCGGGCGGTCTTTCTTCGGGCGGTCCGGAGACGGGATCCTCATAGAACAACTGCTGGTTACCGGTCAGAGAGGCTTGCTGGTTGGCTTTGCCGGCCGACGGCGCTTCTGCGCCAAGCAACAGACTGGCCAGCACCATCAGCACGATGGCTGCTATGCTTGCGGTCAAGCGATTCATGGCTTTCCTCAACCGACTGGTTCTGGGCCTTTGTGAAAGCGGAAAATGCCTAGCCGAAGTAGCCGGTGCGACTAGGGCCTCCCGGTCAATAGTCTCCATTACGGCGTAACTTGTGCGTGCATGTTTTCCGATCAACTGGGGGGCACCCTCCGTCGTGGCCGCCTCCCCAGCGCCTAGGGACGCGACGGAGCGCGTTCCTACATTTGATTGCCGGTCCAGCTCCATTTGATTGTGGGTCCAGCTCCGTTTGATTCCGGGCGCAGCTTGCGTTAAGGGCAGCTCCGCTAAAAAAGTAGCGCGGTCAACGAACCGAGGGCGGTCAGGAAGACTATCCCGGTCAACAGATGTTAGTCGGCAGGCAAGATAGAAAGACTTTGCGTTTTCCGGGCGAGCTTGCAGCTTCCGTCGAGTTTTCTGGAAAGAGAGGTTGTGCTGCTTCAGAACCAGGGGAATATGGAAAAGCTGCGTAGTGTGGTTGGCCTACACGACATGGGCGAACATGAAAATATGGCCCAACATGCATGCCGCCAAGATCCATCTTGGCAGGTGCTGCGCTGACAAACTCCGCCGGAAAGTTCGACCGTAAGTTTTCCGAGAAATACCCCAGCCCGGCGGCCTCAACCAGCGGACCGAGTTTATGGTGAAGGAAAAGGCTACTTGACTGTGGCCGGTTGCGCTGGCTGGCTAAGAAATACGAACGACCCTTTCTTGTTGGCGACGATAACGTCCGGCACGCCGTCGCCGTTGAGGTCCACAGCGGCCACTTGCGTCCCAACGCCCGAGTCGTCGTCGATCACGTGCGGCGTGAACACCGGGCCTTTGACCGGATCGCGCTTCAGCTCCAGCCAGAACAGTATTGCCGGGGCGTCGGGTTCGGCATCGCCCTTCGGGCCGTGCGCCCAGAAGCGCTTGCCCGTCAGAATGTCCTTAAGCCCGTCACCGTTGATGTCCACCAACTCGACGGCGTGCAACTGGCTGACGCGGAACTCGGGCGATTTGAGGTCTGGCTGCGGCGGCAGAATCACGTTCTGCTTGAAGGAAATGGTTCCTTTTTCGTCGCGCAGTTGCTTCCACCATACCATGCCGTACTGGTGGCAATGCCACACGGTAATCACGTCGCCCAGGCCGTCGCCGTCCACGTCGTAAACGTACATCTGCGCGGCTGCGGCGGCGAACTTCCAGGGGTGCTTGGTCCAGGTTTGGCCGGGCTTGGTGTCCTTGGGCTGCTCCCACCAGGCTTCTGCTTCCAGCATATCCATAAGGCCGTCGCCATTGATGTCGCCGAAGCCAATGCCGTGCGTGTACATGTGATAGTTGCCCGGCGGCGTGATGGCGTGGAACTGCCACGGTTTGTCGGGCTGAGCAGGATCGTAGGTGGCGTAGCCCAGGCACTTGTTCTGGTTGAAGATCAGCTCCGGGCGGCCGTCGCCGTTGATGTCGCCCCACATGGGCGATTCGTTATCGACTGGCTGGAGGGCCAGTCGCTGTTTCCAGTGGCCGGGCTTGCCTGCCGGGTTTTCGTACCAGTAGCCGGCTTTGCCAGGCCAGGGCACATAGAAAATGTCGGTCCAGCCGTCGCCGTTGAAGTCGCCGGTGTATGTGAGGAAATTGTCGGAATACCCCTTGGGATCGAACTCTTGCGGCGGGCGAACTTCGTGGCGCCGCTGGAAATCGGGACCTTCGTACCAGAACGGGCCGGCCACCACATCCAGCTTGCCGTCGCGGTTGAAGTCGCCATAGTATGCGCCTTCAGCGTGGAACTTGTCGCTGAGCAGGAGTTTCTTGTATTTCGGCGGGAGCCTGTCGGTACTGGCGGGGTTGTCGGCAGCAAACGCGCTCACCAAAACCGAACTGCCCAGCCAAAGCAGCGCCACAACCATCCAGAGGCGATTCATGAGTCCACCCTTTTGCAAAACGGCTTGTGTTCAACGGGCCAGCGGCTGCGTTGCGTCGCCTGGTGCCTTTGTGTCTTGGTGGTTGGTGTGATGTGTTGGTCATTCCTCACAGGGTCCAGCCCGGACGATATTGG
>Ga0209101_1001185_pt1 | contig 19951 bp, 18 predicted proteins | sample ConPoolayeCmetaG_FD_185481 | JGI IMG/M metagenome (GOLD analysis project Ga0209101, IMG submission 185481) | Hot spring microbial mat communities from California, USA to study Microbial Dark Matter (Phase II) - Cone Pool mat layer C metaG... ...
CTTATTAACAGCTCCTAATTTGTATAGTACTTGCCATACTCTTATATCAAGTACACCGTACCGTTTAGGATCGGTAAACATCAAAATTGAAGATGCCATTGGAACACCAACGCCTTCTAATTTTGTCAAAAGTTCAAGTTTTTTCCTTTCACTTCTCGTTTTGAATGCTTCTGCTGTTATTTTTTTAATTTTATCTTCACTGTTGGAACGAATTAAACGAATTGCACGCGGTGATTTCCAACGACATATATCTTCCAACTCTGACTTTTTTAAATACCCTCTCCTTTTTGCTTTTTTTATTTTTTTTAATAATTCTATTGTTCTCTCATCTTCATATTCATCTTCTATCGTAAACATATTTCCTGTTTTTTTTCTGTTATTTAGGAGCGAAGTTAAACTTTTATACCGGATTTTGGCGAGTGCCATGTTTACCTCCATGTTTTATATTTCTTAATTTCATTTTGCCTACCCTATTCATTTGTATCCACAATTGTGGCATTTATGCAAAATTTATATAAAATTTATATTAAAAGTCAAGTCTGAATTTTGGGCGAGTGCCGAAAGGCACAATGCTTTTATGCGGCAGCTGATTATAAAATCTCTCCATAATCCACCTCAATTCCATCGTCTATTTTTCTGTAATAGATAACTTTAACGCCTATATGCTCTGGTAATGATGCTTTCACATCATAGGTATCGGGCTTTATAGATACTGGTATGTCTCCAATGTAACCATCTATCCCTTTTGACTCTTCCTCAGGTTCTGCCAGCCGGTAATTTGTTCCTTTGAGTTCTGCTCCTTTCTTCAAAATTGCCTCCTGAAATCTCAGTCCAGCAAAGGTTTTTACAATTACCAAATCCCTTACCCATTGTTCAACAGTTGCTCGGTCAATTTTATCCAAAGAATTTTTAAGTTCTTGCAATTTCTGAAGTATCTTCTCCGTGGCATTCTTTATTGCATCAGGCTTTTTCTTTAAGTACCACTCTTCCCATTCCGCCAGCGTTTTCCCTTCAAACTCCTGAATAAGTTCGCTCATCTGACCAACTACCTTCGGTCTTGTTCCCTGGGCATACTGATTTGCTAAATTGATGAGCGGGGCAACATACTTGGGAAATTCGGGCGTTTCAATGTCCAGGTATTTTCTGATTTCCGCAACGGTGATTTTTACTTTCATAGTCTATTCAAAGTAAGGGTGTTATCCTGTGGATGGTAATCAAATTTTACAAGCGAGAGCTGCCTCCCAATATTTACATGATTATAAGACCGCACAAAATCTTGGAAACGCTGGTCAAATGATTTTGCAACAATATATCCTTCCACAATTTCAGGGGCACCATTTCCTAAGAATTCAATAACCCAATCCATGTAACCCAAAATCTGTTTAATTACATCCCTACCTCCCTCAAAAGTTAAGTCTTCTGTTTTTATTTCAATTATTTTATACTTTATTATCCCGCTCAGGGTTTCTACATACCCAAAAATATCAACTCCTTGAAGATATCCTATTTGAACATTATTACCATAGCAAGTAAAATTACCAAAAATCTCCTTTAATGATCCTAAATTTTCACATAGCCACGCCTCTATTATTTTTTCATCTTTAACAATTTCGGGGTTGAGAATTAAATCAATGGCGGCGAAGTCATCGTCATTTAACTGTGCAGGTGATATAGTAAGATTATTTTGTCCCTCATTTTCCATTTCTAATAATTTAATAAGTTCTCTTGCTTCTGTAAGCATTATAGGCCTGATAGTTCTACTTTCATCAGGATACCGCCATCTCTCTGGGATTGACCATATTTTCCCTTTTCGTTTTAGTTTGAAGACCTCATTCGCGAGAAAACCTCTTTTAAAACATAGATTTTTGCCGTTTTCGATATAGTGAGAAATGCTTAATCGCCTATAATCTGCAGGCGGAATTTGAATATTTTCCAATCTCTCGCCCACCATTTTCTTCCATCCTGAATTAGGGTTATTGGGCTCCGGTTCATAATGAATGTTAGCACTTAAAAACTGCGGATTAACATCACGAAGTTCTTTAAAAGTGCTCTCCGCTTTAAAAACACCATAAATGTATCCACCGGCATGAACAAAAATCATATCTCCCGGAAAAATGGTTTTCATATCAGCATACATACTATAAGTAATCCGGCAAGCTTCTAAAAGAGATCTTGGGGATGTACCTTTGATTACTATCCCAACTCCGATGTAGCCATTTGTTATATAATTGGAGAATTGGGATTCTTCGCAATTAATTATATGCGCATTCATTGAGAAGCAACTCGAAGTTTAAGAAATTTCTCTTTATATTTATAACCAAGAGCAGTATCCACATCCACCAGGCCTTTTTTAATCAAATGGGCATTTATGAAGGTCTTGTTCCACAAATAAAGGTAGCAAAGCAGATTGTTTTCCTCATCGTATTTTATATTATCAAACTTTAAAAATACCCTCTGCCCTTTCAATTTTTCTTTCAAAAATCGAACTGTTTCACCGTTCTTCTCGGATTTTGGTTTTACGCCAATCAGTCTAATTTTTAACCCGTCATTCAGGACGATAAGTTCCGGAGATAATATCTCTTTTACTTTATAATATCTTTCCCTCTCATAATTAAAAAAGTTATCTATTCTTGAACCAAATCTCACTTTCTTTGGGTCAATCTTCTTATCAAATTTAGTCGGATCTTTAAAGATATACGGCAATTTGCTTGTTTTCTCCTGAAAGTCTATTTTTAACTCATTCTGTCTGATTATTTCAAAATATGCGTTCTGAGGATGTACCCCCTGCGTAATCCCCAGTTTCTCCTTTATAACCGGTAAGAAATTCTCGTTTATTTCGTAGCCGATAGAATTTCTATTAAGATTCTTAGCGGCCAAAGATGTTGTCCCGCTACCAAGAAAAGGGTCAAGCACCGTATCACCAACAAAACTGAACATCTTGATGAGCCGTTTTGGCAACTCTTCAGGAAACATCGCCAGGTGTTTATCCTGCTTTTCTCCGGGAAAGTTCCAGTGCCCGGTAAAATATTGATTCCATTCCTCGTCCGTCAACTTAGATTTTTCCTTTATCTCTCTGCTCACCTTCGGGGGATTGCCATATTTCTTAAAAATCAGGATAAATTCGTAATCCAATTTAAGAATCCCACTTCTTGGATAGGGATAAGAACCCATCACGGTTGCCCCGCCAGTCGTATGACAGGTAGTAACTTTCTGCCAGATGATAGCACCCATATAATCAAAGCCTGCACTTTCGCAAAACTTGATGATTTCTGTCCTTATCGGAATCACCTTGTATCTGCCATAATAGACAGAACGGGCAAACTGGTCGCCAATGTTTACGCACAAACGGCAACCCTTATGCAAAACCCGGTGGCATTCATTCCAGACCAGATTAAGATTGTTGATGTATTCCTCGTATGTATCATTAAAACCGATTTGCTTCCCGTTTCCGTAATCCTTCAGTTGCCAATAGGGTGGAGATGTGATGATAAGATGGACCGATTCATCGGGAACCTCGCTCATCCACCGCGAATCACCGATGATTATCCTGTGCCAGGTTTTCATATCTTCATCTTTATATCCACAATTATTGTGTATATTATATAACCATTTAATTTATTAAAAGTCAAGTCTGAATTTTGAAGGTAATGATTTTGCGGTGGTAGCGGGGCGTTTTTATTCCGAATAATTTTCGCGCTGGTTATTTGAAATTTGAGAAATATTTATCTATTTCGGGTCTTAACTCAATTCCCACTCGTTCAAAACAACTTAATAACTCATTATATGTGCCTTTCCCTCCCAAAAAGTCCCAAAATTCGTCGGCAACTTTTAATTCATTATCCAAATCCAGCATTCCCTTTAATGTCCATCTTTCATAAGGTTTTGGCTCATAGGGATTATACGGGATAGCAATATAAGAATGAATGCTTGCCGTTGGCTGCTTTAATAAATATATTGCTACCCATTCCAACAGTGTTCTTTTAAAATCTTTGAAGTCGCCAATATTAGGTTTTGCTGTTTTTAAGTCAAACAAATGAACACCGCCACCATTATCCTTTACAAATAAATCCACTTTTACAGTTTTTAACTTATTTAATTTTCCCGAAGTGGCCACAATTCTTATTCTTTCTATTTCTTCTGTTTTATCCGGGTTTTTTCGGCCTGTTGTTAATTCATTCATAATATGCTGAATTTCAATCTGAGCCAGTTCACTTATCGTATCACCAACTACATATTGTTTTTGTGCATCAGAAAATCTCTGTCTCGCCAGTGTTTCCGCTACGGGCTCAAAAATAGAAGTACCAAAGGTGGTGTTCAAAGATTGTATAAAAGAAAACAAAGCCATTCTATCCTTACCAAGTAAGCGATAATGAAATGGCATATTACTTGTTTCCGGTTTATATGTTAAAAATTTGTGCCTTAGGCTATCTCTAATAGTACTTTCAATTTCTTTTATTTGTTCTCTCGTGAGAGACATTTCTATCTTTTCTTTAAGTGAAATATCGATTCAGAATAAGGTGTTTCCCGGTCTTTTTCTACTCGGCATAAGACAGGACGTTTAAATTCATTGATAATTTTCATTCCAGCGAATTCAGCAATCTTCGGATAAAGGTTAAATTTATCATTAGCCACCAAAAATACGTCATAGTCGTCCTGTAAGTATTTTTTACAATTATTGAGAACCTCGGCTATGCCTTGGATGTAGGATTTTCGTTGCTCTTCACCCTGCCCTTTGGAGAGAGGACCTATTTCCAATTCGTCTCGCCGTTCGAATTTAAATATCTCATAAGCATAGGCATGTTGTTCATGATAGTCAATGAGACCAACATAAGGCGGACTGGAAAATATCCCTTTTATCTTCTGCTTTAATAATATTTTTGCAAACTCATTGTTTACTTTTTTTATTTCCTCATAAATATCTATTTCTCTACTGTCCCCTGTCACGCAGACTTGAAAGGTATTCGTTCTCAATTTGTCGAATTCCTTTAAGCGATTTAGCGTGTCTATGGTATAATATTCCCACCATTTTGTTATGGAAAATATCGGCTTACAAATTTTCCCGTGTTTTTTGCAATAGTAAGTAGTGGTAACGGGTTCTTTTAAAGTTGCCAGGTCGGCATGGGTTGTTGCCCTGCATGATCGAGCAGTTCTACTCAAAATTATAGTTAGCACCCTTTTTACATCTTCATCGTCTATTTTACTAATTTCATTTGCCAAAAAATCAATCTCTATCCTAACGGGGGCAAGAAACCACTTATCTAAAAATTTTTCACTTTTATCTTGTTTTATTTTTATTTGGTACTTTTGTACCAGCGAATTGTAGATGACAAGAAATTCTGCTTCCTTCTCTTTTGAATATACCTTTTCATCAATTATTCCATTTGCTACTTTTCTCTTGTAATCAGGTGATGGGAAATAAACATTATTAAATTTTGCCAGTTCTAATGACAACTGTTCCTCAAAATAAATATTTTTTTTAGTATTCTGAAATTCTTTTAGTTTCCAGTTCAATTTGCGAATGGTATCTTCAATTAAACTTAAATTGTGCTTTCCAACTTTTACATTAGAAATCAAAACATTGAAAGGTGAAACGTCTATCCCGATGGCGTGCATTCCTAATTCGTTTGCTTGGACTAAGGTTGTACCGCTTCCGCAAAATGGGTCTAATACAATATCACCTTTTTGAAAATAAACTTTCTTTTTAAACTCGTCAGTATGCGCATCAAGAAAATACTCTACTAGTTGCGGGATAAATTTCCCCTTATAAGGATGTAGCCTGTGAACATGTTTTGTCCTCTCCGCTTCTTTATACTGTAAAAAAGAAAGGTGCCAATTGATGTCTTTTCCTAATATATTTTGCCATTTCTTTTCTATGGCATAAGAATCGTAATAATTTTTCAATTCCTCAATACAAATAAGAGGGTTGCCGTCATTTCCGTATTTTTTAATCCTTCCATATTGAATCAAATAGGATATGTTTGAGATAGTAACATCGCGATTTAAATATTGCGAAGCCCAAATACTTGCCTCTTTTAAACTAATCAATTTCCTTTCTTCACTTTTAAACAATGAAGGTTGACCGATAACGCCAGCCTTTGTATCAACACTCCGGGGAAGTGATGTTATCCCGACTTTTGTTTTCACAATCACATTGTATAAAAAATCTGCTGCCTATCAAGGTTTTGAACGAGTTGCCCTGGTGGTTCTGGCTTACCGGCCGGAGTTGACATCGGCAAGCGAGTGTCTAAATTGTCCCGATGAGCGAAACCGAGACGCAACAGGTTAGTTCCCGTCTGATTTCCGATGTGGCGCTGGTTACTGCGGCATATATCGCCGCCCAGATTCTTTCCGACATCGCCAGCCTGCGCATCGTCTTTCTTTTCGGCTTCAGCATTGACGCCGGCACTTTGATTTACCCGTTCACCTTCACCATCCGCGACCTGGTACATAAGACCGCCGGCCTCCGCACCGCACGCCGCGTTGTTGTTGCCGCCGGCGTCATCAACCTGTTTATGGCATTTCTTTTCTGGCTGGTGGCAAAACTGCCGCCGGACAAAACGGTCGGGCCGCAACTGGAGTTCGGCATCGTACTTTCTCCGGTCTGGCGCATCGTCATCGCCTCAATCATCGCCGAGGTGGCATCAGAACTGGTGGATGGTGAAATCTATCAGTTGTGGGTGAATAAGGTTGGGTACCGGCGCCAGTGGTTACGGGTTCTTGTCTCCAATTCGGTAAGCGTGCCCTTAGATTCGGCACTGTTCTGCTCGCTCGCCTTCATCGGCCGGATGCCGTTGTTTGTCGTAATAAGCATCTTCTGGGCAAATGTCATCCTTAAAGGCATCTGTACCTTGCTCTCTTTGCCCACAATTTATCTCGTCCGGGAACGCCATTCTTAAACCTGAACCCTGCGGCGTCTTGTTGACATTCTAAATCTGTTCAATAAATTGATTCTATGGAACGGACCCTTACAAAGGAACTTCCCCGGCGGATTGGCGCGCGCGTCCGGCTGCTGGGCTGGGTACACCAAATCCGTCAGGTGGGCAAAATCTCCTTCATTGTCCTGCGCGACCGCACCGGCATCGCTCAGGTGATAACCACCGACCCAGCACGGTTTCACCTTGACGATGTCAAACGGGAGTCAATCGTCGAAATCATCGGCACGGTCAAACCGGAACCGCAAGCCCGCCAGGGTTGCGAACTGGAACTGGAAGAACTGAAGGTGTTGATTGAACCGGTTGCCCCCCTGCCCTTTGAGGTCAACCGCTCAAAGAAGAAGTTAAACCTCAAACTGGATATGATTTTAGACCACCGCGCCTTTGCCCTGCGCAACCCGGAGTTTGGTGCCGTCTTCAAGGTGCAGGCAGAAATCGTCCGTTCCTTTGCCGAATTCCTCCGCCAGGAAGGTTTCCTTGAGGTCCACACCTCAAAGATTGTCGCCGCCGGCACCGAAGGTGGCACCGCCCTGTTTCCGATTCAGTACTTTGAGCAGAAGGCATATCTTGCCCAGAGCCCACAGTTCTACAAACAGATGCTGGTTGGTGCCGGCTACGAGCGGGTGTTTGAGGTCGGCTTTGTCTATCGGGCTGAGGACCACGCCACATCCCGGCACATCAACGAATACCTTTCCCTTGACTTCGAGATGGGCTTTATCAACTCCTACCGCGATGTCACCCAACTGGAAAACCGGTTCCTCAAGCAACTGGTGGCGAATTTGGAAAAAAATTGTGCCGAAGAGATTCAACTGCTTGACGCCCGCCTGCCCGAAGTGGGCGAAATTCCGGAAATCCACTTCCGGGATGCGCTTCAAGTTTTAAGCAAAGACTATGGCCGCGACACCACCGGTATGCTTGACCTGGACCCAGAAGGAGAACGGCAACTGTGCGACTACGCCCAGAAGAGTCTCAACTCCGAATTCCTCTTTGTCACCCACTACCCGCGCCAGACCCGGCCCTTTTACACGCTGTGGGACCCTGATGACCCCCAGTACACCTTTGGCTTTGACCTGCTCTTTCGCGGGCTGGAGGTCACAACCGGAAGCCAGCGTATCCACGACTACCACCAGTTAGTAGAAAACATCCGTCACTTCGGCTTGAACCCGGAAAACTTCTCCTTCTACCTTGAGATATTCCAGTATGCGGTGCCGCCCCATGGTGGCCTGGCGATTGGCGCCGAACGGTTGACCCAGCAGTTTCTGGGATTGAGCAACATCCGGGAAGCCAGTTTCTTTCCCCGTGACCGTTACCGGTTAACACCATAAAACCGACCCTGATACCATCCCCCTAACGGTGCTATGGTCAACCCGACACCTTTTACCGTTAAACTCCTAACTCTTTACCAGTACAAAACTTAGCCGTTATAAATCAGATTGGGGCGTTAAGATTTTAACATTTCGGGGTCTAAAATTATGGCCTGAGCGGCCTATCTACCCGAAAATCAAAACAAAAAAAGGTGGTATTGGGCTTAGACATCAAGGTTTTCTACATTACGGGCATTGCGTTCAATGAACTCACGCCGCGGCTCCACATCCTCGCCCATCAGCATCCGGAAAACCGCATCCGCCTCAGTGGCATCCTCCATCGTCACCCGTTTCAGAGTCCGCTTATCCGGATTCATCGTTGTCTCCCACAACTGCTCTGGATTCATCTCACCCAGACCCTTGTAGCGCACCACCTCCAGCCCGTCGCCTTTGTTCTTGCGGGTGAACTCCTCCAGCTCCTCGTCCGAATAGAGGTAAAACTCCTTCTTGCCCTGCCGCACCCGATACAAAGGCGGCTGCGCAATGTAGAGATAACCCGCTTCGATCAAGGGCTGCATAAACCGGTAGAAGAATGTCAGAAGAAGAATCCGGATGTGCGAACCATCGACATCGGCATCGGTCATAATCACAATCTTGTGATAGCGTGCCTTTGCCGGGTCAAAGTCGTCCTCACCCACACCAGCACCGATCGCCGAAATTATCGCCCGAATCTCCTGATTGGCAAGAATTTTATTCAAACCGGCTTTTTCAACATTGAGGATTTTACCGCGCAGGGGCAAAATCGCCTGGTAGCGCCGGTCCCGACCTTGTTTTGCCGAACCACCCGCTGAATCACCCTCAACGATGTAGAGTTCACTCTCTGCCGGGTCCTCGGAAGCGCAATCCGCCAGTTTGCCCGGTAAGGTGTCGGACTCTAAAAGGGAACGGCGCCGCGCCAGTTCTCGCGCCTTGCGTGCCGCCATCCGTGCCTTGGCTGCGGCAATCACCTTTTCCAGCACCCGGTTTGCCACCCGCGGGTTCTCCTCAAAGAAAGCGGAAACCCGCTCGTAAACCACGGTCTCAACAACACTCTTCGCCTCGCTGTTGCCGAGCCGGGTTTTGGTCTGACCCTCAAACTGCGGGTCCGGAATCTTAACCGAAACGACCGCGGTCAAGCCCTCGCGCGTATCCTCGCCCACCAGTTCTATCCCCTCTTTTAACTGGCCGCTCTTGCGCGCATACTCATTGATGGCACGAGTTAGCGCCGCCTTGAAACCGGAAAGGTGGGTGCCCCCTTCGTGGGTGTTGATGGTGTTGGCAAACGAGAAGATGCTCTCAATATAACCGTCGTTGTACTGAAACGCCACCTCCACCGCAATCCCGTTACGCTGTTCTTCAATCACGATTGGTTTGTGCAAACGGTTGCGCCCGGCATCGATATAACCGACGAAGTCGGCGAGCCCGCCCGGATAGTGAAAAACCTCCTCCTTTTCCTGGCGTTCATCAATCAGTTTAATCTTCAAATTTTTATTCAGATAGGCGAGCTCTCGCAGCCGGGTGGCAAGGATGTCGTAATTAAAAACTACCTTCTTAAAAATCTTCTCGTCGGGCTGAAAGGTGATTTTCGTACCGGTCTTTTTCGCCTTGCCGATTACCTTCAGCCCACTCTTCACCTCACCCCGGGCAAACTCCATCCGGTAAACTTTGCCCTCGCGCGCCACCTCAGCGACCAGCCGCTCCGAAAGGGCGTTCACCACCGAAACCCCGACACCGTGTAACCCGCCGGAAATCTGGTAAACCTTGTGCTCAAACTTCGCCCCGGAATGGAGCACGGTCAACACCACCTCCAACGCCGACTTTTTCTCGGTCGGATGGATATCAACCGGAATTCCCCGGCCATTGTCCTCTACTGAAACCTCGCTGTCCGAGTGAATCGTCACCATTACCTCATCGCAGTAACCGGCAAGCGCCTCATCAATCGCATTGTCCACCACCTCAAAAACGAGATGGTGCAACCCGCGCACCCCGACATCACCGATGTACATCGCCGGGCGGTGCCGAACCGCCTCGAGCCCTTTTAAAACATGGATTTGTGCTGCATTGTATGCCTCTGCCATTGTCTTTTATCCTAACAAATCTAACGCGAAAATCAAGCGGTGTCCGCGTTCCGCTTCAGAAAAAATCTGATGTCGGTTAATTGCTGGGAACCGATATGCCGGCAAATTTTTTCCAGCAACTGGTCTTTGAGAAAGGTCAACTGGGTCATCCACGCCGGTGAATCAACCGCCACTAAAATGGTCTTACCCTCAACACCAATCGCCACCGTATGGCGGGCAATCGACTCTCCGACCAGCAACTTCCAATCGCTAACCGCCCGATAAACCAAAACCTTATCCTCCATCCCCAACCGGCGTAAAACCCGGGGTAAGGTTTCGTTGACCGTTTGAAATCGGCGCTGCTTCTTCCGGCGCATAACTACATATACCCGATGAACCCGCTTCCGTCAAGAACACCGAAAACCGTTAACAGATAACAGGATAGTCACCTTTCTTTACCCGCACAATAGCCCGGTATGTTGCCGCGCTGTGCCAAAACCGTCCCGGAGCATGTTACCTCTCTTTGTCGAAACAATGCACGGGCAGGTTGTCCAATGCCCCTCTGGACTTCAACCCTACCGCTTGTTAAACTGTAATGTGCTCACGCGCCGGTCAACCGACACAACCAAATGGACGCTCAAACCGGAACTGGTTGCCAAACTCAAAGGTATTGACTTGAAGGCGCGGCTGGTCGTGGAAGGGTTTCTCGCCGGCCTGCACCGCTCGCCTTACAAGGGCTTCTCGGTCGAATTTACCGAACACCGACCCTATATGCCGGGCGACGAACTGAAACGCATCGACTGGCGCGTCTATGGCCGAACCGACCGCTTCTTTATCCGGGAGTTTGAAGAGGAAACCAACCTCCGCGCCTACATCCTCCTTGACGCCTCGGGCTCAATGCACTACCCGGCAGACGGTATTACCAAACTGGACTACAGCCGCTGGCTAAGTGCCAGCCTTGCCTATCTCCTCACCCGCCAGAAGGACTCGGTCGGCTTAATCGTCTTCACCGACCGCATCAACACCTACATCCCGCCCCGCGCTTCGGGTGCTCACCTCCGCATCATCTTCCGGGAACTGGAAAACACCAAACCCGGGGGCGACACCAACCTCGCCTACACCCTGCACCAGCTTGCCGAGCGCCTTAAACGGCGCGGTCTGGTCATCATCATATCTGACCTCTGGGACGACCAAATCCAGGTGCTCTCGGGTTTGCGCCACTTCCGGGCCCGCAAACACGAACTCCTTTTGTTCCACATCTTCCACCCCGATGAAGCAAACCTGAACTTTCCTACCCCGCTCCTCCTGCGCGACCTGGAAACCGGTGTTGAATTGACCGTTGACCCGCGCCTGATTAAAATGCGCTATCAAGAGGGCTTCCACCAGCGCAGTGCCGACTTTAAAAAGGGTTGTAGCGAAGCCCGCATCGACTATCAACCGTTATCGCTTGCCACGCCATTTGACCAGGCGCTTCTCAAATACCTTGAGCGCCGGCGCCGTCTGTCCTGAATGCGATTCCTTGCCCCGGGATTTTTGCTTCTTTTGCCCCTCGCCTTCCTGCCGGTCATTATCCATCTCTTGAGCCGGTTCCGGCTGCGCCGGCTGCCCTTTCCCTCTTTACTCCTTCTCCAAACCGTGCGCCGAGAGCGTTTCTCCTGGCTGCGCCTGCGCGAAATCGTCCTGCTCATCCTCCGTACCCTCGCCTTGCTCTTCCTGCTCTTTGCCTTGAGCCGCCCCTACCTGCCCCGCCTTTTACCGGGTTTGAAAACCGAAGACCTCCTTGTCATCCTTGACGACTCTTACAGTATGGGTTATGGCAGCCGCTGGACTCACGCCCGCCTTGTCGCCCAGCGATTCATCAACGCTGCCACCCGGCCCCGGCTCATCCTTACCAGCCAGCCCGATACGATTTTCACGGGCAAAAAATTGCTCGGTAATCTCCTGGACACCCTGCAGCCGACGACCACCGCTCCCACTCTGACCCCGGCACTCAACCGGGCGTTTGCCGAAAGCCGTACCGGCACTCCACCGCTTGTCCTCATCACCGACCTCCAGCGTGTTGCTTTGCCCGAAACAGGTTTGGGCAAGCCGCCTGCACCTCTGCACATCGTGCATCTCGGTCGTAGCGAATTTGTCAATGCCGGTATTCAGCGCCTCTACCTTGACAATAAATTTATTCGGGCGCAAATCGCCAACTACAGCACCCGCCCCATCACGCGCACCGTTCGCCTCCAGCGCAACAACAATGTTGAAGAACAGACGGTTAACATCGCGCCGCGCACCACCACTACCGTTTCTTTTACCACCCCGCACGCCGGTCCGGGACTGGACACCGGCTGCGTTACCATCACCGCCGACTCTTTGCCCCTTGACGACTCCCGCTACTTCGCCTTCACCGTCCCGACCCAGGTGCCGGTCCTCATTGTCCGCACCGCCGCGGCATGGGACCGCTACCTCAACCTTGTCCTTGCCGCTGACCGCACCGGACAATTTTTACCCACCACCGTTGACATCGCCGAACTGCGCCGCCTTGACCTGCGCCGCTACCCGCTCCTTATCATCACCGATGCTGCGGCGCTGCAATCCGGGGACTGGGACCGCGTTGCATTTTACCTCGGCGCCGGCGGTGCGGCGCTCATCATCGCTGGCACCCCCCTTCCCGACCTTTCCGGACTCAACCGCCTTCTTAAATCCCGGGGCTTCAACCGGCCCACCGGTTTCCTCACCGTTACCCGCATCGACACCACCCATCCCATCCTCAACATCTTTCAACCCCGGGACTTCTCATCAGCCCGCTTCTTTTCCGTCAATCGCCTCAGCGGCGGCAGAGACCTGGTGCAACTTTCCAACGGTGACCCGCTCATTGTTGAACTCCCGGAAAAGAGACTGATTGTCTGGACCTTTGTCCCGGCACCAGCGGCAACCGATTTCGTGTTCAAGGCACCCTTTGCCCCGCTTTTCATCCGCACCCTGAACTACCTTACCACCGCCCCCTTACGCACCGAATACACTATCGGCGACACCATCATCCTGCCGGTGAAAAGCACTGCACCCGTAACACTGTCAACCCCGGAAGGAATTGTCTCCCTTTCGCCCCAGCCCGGGCAACCACGCCCCCGCGTTGTTTTCCCCGCACCCCGCACCCCGGGCATTTACCGTATTGACAGCGTTGCCGTCGCCGTCAACCCTGATGCCCGCGAAGGCGACCTGACGCCGCTCCCTGACAACCTCCTGCCCCGCACCGGTATTACAGTACAGACTCAGGCGGTGCCTGCCGCCGAACTGACCGCACCGCTTTTATTCCTCGCGCTGCTGGCGTTTGTATTGGAAATGGTTATCCTGGTCTTGGAACTTTTCTTTCAGAAAAGAAGTCCGGTGCGCAAATAGTCGGCATAGCGCCGGAAAATCGACTCGTCCTCAAGAATCGCAATCCGGGATATCACCACCATGCCACCTTCAGTATTGACCTTTAAGCCAAAAGCCTGGTGGCCCGGTTCGCGCACCACATAGCCCACTTCGTAAACCTCTTCCGCCTTCTGATAGCCCCGACCGGTAACCTGTTCCATAAACCAGGCAAGATTGTCCGCCACCGCGGCCAGTGCCGGTAAAGGGGCAAAAGGGTTCAAAAGCGGAATCAAAATAACCTCGCCCCCTTTGGCGCGCTCATCAACCACCTGGGTCCGGTCAATCTCAACAAACGCCCTCAACTCCTCCGGAGACCTCAACTCCATCGCCTAAACCTCCACTCCATAAAGATACGCATAAACCTTGGCATTGCCAACCATATTGGCAATAATACAGTACTCATTCGGTTTGTGTGCCTGACCGGCATTTTTTCCCCACACCACCGCCGGTATCCCGCACCGCCGGAAAAACGCCGCTACCGTACCGCCACCAATCCCTTTGACAAACGGCTCAACCCGATACACCGTCCTTACCGCCTGCGCGAGAAGTTGAACGACCGGTGCGTCCGCCGGTGTCGGTGGTGCCGCGGGCGCTGCCTGCTCAATATCAACCTTGATTTTCACCCCAAACTCCTGCTCAACCGCTGCCACCACCTCGCGCACCACCTTCAGCACTTCATCCAGTGGATAAACGGGCAGCATCCGGCAGTCAAAGTAGAAAACATCCTCGCCCGGAATCGTATTGACATTGGGAACATTCGCCTCCTTTTTTGTCGGTTCCATCGTGGAATAGGGCGGCGAGAACAACTCATCCCGGGCATTGAACCGTTCGTGCAACAGCCGGTCCAGTTTGATTAGCAGATGGGCACCGGCCCGGTGCGCATTGTTGCCCTGATGGGGTGTTGAACCGTGCGCCTGCTGCCCGACTGTTGTAAATTTCATCCAGAGTATTGACTTCTCGGCAATCTCAAGCAGCGTACCCTCCTCGTTGCCGGCATCGGGTACAACAACCAGGTCCTCGCTACTGCACAACCGGTGCTCTCTCAACAGCGGCTCAACTCCGAAAAGCGAACCGGTCTCCTCATCCGCCACCAACATCAAACCCACCGGCAAGCGCGGCTTCAGCCCGAGGTCGATAAGCGCCTTCAGGGCATAAATACTCGCCACCATCTCCTGCTGATTATCCTCAACACCCCGGCCATAGATTTTGCCGTTTTCCACCCGGGCACAAAACGGGTCAGAATCCCACAACTCTCTTGGTCCTGCCGGCACAACATCAAGATGGGTCATCACCCAGAGGTTAGGACCCTTCAGTTCACCGGGCTTTTGGACAACAAGACTGGGGCGATAACCGCAGGGCGCAAGCGAATCGGGAACACGAAACTCGTCAACTTCAAGCCCCCAGCTCCCCAATACCCCTTTCAGATAATCAACCCTTGCCTTCTCTCCCTCGCCACCCGATTTCGGGCTGATTGCCGGTAGCGCCACGAGCCGCCGCTGCATCTCCACCATCTCCGGCTCCAGCGCTTCAATCCGCTCCACGATTTTATCAAATGTTACTTTGTCCCACATCGCTTTATCATAGCCAGCTTGCGGACTCTGGTCAACACCGGTTTTATTCAAAAACCGGCAGCCAGAAAAAGAATGTTGAACCTTTGCCCGGCTCTGACTCGGCGCCAATTACGCCCTTATGCGCCTCGATTATCTGCCGGCAAATCGCCAGTCCCAGACCGGTGGAACGCTCCCCTGCCGTGCTCCGGACACTGGTTTTCTGAAACGGCTTAAACAACCTGCCCATCTCCTCTCTGGGAATCCCCTGCCCCTGGTCCTGCACCGCAACCTTCAAACCCCCGTTCTCCTTTTTAACCGTCACCCGCACCTTTGTACCCGGCGCCGAAAACTTAAACGCATTACTCAACAAATTGTTCAGTACCTGGGTAATCCGTGCCGGGTCCACATTCACCCGGGCACCATTACCTTCAACCACCAGTTCCAGTTCAATCCCCTTCTGTGCGCCCAGCAACCGATTCTCCTCCGCATTCCTTGCCACCAATTCTGTCAACACGACCGGCTCCAAATTCAACTCAATCTGACCCGCTTCAATCCGGGTAAAGTCCAGCAGGTCATTGATTAAATTTACCATAAATTCGGCATTCGCCTTAATCCGGCTGAGAAACTCCCGCTTCTTATCCTCAGGCAAAGAACCACCCGCCTCTTCTAAGAGAAAACCGGCACAGGTGATTATCACCGTCAATGGGTTACGGAGGTCGTGCGCCGCCATTCCGAGAAACTGATTCTTCAGCTCGCTCAACTTTGCCAACTGGGCGTTTTTCTCTGCCAGTTCCAGCTCCTGTCGCTTCCGCTCCCGCGCATAACGCAAGCTCCGCACCAGTCCCCGACTGTCAATATGCCCTTTTACCAGATAGTCCTGTGCCCCGATTTTTGCCGCTGCCACCGCCATCTCTTCATCATCCAACCCGGTCATAATCACAATCGGTACTTGCGGCGCCGCGGCGTTGACCCGCGTCACCGTCTCCAGTCCTTTGCTGTCCGGCAGCGAAAGGTCAAGTAATACCACATCAAAACTGTCCTCAACCAACCTTTTGGTCGCCTCCTCACACCGTACCAGATGGGTGATTTCAAAACGCCCCCCGTCTGCTTCAGCAATCGTCTCCTGGAGCAACCGGGCATCACCCGGATTGTCTTCAACCAGAAGAATTCGCAATCTTTCTTCCACCATCTTATTAAACCTTACTCGGGCAACTTGACCACCGTCAACCAGAACTCTTGAATCGACTGTATTACCCGGATAAACTGCTCAAAATCAACCGGCTTTGTCACATAGCAGTTGGCATGCAGGTCATAACTCTTCAGGATATCCTCCTCTGCCTTGGAAGTAGTGAGAATCACCACCGGAATCCGGCGTAAACTGGGGTCCGCCTTAATCTCGGCAAGAACCTCCTGGCCATTCTTCTTCGGCAGATTTAAATCCAGCAGAATAATGTCCGGTCGTGGTGCATCGCTGTAGCCGTCGCGCCGATAAAGGAACTTCAACGCCTCTTCGCCATCACTTACCACATAAAGATTGTTGCGCACCTTTGCCTCACGCAGCGCCTCCTGGGTCAATCGCACATCACCCGGATTGTCCTCAACCAAGAGGATTTCAACCGGTGTACCATTTTCCCCTTTTGTCATTCTCCCTCCTTTTCTTTGGGCACATCGCCCTGTGCCCGAACGCTCGTCTCCGGCTTATTTGCCGCTATCTCTGCCGGTGGCAGGGTAAAGAAAAAGGTTGTACCCTTGCCGACCTCAGACTCAAACCAAATCTTGCCCCCGTGCCGTTCTACAATCTTCTTGCAAACCGCTAAACCAATTCCGGTTCCCGGATACTCCTCCCGGGTATGCAACCGCTGAAAAATCTCAAAGACCTTTTCCGAGAACTTCGGGTCAATCCCGATGCCGTTGTCCTTGACCGCAAATCGCCACATCCCATCAACCCGTTCGGCTCGGACTTCAACCCGTGGTTTGCCGCGTGTGAACTTCAGCGCATTCCCCACCAGATTCTGAAACAACTGCTCCAGTTGCCGCTCATCGGCAAGAACTACGGGTAAGGGCTGACACTCAATTTCGGCATTCTTCTCCTCAATTGCGACTTTAAGGTTGGTCAGCGCTCGTTTCAAAACCTCATTGCTATCGGTTGGCACCGGCTCTTTTCCTCTTGTTCCCACCCGGGAGTAAGTCAGCAGGTCGTTAATCAACCGCTGCATCCTCGTCGCGCCGTCAACGGCAAAGTTGATAAACTCATCAGCATCGCTGTCAAGTTTTCCTTTATACCGCCGGGCTAAAAGCCCGACATAACTACTCACCATCCGCAACGGCTCCTGCAAATCGTGCGACGCCACATAGGCAAACCGTTCCAGCTCCTGATTTGAGCGGCGCAACTCCTCTGCCTTTTCTTTTAACTCCTCTTCCGCTTTTCTCCTCGCGGTAATGTCCTCGCCCGAACTTAAAGTCCCGACGATTTTACCCGCTTCGTCCTTGATTACTACATTGTGCCAGTGGATTAAACGCTCTATCCCATCCCGGGTCAGAACCGGATTTTCATACTCGGCAAGGGGCTCAACCTCACCGGCCATCAACCGCTTAAAAACCGCCCGGGTTTTGTCCTGCACCGCTTCGGGCAAAAAGTTTTCAAACCAGTCTTTTCCTAAAACCGCTTCCTCTTGATAACCCAGAACCTGGCGACCTTTACGATTTATCAGTGTAACCTTACCTTCCCGGTCCAGGGCGACAATTATCACCCCAGCAACATCAAGATACATCTGTGCCCGCTCCTTTTCTCGACGCAGCTCCGTCTCCTGAACAAAATAGCGGGTGAGTATCCGGCTTATTTCCCCAAACTCCGACCGGCTTTTATTAAGTTTTACCAACCCGCTGCTGTCCTTGCTATTCAAGGCATCCGTTATATATTTAAGGGGTCTTGTAACCCAGAACACCAGACCGATTCCGACCGTCAAAAAAGTTGCCAGCGCCACTGCAATTAACCACCCTAACTGCTGCATCGCACCCCGACGAAACTGGAGAATAACTCCACAAATGTATCTCAATTTAAGTTCGGCAACCGGTTTTTTATCAACTCCTTCGAGGGGGTAGCGAATCACAATCAATCCTTGGGTTTGGTTTGTGCGCTCGCCATCGCCCCCAGGCGGGACGATTTGCGCTGTGCCATTGACCATTTGCGCCAGATTATTGACATAACCTTCATTCCATAACCGGACAGCAAATAAGACCCCCTGTGGTTCAGTCTTATGCTCAGGGTCGTCACTCGGATGCACCGTTGCGCCCCGCACCTCAACTAATCCTAAAGGCGTCTTTGCCCAGAAATGGCAAAACCGCTGCGAATCAGCCAGCATCTCTTGCGCCTTATCCACAAGACAAAACCCGGCTAAACTATCTTTACCTTCAGCCAGCGCCCTGTAAACCAGTTCCCCTTTTCGGTTGTAAACCCAGGCACCATCTGCTTGGTAAGTACCTAATGCTTCGGGAATATTCTTATCAAAAAACTTCCTGTTATTATTCCGTATTGCGTTAACCATCTCATCCCAGTAGGTATAGTCGTAGGCAAAATTTTCAAGCGCAGCGCCCTTCAACTCCAAAAGACGCTGGAATATCCCTGTCAGGGCATGCTCCTGGGTGTGGAAAATCTGGCTGGTACGTTCTTTCTCTTTATGGTAGAAAAAAAACAACCCGGTAGCGATAAGTAGTGCAACCCCAAGGAGAAGAGTAAAAAACCTTATTGGTGTGCGCGAAAACATTATACCCCCCTTCTGATGGTCAATCCCCAAACAACCTGAATCAACCTCTCGCCCCCAGCGTTGCGCAGGGTTTTGTCAGGCACAACGCTCAACGCAATAAACGGTTTGACATCAACCAGCCTTTTCAATGAGTAATTCAATCCCGCCCCCGCCTCAACCACATTCAGAGCCCAACGCGCAACCCCGTAATTAATCTCGTTGAACTTTACTGACCCCCAGCCACCAGCAAGCCGCATTTCCGGTGTCAACCCAAAGCCAACATCCCGGGAAAAAACGCCACCGATTGTCCCGAAATAACCACCCGCTGACGGGAAAACCACTGAGGTGTGTTCGCTGGACAACTCCAATTCGCCAAGTTCATAACCAAAATTGACCCCCAGTTCCAGTTCCGGCTCGGTCCAATCATCGGGATAAAAACATCCGGTGGCTGACGGCTCAACCTTAATTCCCCCAAAATCCAGTTGATAACCAAGGTTAAGGTCCAACTCGTTCAAGCCCCAGCCATCCCCCTTTTTGTTACCCAGAGTGATGTTCGCCCAGGGGGAAATTGTCCAGCCGGCAAAGGAAGCCCAGACCGATGGTTGCGCCACCGGACCCTGACTCAATCTTAACCCGCGCCACACATAGCGGGTTTGTCCGGTGAACTCAACCCCGGCTTCAATTGGCAAACCAGAAATAAAAACTGGAACTAAGATAAGAAAAACTGCAAACCGCTCCCTGAACTTTCCCATAATCCCTCCCTTTTTCTAAAATTATACAGAACAAAACCCCTTCTGGCAAGATTGCCCCAACTGTCAAACTGTGTTGACTCCGATAACTCCTAACTTATAATCAATCAGGAGGTAAGAAATGAAACCCCTGTTCTCTTATCCTTGGATAATTATCTCCGTGTTGCTCGGC
>Ga0209101_1001186_pt1 | contig 19950 bp, 12 predicted proteins | sample ConPoolayeCmetaG_FD_185481 | JGI IMG/M metagenome (GOLD analysis project Ga0209101, IMG submission 185481) | Hot spring microbial mat communities from California, USA to study Microbial Dark Matter (Phase II) - Cone Pool mat layer C metaG... ...
CAACTGATCTGGCCGCTCGGCGCGCTCCAGCCCGGCGGATACGGCTACATCTACCTCACCGCGCGCGTCACCGAGACGGCCGCCGTGGGCAGCGTCCTGACCAACACGGCCGTGATCACCACGAGCAATCCGGACAGCAACCCCGCCAACAACACGGCTCTCCTCCCCACGGCGGTTGCCGCACCTACACGGGATGTGCGCGTCACCAAGTCGTTGGCCAGCAGCAGCGCACCGCCGCCTGGTGGATGGCTACAATACCGGTTGTACTTCAGCAACAATGGCAATTCAACGGCCCACGACGTGGTCATCACCGACACGCTGCCAGAGGGTGTGATGTACGTCTCCTGGTATGGGGACGGCTACAACCCCGGCTACGTTGACCTCGACGCCGCCATCACGTTGCAGCAGGTGGATGGCCAACTGATCTGGCCGCTCGGCGCGCTCCAGCCCGGCGGATACGGCTACATCTACCTCACCGCGCGCGTCGCCGAGACGGCGACCGTGGGCAGCATCCTGACCAACACGGCCGCGATCACCACGAGCGATCCGGACAGCAACCCCGCCAACGACACAGCTCTCCTCACCACAGCGGTCGTCACCCCCACGCAGGATGTGCTCGTCACCAAGTCATTAGACAGCAGCGCGCCGGTGCCCGGTGGATGGCTAAAATACCGGTTGTACTTCAGAAATGATGGTAACTCAATCGCCCATGATGTGGTCATCACAGACACGCTGCCGGAGGGTGTGACGTATGTCTCCTGGTATGGGGAAGGCTACAACCCCGGCTACGTTGACCTCGACGCCACCATTGCGCTGCAGCAGGTAGACGGCCAACTGATCTGGCCGCTCGGCGCGCTCCGGCCCGGCGCGTACGGTTATATCTACGTCACTGTGCGCATCACCGACACAGCTCCCGTGCGGGCGGTGCTCTGTAACCTGGCGCACATCACTACCAGCGACCCCGAGACCAATCTCGCCAACAACGTCTACACGCACACGGGCACCGTCCATGAGCCGCTGGTGGACCTGACCGTTGCCAAGGGCCTGAACGGCCAGCCCGGCGCTCCCGGCGGAAGGATGCAATACCGCATCGAGGTCTCCAATCGTGGCAATGTCCCCGCGGCGGACGTTACCCTGACCGACACGTTGCCGTCGGGCGTTACCCTCGTCTCCTGGTCCGGCGGCGCAAACACCATCGCCGAGGTGGACGGCAAACTGGTGTGGCACCTGGGTGAGCTGCCTGCCAGCTCGAGCCGGTACATCTATCTCACGGTGCGGATCGCGGACACGGTTGAGGTGGGCACCTGGCTGACGAACACGGTCGAGGTCTGGACGAGCAGCCCTGACGTTGACCGGCGCGATAACTCAGCCGTGTTCGGCGTGGCCGTCGCTCCGCCGACGCGGGACGTGGCCTTGTGGAAATGGAAGTACGGCGGCGCGGCAGTCCCCGGTGAGGAGCTTACATACGGGATCTACCTGCAAAACCAGGGCAACATGACGGCCACGAACGTGATCCTGACCGACACCCTGCCCGGAAAGGTGAGCTATATCTACTGGAGCGGACGCATTTATAATCCCAACCGTCCCGTCCCGGCGCCTGTCGTGGTGGGCAATCAGGTGATCTGGCGGTTGGGCAAGATGGAAGCCGGCCAGTACGGCTATTTCTACATCACCGTGCGGGTCGCGGAGGACGCCAGCCCCGGCGAGACGTTGGTGAACCGGGCGCGGACCACGTGCGACGAGCCGGACATTGACCCGGCGGACAACGAGACCCAACACTCGCTCGATGTCGTCGCGCCAACGCGGGACGTCGTCGTCAGCAAAGAGCGCAGCGGGGTGCCGGGCGCCCCCGGCGGGCTGCTGAGGTACCGGATTGATTTCCGGAACGTCGGCAACGCCCGTGCCCGGGACGTCGTCATCACCGAGACGCTCCCGCCGACGCTAACCTACGTCTCGTGGTCTGGGTACGTTAACGATCCCTACTACGGTACGCTGGAGCACCTGATCTCCCCGACGGTCGGCGCCGGGCAGATCGTGTGGCCCATCGGCGAGCTGCTGGCGGGGCAGTCGGGCTACATCCTGCTCGTCACACGCGTCGCCGGGGCGGCACAGCCCGGCGACCGGCTGACCAATGTGGTGCGGATCGCGACCAGCAGCGCCGAGACCGGCGGAGGACCCAACATCTTCACCCACACGGAGACCGTCACCCGCACATGGGATGTCGCCGTCTCCAAGAGCCTGGCCAGCAACACCCCGCCGCTCCCCGGCAGTGAGGTCGAGTACGTGATCTATGTCAGTAACGAGGGCAACTCGACCGTCTCCAACGTCGTCGTGACCGACTCCTGGCCCGTCAGCGTGACCTATCTCTCGTGGTCCGGTTATCTCTACAACCCGCACCAGATTGACCTGTGCGACGAGGATGTGACGCTGGATGTGGCCGGGAGGCAGGCGCGCTGGGAGCTGGGCGCGCTCCAACCGGGCGCCTACGGCAGGATCTCCCTGCGGGTGCGCATCGCGCCTGACGTCAGTGTGGGGGAAATTCTGGTCAACCAGGCCACGGTCTCGGCGGCCGAGGTCGAGAGCGACATGGCCAACAACGTCTCCCGGCATAACATGAAAATCGTCGCGCCCGAACCCGATCCCTACATCAGCAAATCCCTGGAAGCCGCCGGCATGCCGGGCGAACAGATGCGGTATCGTCTCTACTTCGGCAACCAGGGCAACTCGCCCGCCGCCGATGTCGTGATCACCGATACGCTCCCGCCCGGCGTGACGTTCGAATCGTGGTTCGGCTACATGTACGCCCCCAATTACGTGAACCTGGGACAGACAATCGCGCCTGTCTACGGCCCGGGCCAGATTGTGTGGCGCCTGGGGACGCTGCCGCGCTCCGCGTGGGGTTACATCTGGATCGTCGTGCGCCTGGCCGATACGGCGCGCGTGGGCAACCCATTGCTTAACAGGGCCGAGATCGCGACCGCCGACGCGGAAACCGACGACACAGACAACGTGAGCACGAATTCCTACACCGTCGGGGACCTCACCCGGGCGCCGTATCTATATAAGTACCTCGATTCACCGCCCGGCGCGGCCGGCGGCATGATGCGCTATGGGATTTATATCGAAAACGACGGCAACTATACGGCGACGAACGTCATCCTTACCGACACGCTGCCGCTCAGCGTGAGCCTGGCTTCCTGGGATGGCTACTTGTGCCAGTGGGATGCGCCGGGATGGTGGTATTGCCGCACTCTGGCGGTCACGCCGACCGTGGACGGCGGTCGGGTGGTCTGGCGCCTGGGCGATCTGGCTGCCGATGGCTGGGGGTATCTGGAGATCAACGTCCGGGTGGATGAGATGGCCGCCGTCCGCCAGGTGTTGAAGAACGTGGCCGAGGTCACGGCGGATGGTGGAGCAGGCTACTCCGATTACGAAAACACCCGGGTGACGCTGCCGTGGACCGATCTCTACGTTTATAAGTACCTGAGCAGCGGCCCGGCCGTGCCCGGCGGTGAGATGACGTACCAGCTCTACCTCCGCAACGACGGCAACATAACGGCGACGAACGTCATCGTCACGGACTACCTGCCCGATGGCGCGGAGTACTTGGACTGGTGGGGCTATCTATATAATCCGTCCGTGAACCTGAACGCGGCGATCACGCCGACCGTGGCGGGCAGGCAGGTGACGTGGGCGTTGGGCACGCTGCAGCCCGGCCAATACGGGTACATCTACCTGACGGTGCGGGTGGCGGATACGCTGCAGGTGTGTGACCGGCTGACCAACACCGTGACGATCGCAGGCGCCGAGACTGACTTCGACCCCGAAGACAACGTCGCGCGACGCACGACGCGGGTGGCGCAGCTTGTGCCGCTGACCGGCGTGACGATCAGCGGCCCGACGACCGGCACGGTGGGCAACTTCTACGACTTCACCGCCTCGGTCACGCCGCCGACGGCCACACGCCCGGCCTACACCTGGTCGAGCACGGGGCTGGTCAGCGGGCAGGGCACCCCGTCCGCCCGCTACCGCTGGACGGCGCCGGGCACATACACCATCACTGTCCGGGCGGAAAACCCCGCGGGCGTGGTCAGCGATACGCACGTCATCGTCATCACGTGCATCCCGTTGACGGGTGTGGCCATCAGCGGGCCGGCCAACGGCCTGATCAACCGCGCCTACACCTTCAACGCTGTCATCACGCCAACCGACGCCTCGCGGCCGATCAACTACACCTGGTCGCCGGCGCCGACCGCCGGGCAGGGGACGGCCAGCGCCAGCTACACCTGGCCTGTATCCGGCACACAAACCATCACCCTGCGGGTGGAGAACTGCGGAGGCACCTTCACCGCCACACACACCATCCGTATCGTGGACCCGTGCCCCAACCCGCTGACGGGCGTGACCATCAGCGGCCCGGCCTACGGCTACGTGAACACGGACTACACTTTCCTGGCCATCCCACGGCCTGTCAACGCCACCCGGCCAATCACCTACACATGGTCGCCTGAACCTGACAGTGGACAGGGAACGGCAAGCGCCGGCTACAACTGGGACACGCCCGGTATGAAGCACATAAAAGTGACAGCCGAAAACTGCGGCGGCGAGTTCAGTGATTCCCGCGAGATTGCGATCGGATCGCTGGAGACCATCACTGACACTGTCACCCCCACAACAGGCATCACGTTGATATTCACGGACCCACAGGGCCTGACGACCACGGTGGAAGTGCCGGGCGGCGCGGTCACCGACACGATAGAGTTGCGCTTCACGCCGGTGCCCTCGCCCACAGAGCCGATCACGGGCGAGCTGCGCTTTGCCAACCACGCCTTCGACCTGGAGGCGTACCGGGGCGGCGTGCTGATGCCCGGCTTCGTCTTCGAGCGCCCGGTGACGATCACCATCCATTACTCGGACGTGGATGTGGCCGGGCTGGATGAGTCCACGCTGGCCCTCTACTACTGGCGCGGGGGAGCGTGGATAGATGCAGCGACAACCTGTCCGGCGGATTACGTGCGGCGACCAGAGCGGAACTGGCTGCGCCTGCCGATTTGCCATCTATCGCGCTTTGGCGTGATGGGATATGGCGCTCATTACGATATCTACCTGCCGCTTGTGATACGGAACTGGTCAGGGGGCTGAGGTCCAGAATAGGGGTTCACCGTAGTGAACCCCTGTTTTTTTGGTAACTTTCAGAGAGATGGTTCATAGTTGGTTGAGCTTTGAGTTACGCCCCGGACGCTGCCCGATTGAAGGTGAGGCCTGGAAGCAGGACAAGATAATCTGAGGTGAGGTGGCGCTATGGAGGATAAACTTGCATTCATACGTAGAGAGCTGGAGCAGGCTAAGGCCGAGAAACGCTACATCAACATACGTACAATGGATTCGCCCCCCGACGGATGGATGGTGGTGGATGGCCGCAGGGTGCTCAACTTCTGTACCAACAACTATCTCGGGCTGGCAAACCACCCCGTCCTGAAGGAGGCGGCCAGAAAGGCGGTAGAAGAGTGGGGAGTGGGACCGGCCGCCGTGCGTACCATCGCCGGCACTCAGCGGTTACACATCGAGTGCGAAAAACGTATCGCCAGGTTCAAGCGTGTCGAGGCGGCCATGCTGGTGCAGAGTGGCTTCTGCGCCAACCAGGCTGCCATACCGCCACTGGTGGGGCTGGACAAAGAGACCGGCGAGCAAGACGTCATCTTCTCCGACCGGCTAAACCATGCCTCGATCATTGACGGGGCGCGGCTTAGCGGCGCCAGGATCGTGGTCTATGAACACTGCGACCCGGCCGACCTGGAAGCCAGGATCAAAGAGTATCTCCCTCGCCACAGACGCGGATTACTGGTCACCGATGGGGTCTTCTCGATGGACGGTGACATTGCACCGCTGGATAAGCTCTACGAAGTGGCCTCCAGATACGGTGTTTTAACCATGGTTGACGACGCGCACGGAGAAGGAGTGCTCGGCCAGGGACGCGGCATTGTCTCCCATTTTGGCCTTGAAGGCAAGTTCGACGTCGAGATCGGCACGCTCTCCAAAGCTTTTGGCGTGATGGGAGGGGTCATCGCTGGCAGCAGCCTGGTAGTCGAGTACCTTCGGCAAAAAGCGCGTCCCAACCTGTTTTCCAGTGCCCTGACTCCGGCCGATACTGCTGCATGTATGGCTGCCGTAGATTACGTCGAAAACCATCCTGAGCTGGTGGCGAAACTGTGGGAGAATGCCGAATATTTCAAAGCAGGCATCCAGCGGTTGGGACTGAATACCGGCCGCACACAGACTCCTATCGTGCCAGTGATCCTGGGCGACGTAAAACTGGCGCAGGAGTTCAGCGCCAGATTGTTCGAGTATGGTGTGTTTGCCATGGCGCTGGGATTTCCCACTGTGCCACGGGGAGAGGCACGCATTCGGGTGATGAATACCGCTGCTCACTCGCGCGACGATCTCGACCTGGGACTGGAAATTTTCGAGCGAGTGGCCAGGGAGCTGGGGTTAATCTGAATGGCGCAAATCAACAGAGGCATGATGGCAAGTGACGTGGGGCAGGCTTTCTAGCCTGCCAGCAGCCTGGAAAGGCTGCTCCGTGCGGCTTTTGCCACAATGCCAAAAGAGATGGTGGAGGCGACGCTTATGGAGTACCGGGTCCTCGGGCGGACAGGGATCAAAGTCTCGTGTCTTTGCTTCGGCACGATGTCTTTCGGCGACACCGCCGACGAAACAACATCGGCCGCGATGTTTCATCGCTGCCGGGAAGCAGGCATCAACTTCTTCGACTGTGCCAATACTTATGCCGGGGGGCGTTCCGAGGAAATCCTGGGCCGGCTGATCGCGGACTGCCGGGACGAGGTCATCATCACCTCCAAGGTCGGGTTTCCCATGGGAAAAGATGTTAACGCTCAGGGACTCTCCCGTCGCCATATCATGCGTGCGGTGGAAGGGAGTCTGAAGCGGCTGAACACCGATCGCCTTGACATCTACTTTCTCCACCGCTTCGATCCCGACACCCCTATCGAGGAACCTTTGCGGGCATTGGACGACCTGGTCAGGCAAGGCAAAGTCGTTTACACAGGTGTGAGCAACTGGGCAGCCTGGCAGATCGCCAGGGCACTGGGATTGTCCGAACGAGAAGGATTGGCTCGCTTCGCATGTATCCAGCCGATGTACAACCTGGTCAAACGCCAGGCCGAGGTGGAGATTTTGCCGCTTGCCCAGGCGGAGCAGCTCGGGGTTATCTCATACAGTCCATTGGGAGGGGGGCTGCTGACCGGGAAGTACGGCCTGACGCGCAGGCCGCAGAGCGGACGTCTGGTGGAGAATCAGATGTACATGAGGCGTTACGGGGAGCCGGTCTACTACGAGATCGCAGAACGTTTCGCGGCATACGCTCAGGAGCGGGGTATCCATCCGGCGACACTGGCCGTGGCCTGGGTTATGGGGCATCCGGCCATCACCGCGCCCATCATCGGCGCGCGCAACGTCGAGCAACTGGAGAGTTCGCTGGCAGCTCTGGAACTGGAGATGACGCCGGAGTGGCGGGCCGAGATCTCAGCGCTCTCCATCGAGCCGCCGCCAGCAACCGATCGGAGTGAGGAGAAAACTGGCATCTTCTATCGGCAAGATAGTGGGTCCAGGTGATCGTCAGCCCAGGACAGGGTGTGCGTCTGTATTTTTACGTCCCCAGGCCTGGGTCAGCCTCCAGCCCACGCCTGACGTCATCACGGATGGCCACAATGCAGGACAACTGCTCGCAGTTGTCCTGCAACCCACCCTCCATAGCCTGACCTCTCCCTTCTCGCGCAAAAAGTAACGCACACCCCAGGAGACATGACACTTTGACATCCTGGCTCATTCGTTGTATACTCTCAGGCGAGCTAACCTGAGGTGGCAGGCCAGCCTTCCCAGCTACAGCAAAAGGCTGGCCTTTTTGCAAACGATGAAAACCGTTCAGGAACTCACCGATGAAATGAACCGCTTCGTGGAGGCGATGGGCTGGTACAGGGAGGATTCGCCTTATGCCCAGACTCCACGCAATATCGCCATTTCGCTTGTGCTGGAGGCAGGCGAGGTGCTTGAGCACTTCCAGTGGTGCGAGGAGGCCGACCGCGAGGCGCTGGCTGGCGAACTTGCCGATGTGGCGCTCTACCTGTTGCAATTGGCTTACCTGACCGGCATTGACCTGGAGCAGGCCATCCATGACAAACTGGCGTTTAACTACCGCCGGAAATGGAACGGAAAGAAAGGCCAGGGATGAAAGTTCTCGCAGTAAGCGACCAGGTAGTTGAGATCGTCTACAGCTCGCGTATCCGCCAGCGCTTCGGCGACGTTGATATGGTTTTTTCTTGTGGCGATCTCCCCTGCTTCTACCTGGAATATATCTCTTCGATGCTTAATGTACCCTGCTTCTTCGTGCACGGCAATCACGATGTGGCCGAGTACAGTGCGGATGGCCGCCTGGTGCTCGAGCCAGGGGGATGGGTAAACCTTGATGGTCGCATTGTACGCGGTTCTGCAAAAGGGCGTACTGTGCTGATAGGGGGGCTGGAAGGTTCGCAGCGCTACAGGCCGTATGCACCTTTCCAGTACACAGAGCGGGAGATGACGCTTAAAGTATGGCGTATGGCTCTCTCTATGATGGTAAATCGCCTGCGCTTCGGCCGCTATCTGGACGTGCTGATCACGCATGCGCCACCTTTTGGCATCCACGATGGTGCCGACCTGCCCCATCAGGGCTTCAGTGTCTTCCTGAAGCTGATGCACCGCTTCCGTCCGCGTTATCTGTTACATGGCCACAAGCATATCTATGGCCTGGATACCTGGCGGACGTGTTTCGGCGAGACCGAGGTCATCAACGTCTACCCATATCGGCTGCTGGAACTGGAGCTTTAGTTCCCATACCTTGCAAATAACGCTCGGGAACTGAGCCTTCAGGCGGCAAATCCGGCTGCAGCCTTCACTCCGGCGCATTATCTGAAAAATATTCGGGGATGGTTCATCTTCACCCCAAAATTGGTTTACACTTTGAGCTGTCTTTGAAAAATCGGCTGCTGACAGGCTTGTGGGACAGCCTTTCCAGGCTGTCGGCAGGCTGGAAAGCCTGCCCCACGACAGGCTTGTGGGACAGCCTTTCCAGGCTGTCGGCAGGCTGGAAAGCCTGCCCCACGCCGACAAGGCAGAGTGTCAACAAATTATGAACCATCCCAATATTCGCATAAAGAACCTATCCGAAAACGTAACCGACGCATCCCTATGCGTTTTAGGATAGGCTCAAAGTACCAATTATATCTGCGGAGAGAATATGACAGCTAAAGTCACACCTCGTAGCGAAGATTACTCTCGCTGGTACACAGATGTGATTCAGATGGCGGAGCTGGCTGACTACGCCCCCGTCAAAGGCTGTATGGTGATCAGACCGTATGGCTATGCCCTGTGGGAAAACATCAAGGAGGGGCTGGATCGGCGCTTCAAAGCCACCGGCCATGTCAATGCCTACTTTCCCCTCTTCATCCCCCTCAGTTTTATCCAAAAAGAAGCTGAGCATGTGGCCGGCTTTTCACCGGAGCTGGCTATCGTGACCATCGGGGGTGGTAAGGAGCTGGAGGAACCGCTGGTCGTGCGACCGACTTCCGAGACCATCATCGGCTATATGTACTCTCGCTGGATCCGCTCCTACCGCGATCTGCCCCTGTTGATCAATCAGTGGGCCAACGTTGTGCGCTGGGAGATGCGCACCCGCCTCTTCCTGCGCACCACAGAGTTCCTCTGGCAGGAAGGGCACACCGCTCACGCCACAGCCGAGGAGGCTCAGGAAGAGACGTTGCGTATGCTCAACGTTTACACCGAGTTCGCCGTCGAAGACGCGGCCATCCCTGTCATCCCGGGCCGTAAAAGCGAAAGTGAGAAGTTCGCCGGGGCCGTCACCAGCTATACCATCGAGGCCATGATGGGGGATTTCCGCGCTCTGCAATCCGGCACCAGCCACTTCCTGGGCCAGAACTTCGCCAGGGCCTTCGACATCAAGTTCCTGGACGAGAACAACGAGCTCCAGTATGCCTGGACGACCAGTTGGGGCCTCAGCACACGCATGGTCGGCGGTATAGTGATGGTGCACGGGGATGATCAGGGGCTGGTGCTGCCACCCAGGCTGGCCCCGATCCAGGTGGTTATTGTCCCGATCTGGATGGAGGACACTCAACGCTCCAGGGTGCTGGAAAAAGTCTTCCAGGTGGAAGGGATGCTGCGCGATCAGGTACGCGTGAAGGTGGATGCACGTGAGGAGTACTCGCCCGGCTGGAAATTCAACGAGTGGGAGATGCGCGGGGTGCCGCTGCGCATCGAGATCGGTCCCAAGGATGTGGAGCGTGAGCAGGTCACACTGGCTCGCAGAGACCTCCCCGGCCGCGAGGGTAAACGCACCGTCCCAATGAGCACACTGACGGGAGAGGTAACTGAGACCATGCGCGCGATCCAGGCCAATCTTTACCAGCGTGCCCTCGAATTCCGCCAGGCACATACATACGATCCCGCCGACTACCATGAGTTCAAGGAGGCCGTTCAGAACGGCTTTGCCTTCTCGTGGTGGTGCGGTAGTGCAGAGTGTGAGGCGCAGATCAAGGAGGACACTAAGGCCACCATTCGCTGCATTCCCCTGGAGCAAGAGGCGGGCCGGGGAAGATGCATTTACTGCGGACGAGAGGCACAGGAGAGAGCTATCTTCGGGCGGGCGTACTGACGGAGGATGGGATGAAACTCTGTCCGTCCCTGGCTGTGCTGTCTTTGTTGTTCGTAATGATCGCCTGTCAGACCCCTGTGACCACCCCGACTCCCGGGCCGTCACCCTCTCCCTCTCCGGTGCCCGCGACCGCTACCCCGGTCCCTACTGCCACGCCCCCGCTGCCTGTAAAGGAGCTGATTATATGCCAGCGGGAGGAGCCGAACACGCTGTTCATCTACGGGGGGCCATCGCGTGCTGCCCGCAACGTGCTCCAGGCTATCTACGATGGCCCGATTGATAGTCCCAACTACCGTTTCCAGCCCGTCATCCTGGAAAAAATACCCGGCCTGGCGGATGGTGACGCCAGCTTCCGAACCGTCCAGGTCCAGGAAGGCAGCCGCGTGGTGAACGCTGACGGCCGGGTGGTAGAGTTGCGCCCCGGCGTGACCATTTTCGATGCCTCTGAGACGAGGGTCACCTTTGAGGGGGGCACGGTCAAAATGGCCCAACTGGTCGTCACTTTTACCCTGCGGACGGGCATTTCCTGGGCAGACGGTCAACCCCTTACTGCCGCTGACTCCCTCTATTCCTTCGAGCTGGCAGGCGAGTTCGATTACCCACCCGTACGCATGCTCGTCGAGCGCACCTCAGACTATGAGATGGTAGATGAACGCACAGTGGTGTGGAGCGGCCTGCCCGGCTATCGCGATCCCCTCTATTTCCTGAACTTCTACCATCCCCTGCCCCGTCACATATGGGGTGTTGCCACAGGCAGACAGTTGCTTGAAGCGGAGATGGCTCACCGCAAGCCGCTGGGATGGGGCGCGTTCGCCGTGGAGGAATGGGTGGCAGGCGACCACATCACGTTGGTGCGCAACCCCCATTACTTCCGTGCCGCAGAGGGGTTGCCTTATCTGGACCGTATCCTGATCCGCTTTGTCCCCGAATTGCGACAGGCGCTTGATATGCTCTCGGTGGGCGGATGTGATCTGATCGCCCAGGACCTGATCAAGAGCGGCGATCCCCAGGCTCTGTGGGAGGCGGCCGTTCTGGGCCAGGTGGAGATCGTTTCCGCACCGGGCAATGAGTGGGAGCACCTGGACTTCGCTATAGAGCAGGCCGATCCCCAAAAACAGCCTCCTTTCTTCCGCGATGTCAGAGTGCGTCAGGCTATTGCCAGGTGTGTTGACCGGGAACGGATTGCCCGTGAGGCATTCCCGTATGCTGCAGCTACCCTGGCTCATAGCTACGTCTCTCCTGAACATCCGCTTTACGCTTCCGGCCAGCTTTCCTTCTGGAGCTACGATCCCGTTGCGGCCCAGGCCATGCTTGAGGAAGCAGGCTGGTGGGATGAGGATGGGGACGGCATACGAGAGGCGCACGGCGCTGCCGGTGTGGCCGATCGCACTCCATTCACCGTTACTTTGCTTACCACCGCCGATCACCCGGCCCGCATCCTGACCGCCAACACCATCGCCGGGAACCTGGCCTCCTGTGGCATCGGGGTAAGCGTGAGATACCTCCCCCTCCCCGACTTTTTCGCCGACGGTCCCGACGGTCCGGTCTTCGGCCGCAGGTTCGACCTGGCACTCTTTTCGTGGCTGAACAGCCTTGCCCCGCCATGCGAGCTTTATCTCTCAAGCGAGATTCCCAGGCCTGAGAACTGGTGGTCCTCAAGTAACGACCCGGGTTACTCCAGCGCCGATTATGATGCGGCCTGTCGCTCCGCATTGTATGCCCTGCCCGGGATGGAGGATTACTCCCGCTTTCACCTCGAGGCACAGCGCATCTTCTCCTACGATCTGCCTGTCCTGCCGCTCTATTTTGTGCCGGATGTGGTCGCTGTGCGCCCGGGCGTGAGCGGTGTGATCCTGAACGCGGGTCAGTACCTTGAGTTTTGGAACATCGAAGCTTTTGACCTGAAGCGCTGATGTGTCCTTCCCATTCCCCGCTGCGTCTCTCCGGCCGGGTCATCAAGGCAGGCCACGGCGCGGGCGAGGCGCTTGTCTCGTCCGAGCCGATCGGTTTCCTGGGCGGGGTGGACCCGGAAACCGGCCTGGTCATCGAACGTGACCATCCACTGGAAGGGACGTCTGTGGCCGGACGCGTGCTGGTTTTCCCCACCGGCAAGGGCAGTACTGTCGGTTCGTATACAATATACCGACTGGCCCGTAACGGCCTGGCCCCGGCGGCGATGATCAACGCCATGGCTGATCCTGTGGTGGCGGTCGGGGCCATCATCGCCGGCATCCCCATGGTGGACCAGATAGACATATCTCTCATCAGCACAGGAGATTGGGTTGAGGTTACTGACCAGGAGATAATGATCTGGCGCAGATGATCCAGGACGCCGCCTTGTCCATACATGAGAGCGAGATGCACCGACACTGTTGTAATGGCACGATGAGAGCAGCCACCTGCCTGATATTGTCCGCCACTCTGATACTTGTCACCTCCTGCCTCTCTGCAACCCCAACTGCTCCGCCCACATATACACCTTCTCCCTCGCCTGTGCCCAGGCCCTCTCCCTCGCCGACTCCCTCGCCTGCCCCGACTGCCACGCCAACGCCCAGATTGCAGTTGCGCATCTTCTGGCCAGCGGAGGTCTCCGCCCTTCACCCGGTCCCCGTAGAAGTCGAACTGTTGCCCCCTACAGGTGTGGAAGTCCCGGCTACGGTGCAGGCGATTATATTTGCTCCATCGCCTCAGCCCTGGCTGCCCGGCCGGCCTGAGGACGATCCGCTGAGCGGAAGCAGTTGGAGATTCGAGCTGAAGGCGCGCGAAGACCACCGCTACGCAGCGGAAGAGCCTTTTCAGCCACCCCTGGAAGGTCCTGCTGGCACCTGGTGGCTGGTGGTTGAGATACGGGCGCCCCTTCCTGTTATGGGTGAACGGGCACGTGCATTTTACCTCCGCCCCGTCTCGTTCCGCGACCTGACGCAGGTATTGCCGAAAGGGGTGGAGCTGCGTGTGCCGACCGATTTTGCAGAGGTGAGCGCGCAGGGTGACCAATGGGCCGGTGCACGGGTGTGGCGTTATGGAGATGGTGAAATCGGCCTGTGGTGGGCACCGGGTCCTGCCGAGCCGCTACAGTTACATAACGCCATCATGATGCTTGAGGCCACCCATCCTCCTGAGCAGCCGCCGCGCGTGCTGGACGTGGAGGAGATAGAATGGGGTGGTCAGCCTGCTTTCCGCTTCAGGGAGCATTGGCCAGGAAAGGAGGGAGGCCAGGCTGAAGCACTGGTCACGCTGGGGCCTGACTACCGGTTGCTGTTGCTACGTGTGCGCGCGACGAACGGTGGAGCGATTCCCACTCTCTTGCACCAGATCGAAGAAACCTTCGTGATCGCCAGAAAATGATGCTTGACAGGACGCCAGAATCGCGTATAAAAGCAAAATCAGCCACCTGCCCGCTCTCGGAATCGCTCTCTTTGGGCGCTTCGTGCCAGGGCACACACTCAGAAGCACACCAACTGGCAGGTCGGCGAGGGCAGGCCTTTGTCCAGCAACCTGAATGATGCACAGACCAGATACACCCGGCCTGCGATACCTCACCTGGTCACATTTGATTCTGACAGGCCGGAGTAGTCATCTATCCTGACCCGATAGCAAGCTATTCTCTATGAACCAAATCTCCCTGACCCATGAACAGATTGTAGAAGGCCCCTTCTGGGGCGAGCCACTGCGCGTCCTCTCCGTCCGGCCCGTCGGGCGGGGGCTGCGGGTGGAGGCCGTCGGCGTCCAATCCGGACGCTACTACGACCACCTCCTCCAGCCCGAGGACCTGGCCCAGGTGCGGGCCGCCCTCCCCACCGCCCGCACCTTCACCGGCAACGCCGAATCCTTCTTTCTGGCCCTGGAAGCCCACCGCATCCGCCTGGCCCACCAGTTTGACCCGCTCCTGGCCGTCAACGTCTCCCAGGTGGACCCTCTGCCCCACCAGCTAGAGGCCGTCTACCACCACATCCTGCGCCAGCCCCACATCCGCTTCCTCCTGGCCGACGACCCCGGCGCCGGGAAGACCATTATGGCCGGCCTGCTCCTCAAGGAACTCAAGGCCCGCGGCCTGGTCCACCGCGCCCTCGTTGTCGTCCCCGGACATCTCAGGGACCAGTGGCTGCGGGAACTCAAGGACCGCTTCGGCGAGACCTTCACGGTGGTGGACCGGGCCGTCGTCGGCGCCACGTGGGGCCGCAATATCTGGCAGGAGCAACCGTGGATCATCACCTCTATGGACTTCGCCAAGCAGGACGAGGTGCTGGCCGCGCTGGCGGAGACGACGTGGGACCTGGTGATCGTGGACGAGGCCCACAAACTGGCTGCCTACCGCTACGGGGAGAAGATCACCAAGACCCAGCGCTACCGCCTGGGGGAGGTGCTCTCCCGCATCGGCCATTTCCTGCTCTTCCTCACCGCCACCCCCCACCGGGGCGACCCGGAGAACTTCCGCCTCTTCCTGGACCTGCTGGTCCCGGGGATGTTCGCCACCCGCGACCTGCTGATGGAGTCCGTCCGCAACGGCGACAACCCCCTCTTCCTGCGGCGGCTCAAGGAGGACCTGCGGGATTTCTCCGGCCGGCCCCTCTTCCCGCCCCGCCACGTCCACACCCAGACTTTCCGCCTCCACGACGACGAGAAGCGCCTCTACAACGCGGTCACCGCCTACGTCCAGGAGGAGTACAACCGGGCCTTCGCCGCCGACAAGCGCAACGTGGCCTTCGCCATGCTCATCCTCCAGCGGCGGCTGGCCTCCAGCGTGCGGGCCGTCCGGCGGTCCCTGGAGCGCCGCCGCCAGCGCCTGGAGGAACTCCTCCGGCTGGGCCGCTGGCTGGCGGAACGGGACGCCCTGGACGAGGAGGCGCTGGAGGACGCCCCGGAGGCGGAGCGGCTCCGCCAAGAGGAGGACCTGGTGGCCCGGCTCACCGCCGCCGAGACGCGGGAGGAACTGGAGGCAGAAATCCGGACGCTGGAGGACCTGATCCGGCTGGCCCGCGCCGCCGAGAGCCGCGAGGTGGAGACCAAACTCAACGAACTGCGCCGGGTGATGGAGGACGAGCGCATCCGCCAGACCGGGGAGAAACTGCTCATTTTCACCGAGTCCCGGGACACGCTGGAATATCTGGCGGAGCGGCTGCGGGCCTGGGGCTATGCGGTGGTGACGCTGCACGGCGCGATGGGCCTGGACGAGCGCATCCGCGCCGAGCACGAGTTCCGCGAGCGGGCCCAGGTGATGGTCTCCACCGAGGCCGGCGGCGAGGGCATCAACCTCCAGTTCTGCTCCCTGATGGTCAACTACGACATCCCCTGGAACCCCAACCGGCTGGAACAGCGGATGGGGCGCATCCACCGCTACGGCCAGCCCAGAGAGGTCCACATCTACAACCTGGTGGCGACGGAGACGCTGGAGGGCCGGGTGATGGAGGCCCTCTTTCGCAAACTGGAGCGAATCCGGGCCGCGCTGGGAAGCGACCGCGTCTTTGACGTCCTCGGCGAGGTCATCGTGGGGCGCAGTCTCCAGGAACTGATCCTGGATGCCCTCACCCAGCGCCGCACGCTGGAGGAGATTCTGGCCGAGATTGAGGCCGTCCCCGACGAGGAGGCCGTCCGCAAGGTCCGGGAGGCGGCGCTGGAGGCCCTGGCGACCCGTCACATCAACCTGCAGGAGGTGCTGGGGGAGAGCCGCCGGGCGCGGGAGAACCGCCTGGTCCCCGAATACATTGAGCAGTTCTTCCAGCGCAGCGCCAGTTTCCTGAACCTGCGCCTGGAGCGCCGCCAGGACGGCCTCTGGCGGGTCCCCCACGTCCCCCTCCCCCTCCGCACCGTCTCCCAGGAATTCCGCCACCGCTACGGGGAGGTCTTCCCGGAGTACAACCGGTTTTCCTTTGACAAGGAGACGGCCCGGCAGAAGGGGGCCGTCTTCGTCGCGCCGGGGCACCCGCTCCTGGAGGGCGTCATAGAGCGGATTCTGGAGCAGTGCACGGACGACCTGGCGCGGGGCGCGGTCTTCGCCGACCCGGACGGTCGTCTGGACGGGTGCCTCTGGTTTCTGGAGGGGGAGGTCCACGACGGTGCGGGGGAGGTGGTGGGCCGTCGCCTCTTCGCCCTGTTTCAGCCTGCCGACGGCGGCCCTCCCCGGCCCGTCAACAGTTCGGTTCTCTGGGACCTGCTCCCCCTCCCGCCTGCGGCGGACGCCGAACCGCCCCCCTCCGAGGAGGCCGTCGTCGCCCTCTTCGCCGAGACGACGCTGGAGGCGTACCGGGCCGAACTCCTGCGGGAACGGCAGCGCCACGCGGAGGTCCGGCGGCGCTACGGCCTCCGTTCCCTGGAAGGGTTGATCCTGGACTCCCAGGCCCGGCTGATTGAGTACGAGACCCGGCGGGCGAAGGGGGAACCCGTCCCCGACGTGGAAATCCGTAACGAGGAGCGGCGGAAGGAGGAACTCCTGGCCCGGCGGCAGGCACTGGAGGAGGAGATTCGCCGCCAGACCTGCCTCCTCCCGGCCACGCCGCGCGTCCTGGGCGTGGCGCGCGTCCTCCCCCAGGCCGCGCCGGAGATGCGCCCGGACGCGGATATAGAGGCCGTGGGGATGCGGGTGGCGATGGAGTATGAGCAGGCCCACGGCCGCGACCCTCAGGACGTCTCCGCGCAGAACCTGGGCTACGACCTCCGCTCGACCGCCCCCGACGGCTCCGTCCGCTACATTGAGGTGAAGGCCCGGGCGACCACCGGGCCCATCGTCCTGACCTCCAACGAGTGGCTGATGGCGCAGCGGCTGGGGGAGGAGTACTGGCTGTATGTGGTGGAGGACGCGGCGGCTCAGCCCCGCCTCTACACCATTCCCGACCCGGCGGCCCGTCTCCGCCCCGAGGCCATTGTGCAAAAGGTGCGTTTTGTGGTAAAACACTGGAAGGAAGCCGCAGAGAGGTGACAGTCACTTTTCAGGTGACTGTCACCTGGACGGAGGCAATCCAATGGCGTATCAGATGCTGGAGCGAATGGTGGTCCAGGGGTACAAATCGTTCCGGGAAGTGGACTTTCCGCTGGAGCGGATCAACGTGCTGATCGGTGCCAACGGGTCCGGTAAGTCCAACTTCGTCCAGATATTCCAGATGATGAACCGGGTGGTCAACGAGGGCTTCCAGGCCTATGTGGCTCAGGCCGGAGGGGCTGACCAGTTGCTGCACTACGGACGGAAGGTCACCGAGAAAATGCACGTGGAGTTCTGGTTTCGTGTGGGCGACCAAATGGCCAACGGCTACGCCGCCACATGGATCCCCACCGCCGCAGACACGCTGGTATTTGAGGAAGAAGTCTGTTACTTCCACGACCGGGCACGGTACGAGAGGCCCTACGAAGAACCGTTTCAGACAGGGATAGTTTTTCCTCACCCAGAGAGCTATCTCCCAGAATGGGCGCTCACTTTCAGGGTGACTTTGCATGTCCTGAAAGCCCTGCAGTCCTGGCAGGTCTATCACTTTCACGACACGAGCGAGTCGGCCAGAGTCAAACAGACCGGCGACCTGCACGACAACCTCTTCCTGCGTCCGGACGCCTCCAACCTGGCCGCCTACCTGTTCCTGCTGCGGGAAACCGCGCCCGACGCCTACCGCAACATCGTGGAGACAGTCCAGATGGCCGCGCCGTTCTTCGGCGATTTTGTCCTGCGCCCATCCCCCTTCAATCCCGACAAAATCCGGCTGGAATGGCGGGAACGGGGCTCCGACGCGCTCTTCGGCCCTCACGTCCTCTCCGACGGCACGCTGCGGTTCATCTGCCTGACGACGCTCTTTCTCCAGCCGCCGGACCGTCTACCTGCGACCATTGTTCTGGACGAACCGGAACTGGGGCTTCACCCCTACGCCATCACCCTGCTGGCGGAAATGGTGCGCTCTGCGGCAGAGCACACCCAGGTCATCCTGGCCACCCAGTCGGTCACGCTGGTGAACCAGTTCTCCCCGGAGGAGGTCGTCGTGGTGGACCGGGTGGACGGGGCATCCATCCTCCGACGCCTGTCCTCCGAGGAAATCACCCTCTGGCTGGACGAATACAGCCTGGGCGACCTGTGGGAAAAGAACCTCCTGGGAGGACGGCCGGCCCGATGAAAAAGGTGCTCGTGTACGCAGAAGGCCAGACAGAGGAAACGTTTATCCGGGATGTCCTGGGGCCCCACCTGGCCCAGATGAGCATCTACCTGACCCCTGTTCTGGCCCGAACCCGGCGCACCGCATCCGGCACCACCTACAAGGGCGGAGTTGTCTCGTACGGGCAGGTACGGCGGGACATCCGCCGCCTGCTGGGAGATACCAGTGCGTCCCTGGTCACCACGATGATGGACTACTACGGCCTGCCCGATGACTTTCCGGGCAGGGCACAGATACCGCCTGGCACTCCGTATGAGCGTGTTTCCTTTCTGGAAAATGCGTTTCGGGAGGACATCAACCACCCCCGCTTCCTCCCTTTCCTGACCCTGCACGAGTTTGAATCTCTGCTCTTTGCCCGGCCCGATGAGATCGCCATGGCCTTCCCCGGAACAAAGGGGACAAACCAATGGGTTCAGGAAATATCGGGCCTGCCGCCCGAGGAGATTGATGAGGGACAAGATGCCCATCCGGTAGCACGAATTGCCCGCTGTTTTCCTCAGTATCGCAAACCGGTGCACGGGCTGCTGATTGCTCGCCGGATTGGGTTGCCGACCATCCGCTACCATTGCCCGCACTTCGACGAGTGGGTCCGCAAACTGGAAAGTCTGCCCGGTTGCAAGGAGAATCTATGCCCAACACACGTCTCATAGAAACTATCCTCCCACTCCGGCGTATCTCGGAGGAATCGGTCCGCGAGAAGAACATCCGCCACGGCCACATCTCCACCCTGCACATCTGGTGGGCCAGGCGCCCCCTGGCCGCCTCCCGCACCACTGCTCTGGCCGCCCTCCTCCCCGACGACCCCCGCCGTCGGGAGACCCTCCTCCGCCTGGTACGCGACCTGGCCCCCTGGGAGGCCGTCCGGGGAGAGAACCCCGACCTGGACGAAGCCCGCGCCCGCATCCGGGAAGCCTTCGAGGGACGGGCCCCGCGCGTCCTGGACCCCTTCGCAGGCGGCGGCGCCATCCCCCTGGAGGCCCTCCGGTTGGGCTGCGAGACTTATGCCCTGGACTACAACCCGGTGGCCGTCCTCATCCTGAAGTGCGTCCTGGAATACCCCCAGCGCTACGCCCGCCCCGGCTCTGTCTCCGTCCTCCC
>Ga0209101_1001187_pt1 | contig 19929 bp, 18 predicted proteins | sample ConPoolayeCmetaG_FD_185481 | JGI IMG/M metagenome (GOLD analysis project Ga0209101, IMG submission 185481) | Hot spring microbial mat communities from California, USA to study Microbial Dark Matter (Phase II) - Cone Pool mat layer C metaG... ...
TTTGTCAAAGTCGCGTTCTGTCATTTGGAGGAGCGTATTTTGCGACGAGAAATCTCGTAAATCGAAGTTGGGAGATTTCTCGCTCCGCTCGAAATGACAAGGTGGCAGGACTTTGACAAAGCCCTAACAGAAAACGGTGCAACGCCAATTGGAAAATGCGAGTTTGCGACCGTTGAAGGTATAGACTGTACGTATCATACAGGAAACGGAGAGAGCACATATGGCTGATGGCGGTCATACGCAACAACGCAATTACCCATTTATCCCATCATTGAATCACCCCGGCATCCAATCGTCCGATCACCCCACCCAATCCCCGGTCGGCGCGGTGATGGTCGTGGGTGGTGGTATCGCCGGTATTCAAGCATCGCTTGATCTGGCAGAAGCAGGGTTCAAGGTCTATCTGGTCGAAACCAAGTCCGCAATCGGTGGGCATATGGCGCAACTCGACAAGACCTTTCCGACGAACGATTGCGCGATGTGCACCATCTCGCCCAAACTCGTCGAGGCGGGGCGACACCTCAACATCGAGATTCTCGTGGATACCGAAGTCCTCGATGTCAAGGGGCCAGCGGGCAATTTCACCGCGACCTTGAAACGCAAACCGCGCTATGTTGACCTGACCAAATGCGTCGGCTGCGGCGATTGCGAAAAAGTTTGCCCGATTATTCTGCCCGATACGTTCAACGAGGGCTTGTCCAAACGCCGCGCGGTCTATCGGCTCTATCCGCAGGCGATTCCAACCGCGTACGCCATCGAAAAGCGCGGTATTTCCCCCTGCCGCGATGCCTGCCCCGTCAACACGCGCGCCCAAGGATACGTCGCGCTGGTGCACGAGGGACGTTACGCGGACGCGCTGCGCGTCATCAAGGAAGAAAATCCTTTCCCCGGCATTTGTGGGCGCATCTGCAATCATCGCTGCGAGACCGCGTGTAATCGGGGTCTAGTGGACGAGCCGATTGCGATCAAAGACCTCAAGCGGTTCGTCGTGGATCAGGTATATGCCCAGCCGCGTCAACCGGTGGAACCGGTGCCACGCACGCGCCCCGAGCGCGTTGCCATCATCGGCGCGGGTCCGTGCGGTTTGACCGCCGCGATGGATCTGGTCAGGCAGGGCTATGGCGTGACCGTGTTCGAGGCGTTGCCGGTGGCGGGCGGAATGTTGCGCGTTGGGGTGCCCGAGTATCGGTTGCCGTCGTGGATTGTGGATCGCGAGGTGCAGGATATTATTGATCTGGGTGTGGAATTGCGTTTGAATACACCCATCACCAACCTCGATGATCTGTTCAATCAGGGCTTTAACGCTGTGCTGATTGCGGTCGGCGCGCACGAGGGCAAAAAGTTGCGTATCCCCGGCGTTGACCTCGACGGCGTGATGGTGAACACCATCTTTTTGCGCGATACGCGCCTGGGCAACCCGCCGGACGTGCGCGGCCGTACCGTGCTTGTGCTGGGCGGCGGCAACGTGGCGATGGATGTGGCGCGCACAGCGGTACGCCTGGGCGCGAAGAAAGTCAAAGTCGCGTGTCTGGAGACGCGCGAGAAAATGCCCGCGCACCCCTGGGAAATCGAAGAAGCCGAAGAAGAAGGCGTGGAGATTTTTCCCGCGCGCTCGTTCACGCGCATTCTGGACGATGGCAACGGACGCGTCGCCGGCGTCGAGTGCGTCAACGTCAAGTTTATGGAGTTTGATAGCGAGGGACGCCTGAATCTCGAAACGTTCGAGGGGAGTGAGCATGTCATCCCTTGCGATGTGGTGGTCTTTTCGATTGGTCAGGCGGCTGGTCTCGCGTTCATTCCTCCCGATACCGGCGTGGGCACCACGCGACGCGGAACCGTCGCGGTGAATCCCAACACGCTCGCCGCAACGCGTCCCGGCGTTTTCGCCGCTGGCGATGTGGCGACCGGCACGGCGTTCGTCATCGAAGCGGTCGCGGCGGGGCATCGCGCCGCCGAATCCATTCATTTGTATCTGCAAGGTCAACCGCTCGAACGTCCGCCGCGCGCGCTCGAATTGCCGGTAGTCAAACTCACGCGTGCGGAAATCAATCAACGCATCGAGAAAGGCGAAATCACGATTCAACCGCGCGTCAAGATGGCAGCACTCGATCCGCACGCGCGCGTGCGCACGTTCGATGAAGTGGCGCGCGGTTATACCGAGGAGGAGGCCAAAGCCGAAGCGGCGCGCTGTCTTGCCTGCGGCATCTGCTCCGAGTGCCTCAGTTGCTACTATGTGTGTGGTCCCAAAGCGATCGTGCATGATCAGGTCGAGCGCATCGAAGAGGTGCAGGTGGGCGCGGTGATTCTGGCGCCCGGCTATGAAGTGTATCGCGCCGAACTTTCGGAAGAGTTTGGCTTTGGACGCTTCCCCAACGTCGTCACCAGTTTGCAATTCGAGCGACTGCTCTCCGCATCGGGTCCAACGCACGGGCACGTGCTCCGTCCTTCGGACGACAAGCCGGCAAAGAAAATCGCGTTCTTGCAGTGCATCGGCTCGCGCGATCAAAAGCACGATTATTGCAGCGCGGTCTGTTGTATGTATGCCGCCAAAGAAGCGATGATCGCCAAAGAGCATTTGCCCGGCACCGAGATTCATATTTTTATGATGGACGCGCGCGCGTTCAGCAAGGGGTACGAAGAGTACTATCGCCGCGCGCAGGATCGGTATGGTGTCAAGTACACGCGTTGCCGCGTGTCCTCGCTGAAAGAAAATCCGACGAATCGCAATCTCATCGTGCGGTATCAGGCGGAAGACGGAAAGACGAATGGCTCGTCGTCCTTAGTCGAGGAAGAATTCGACCTCGTGGTGCTCTCCGTCGGGATGGAAATATCGCAGAGTGTGCGCGCGTTGGGGGCGAAACTGGGGGTGCAACTCGACGACTTTGGTTTTTGCAAGACGATTCCGTTCCGTCCGCTCGAAACCTCGCGCCCCGGCATTTTCGCTGCCGGTCCCTTTGTCGAACCGAAGGACATTCCCGAGAGTGTGGTGGATGCGAGTGGCGCGGCGGCAGGCGCCGAGGCGCTCCTCGCGCAGGTGCGCGGCGCGCTGGCGCGTCACAAAGAGTATCCGCCCGAACGCGATGTGCGCGGCGAGCCACCGCGCGTGGGAGTGTTCGTCTGCCATTGCGGTTCGAACATCGGCGGCTATCTGGACGTGCCGGCAGTGACCGAGTACGCCAAAACATTGCCCAACGTCGTCTATGCCGAAAACAATCTGTACACCTGTTCACAGGATTCGATTGCGCGCATCACGGAAAAAGTCAAAGAGCACAATCTTAATCGTGTGGTCGTCGCGAGTTGCACACCGCGCACGCACGAGCCGCTCTTCCAGGATTCGATTCGGATGGCGGGACTGAATCCGTACCTGTTCGAGATGGCGAACATTCGCAATCAATGTTCGTGGGTGCACTCGCACAATCGCGAGATCGCGACGCAAAAAGCCAAAGATCTGGTGCGGATGTCGGTGGCGCGCGTGTCGCGACTCGAACCGTTGTACAAGGTCGAATTGCCGCTGGAGCGTAGCGCGCTGGTGATTGGCGGTGGTCTGGCTGGCTTGACCGCCGCGCTGAATCTGGCGCAACAGGGCTTTCCGGTGCATCTCATTGAGCAGAGCGCGCGCCTGGGCGGTGGACTCGCCGCGCTCAGTGCCTACTATGCTCACACAGAAGAAGACTGGGGCGCGCATCTGCGCGATTTGATCGCGCGCGTGAACGCGCATCCGCTGATTCACGTGCATCGCGAGACGCGCCTGGTGGAGACGAGCGGCTTTGTGGGGAATTTTGCCAGTCGCGTGCGCCATGCCAGTGGTCAAGAGCAGACCATCAAGCACGGCGTCATTCTCATCGCGACCGGCGCGCAAGAATGGCGCGGTGAGATGTATGGGCTGGGGCGCGATGCGCGCGTGATGACGCAGAGCGAGTTTGCGCGACTGATTGCAGATAGCGGCAATCGGCAATCGGCAATGCCCAATTCGGTGGTGTTTATCCAATGCGTGGGTCCCGCCGAAAAATATTGCGGGCGTTTGTGCTGCACCGAATCGCTGGAAAACGCGTTGCGTCTGAAAAAGTTGAATCCACGCGCGCAGGTCACTATCCTCACCAAAGACATTCGCACGTACGGTTTCCGCGAGCGCGTGTACAACGCGGCGCGCGCGGCAGGCGTGGTGATTGTGCGCTATGATGAGGCGCGACCGCCGGTGGTGGAGATAAAAGACGAAGGACGAAGGACGAAGGACGAGGCGTCGTTGTCGGTGCGGGTTTGGGAGCCAGTTTTGCGCGAGGAACTGGTCTTGCAGCCCGATGTGATTGTGGTAGCGGCGCCGCTGGTGCCACGCGCGGACGCGCGCGAGTTAGCCGGTATTCTCAAAGTGCCGGTGGATATGGATGGGTGGTTTCTCGAAGCGCACGTCAAGTTGCGCCCGGTGGATTTTGCGACCGAAGGGATTTTTGTGGCGGGCGCGGCGCACTATCCCAAGTTCCCGCGCGAAGCCGTTGCCCAGGCGCAAGCCGCCGCCGCGCGCGCCGCGACGATTCTGGCGAAAGACAAGTTGCACGCGGGCGGCGTCGTCGCGCAGGTGGACGCGTCCAAGTGCACGGGGTGTTTGACGTGCGTACGCATTTGCCCGTATCACGTCCCGCGCATTGATGCGACCAAGTTGGCGATTGGTGGCATTTATGGCGCGGCGTACATCGAAGCGGCGGCGTGTCAGGGGTGTGGCACGTGCGCGGCAGAATGTCCCGCCAAAGCGATTCAGTTGTTGCACTATCGCGATGATCAGGTGCTTGCCAAAGTGCAAGCGCTATTCACCCAACCCGATCTAATCCCGCTTTCAGCGGTGGAGGTACGATGAGTTCATCCAACGGTTTTGAACCCCAATTGATTGCGTTTTGTTGCAATTATTGCGCGTACGCGGCGGCTGATCTGGCGGGCGCGTCGCGCATCCAGTACCCGCCGAATGTCCGCATCGTCCTCTTGCCGTGCACCGGCAAACTCGATGTGCTGTACGTGCTCAAGGCGTTCGAGAACGGCGCAGATGGCATTATGGTCGCTGGCTGACTGGAAGGCACGTGTCATTACCTGGAAGGTAATACGAATGCCAAACGCCGCGTGAAATATCTGAAACAGTTGCTTGACCAAATCGGTCTGGGCGGCGCGCGAATCGAGATGTTCAATATGTCGTCGGCGATGGGCGCGGCTTTTGCCGAAGCGGTCACGCAGATGATCGAACGGGTACGGAAGCTGGGACCGAATCCCGTAAAAAAGTGAAATACGCATACGCAATACGCAATACGTCATACGTTTGCGTACTGCGTAAGGGTGTTCCGCGAAACGCAAGACGGAGGATACAATGATTGTTGCAGAACAAAAACCGCTTGAAGAAATCAAAGCCAAAATCGCCAACGCCAACAAAGTGCTCATCGTCGGTTGTGGCACCTGCGTGACGGTGTGCTTTGCCGGTGGCGAAAAAGAAGTGGGTATTCTCGCGTCGTCGCTGCGAATGGCTTCCAAAATCGAAGGCAAGGAAAGACAGATTGACGAAGCGATGGTGCAGCGGCAGTGCGAGTGGGAATATCTTGACACGCTGAAAGAGCGCATTGGCGATTACGATGTGGTCTTGTCGCTGGGGTGTGGGATTGGCGTACAAGCCATTGCGGAGCATTTTCCGAACGTGCGCGTGCTCCCCGGCTTGAACACCACCTTTCTGGGATTGCCGCTGGAACAAGGCGTGTGGGAGGAACGTTGCGCCGCGTGTGGCAACTGCATTCTCGATCTCACCGGCGGTATCTGTCCGATTGCGCGCTGCTCCAAGAGTTTGCTGAACGGTCCCTGCGGTGGCTCGGCGGAGGGCAAGTGCGAAATCAGCGGCAAAGATCGTACCGTGGATTGCGCGTGGGATATGATTGTCAAAAAGTTGATGGCGCGCGGCGAACTGGACAAGTTGCTGGAGATTCAACCCGCCAAGAACTGGCAAACCAGTCGCGACGGCGGTCCGCGTCGCATCGCGCGCGAGGATTTGATGCTGGCGAAGGAGTAGGCGGTTTTATCAGTATTCAGTGGGCAGTGTTCAGTGTTCAGTTCGACACTAACCACTAACCACTGACCACTGACCACTAATCACTGATCCTGACCACCGAGGAGGTTGATATGGCAGACACCAACAATGGCTATAAATCGGGCAGCACACTCGAAAAGATTTTGCGGGCTGGAAAATTCGCGGCAACCGGCGAACTAGGACCACCGAAGAACGCCGATGCAGAAGTCATTCGCAAAAAAGCCAGTTTGCTCAAAGGCATTGTAGATGGCGTCAATATCACCGATAACCAGACCGCCATCGTGCGAATGTCCTCCATCGCCGCCGCCGCGTTGTGTGTGCAAAGCGGTGTTGAACCGATTATGCAAATGACCTGCCGTGATCGCAATCGCCTGGCGATGCAAGCCGATATGCTCGGCGCGTACGCGCTCGGCATTCGCAATTTGCTCTGCCTTTCCGGCGATCATCAGCAATTCGGCAATCATCCGATGGCGAAGAACGTGTACGATATGGATTCGATGTCCTTGCTTCAAATGGTCAAGGGCTTGCGCGATGGGCCGCACTTTCAGTGTGGTGAAGAGATCAAAGGTGTCAACCCGCGCTTTTTCATCGGCGCGGCAGAGAACCCGTTTGCCGATCCGTTTGAATTTCGTCCCTATCGGCTTGCCAAAAAAGTACAGGCGGGCGCCGACTTTATTCAAACGCAACTCATCTACAACGTTCCGCGCTTTAAAGAGTTTATGAAGCGCGTGGTGGATCTGGGTATCCACGAAAAAGTGTACATCCTCGCCGGCGTGGGTCCCATCAAGACAGCCGCCGCCGCAAAATATATGCGCGACCAGGTGCCGGGGATGGACGTGCCGGACGAAATCGTCGAACGGATGGAAGCGGCGGGCAAAGGCATCGAAGATAAAAAAGCCAAAGCCGAGGCAATGCGCGAGGAAGGCATCAAGATTTGTGTCGAACTGATTCAGCAGATGCGCGAAATTCCCGGCGTTGCCGGCGTGCACATTATGGCAATCGAGTGGGAAGAAGCCGTGCGTCCGATCGTCGAACGCGCCGGACTCTTGCCGCGCCCAACCGTATAAATGAACCAATGAGCCAATGAACCAATGAGCCAAATGGACGAATGACGAACGACGAATGACAAATGAACAAATTACAAATGAACAAATGACAAATGAACAAATGGCTTTGGCTCATTGGCACATTGGGCAATTGGCTCATTGGGCGCAGCCTTTGGCTCATTGGCTCATTGGACAATTGGCTCATTGAATAAGGAGTGCTATGCCTGTTGAAATCAAAGAACGCTTGGCTGAGGCGATCACGCGCGAACTCGGCGAAAATGTATATTTGTGTTACCAGTGCGTCAAGTGTACCAGCGGCTGTCCGCTTGCAGACGAATTCGACTTGACGCCGAATCAAGTGTTGCGCGCCCTGCAGTTGGGCGAAGACGAACGCGTGCTCAATAGCAAGACCATCTGGCTGTGCGCCAGTTGTCATACGTGCGTGACGCGTTGTCCGCACACGATTGACCTGCCGCGCATCAACGATTTTCTGGCGATGGAAGCCAAACGGCGCGGTATCCAATCCAAAGTGCCCGATGTGGCACTCTTTCGTCAGGTGTTCCTGCGGTACGCACGCTGGTTTGGACGCGCGTACGAACCGGGCTTGATCGCCGAAATGAATCTGCGGACGCGTCAGCCCTTTAAAGATATGGATATGGGCGTGCAGATGATCCTCAAACGGAAGATTAAATTGCTGCCCGCCTTTGTTCGTCCTCCGCGCTCGGTGCGCCCCGTGCCACAAAAAGCCAATACGATTGCTTACTATCCCGGCTGTTCGTTGCATTCCCTCTCCTCGGAACTGGATCATTCGACGCGCGCGGTGTTCAAAAAAGTGGGGGTCGAGTTGCACGAGCCGAACGGGTGGATTTGTTGCGGCAGTTCACCCGCGCATAGCACCGATCATTTTCTGGCAACGACGATGCCGATGAGTACGCTGGCGCTGGTGGAGCAGAGTGGTTTCCGTGAGGTACTGGCGCCGTGCGCGTCGTGTTACTCGCGTCTCAAAGCCGCCCAGCACGATGTGGCGCACGACCCTGAACTCAAAAAGCGTGTGGATGCGCACATTGGCTATGCCTATCAGGATCGCGTCGCGGTCAAATCCCTGCTCGATGTGTTGGAAGAACGCGTCGGGCTGGACACCATCGCGCAAAACGTCAAAAAACCACTGCGCGATCTCAAAGTGGTTGCCTACTATGGCTGTTTGCTGACGCGTCCCCCCAGGGTGACCGGCGCCGAGCATCCGGAAAACCCAATGCAGATGGAACGTATCGTCGAGAAACTGGGCGCGCGCCCACTCGATTGGTCGTTCAAGACGGATTGTTGCGGCGGCAGTTTATCGCTCACGCGCACCGAAATCGTGTTGAATCTCACGCGTCGCATCCTCGATAACGCGCGCGCGGTGGGCGCCGACCTCGTCGTTACCGTGTGTCCGCTCTGCCATGTCAATCTGGATGCGCGTCAAGCCGCGTTGAAACTCGACCAGCCCATCCCGATTCTGTACATCACGCAATTGATGGGACTGGCGTTTGGATTAGAACCCCACGCGCTGGCGCTGGAAAAAAATATGGTGGACACGCGTCCACTGGTGCAACGGTTAAATTCAATGAGCCAATGAACCAATGTGCCAATGAGCCAAAACAAATGTGCCAAACAAGCCAGATATACCAAATGTGCCAAACCATTTTGTCATTCGTCATTCGTCCTTCGTCATTAGTCCATTTGGCTCATTGGTGCATTGGCACATTGGCTCATTGAGCGAAGCGTTTGGCACATTGGTTCATTGATTCTCAGGAGGGAAACATGCGAGAGATTCAAGCCAGTCAGATTACCGAGACGGTCGCGCGGCTTGCGATTGAAGCGAATCACTATCTTGGCGATGACGTGGTTGCCGCGCTCAAGCGCGCGAGAGAGACTGAAGAATCGCCTGCGGGTCGTGATGTGCTCGATCAACTGCTCAAGAATGTCGAGATTGCCAGGCAAGGCGTCTTTCCGCTGTGTCAGGACACCGGCGTCGCTGTCGTCGTCGTTGAACTGGGCCAGGACGTTCACATCGTCGGCGGCGATTTGTACGATGCGATTCATGCTGGCGTACGCAAGGGCTACACCGAAGGGTACCTCCGCAAGTCTATGGTCGCGCAACCTTTCTCCGAACGCAAGAACACCAAAGACAACACCCCCGCGATGATCCACACCGACATTGTGCCCGGCGACAAAATCAAGATTACTGTGATGCCCAAAGGCGGCGGCTGCGAGAATATGAGCGCGCTCGCAATGCTCACCCCCTCCGCCGGCCGCAAAGGGGTGATTGATTTCATCGTCAACACGATTGACAAAGCTGGCTCCAATCCGTGCCCCCCAACGATTGTCGGCGTCGGCATTGGTGGCAGCGCTGACCAGGCGATGTGGCTTGCCAAGAAATCACTGTTGCGTCCACTCGGTCAGCCCAATCCCGATGCGGAGACTGCCGCGCTCGAAAAGGAACTCCTCGAACGCATCAACAATCTCGGTATCGGTCCGATGGGCTTGGGCGGGCGCACGACCGCGCTTGCCGTACACGTTTTGACCGCGCCAGCGCACATTGCCAGTTTACCCGTCGGTGTGAATGTGCAATGTCACTCGGCGCGATACAAGGAAGCAGTGCTCTAGTGCGGTGTGCAGTGGGCGGTAGGCAGTTGGCAGTAGGCAGGGTGCAGTGGGCGGTAGGCAGTTGGCAGTAGGCAGGGTGCAGCGGGCGGTAGGCAGTTGGCAGTAGGCAGGGTGCAGCGGGCGGTAGGCAGTTGGCAGTAGGCAGGAGGCAGAGTGCAGTCCACCGACCACTAACCACCGACCACTGCTCACTAACCACTAACCACTAACCACTAACCACTGACCACTGACCACTGACCACTGACCACTAACCACCGTCTCCCGGAGGTTTGACGATGAAAATCACTACCCCACTAACTGACGCTGTGATTGAACAACTCCACGCCGGCGATACCGTCGAAATTACCGGCACCATCTACGTCGCGCGCGATGCGGCGCACAAGCGAATGGTCGAGGCATTGGAGCGCGGCGAAAAACTGCCGGTGGATTTGCGCGGGCAGATCGTTTACTATATGGGACCTTCACCCACCAAGCCCGGCCAGGTGATTGGCTCGGCGGGACCCACCACCAGCGGTCGAATGGACGCGTACACGCCGCGCTTGTTGGAAATCGGCTTGAAAGGGATGATTGGCAAGGGCTTGCGCGCGCAGCCGGTTCTGGACGCGATGAAAAAGTACAAAGCGGTGTACTTTGCCGCGACCGGCGGCGCTGCCGCGCTCATCGCGCAGCGTATCAAAAAAGCGCAAGTGATCGCGTACGAAGATCTGGGCGCGGAAGCGCTACAGGAACTTGAAGTGGAAGATTTCCCCGTCATCGTCGTCAACGATATGTACGGCGGCGATGCGTACGAGGAGGGAAAGAAGCGCTACGCGCGGAATCAATGAGCCAAAGGCAATGAGCCAATTGTCCAATGAGCCCATGAACCAAACATTTGCCCAACAGTCATTTGGCTCATTGGTGCATTGGCACATTGGCTCATTGAGCGCAGCGTTTGGCTCATTGGTGCATTGGCACATTGGTTCATTGTAGAAAGGAGGTGACGCGGTGTTCCGATTCTATCGTCGAACGTGATTATGAATCGAGACCAATGAGATGCGCGTGACGCATCCATCGGTTTGTCGCGCCGCTATCGGCGCGTCGTTCGACCGCGTTGCCCTCGGGAGACGAATGACGAAAGACAAAGGACGAAGGCATACGTCCTTTGTCGTTCGTCGTCCGTCCTTCGTCGTTCGTCCTCCGTCGCTCTGATTCTCCCCGGGCTCCGTGGTCGTTTGCGCGCGCCAGCGGCAAAAAAATCTAAACGATCAAGGAGCCCAAAATGTCTTCACTCACTCGCTTTTTTTCTTCGCGCTGGGGTCCGATTGTCACCGGTCTTGTCATCGGCATCCTCGCGCCCATTCTCGTGAAACTGGGCAATCCCGGCAATATGGGCATGTGCGTCGTGTGCTTTAGCCGCGACATTGCCGGCGCGCTCGGGCTGCACCGCGCGGCAGCCGTGCAGTACATTCGCCCGGAAATCATCGGCTTGGTGCTGGGCGCGCTGCTTGCCGCGCTCGCGTTCCGCGAGTTCAAGCCGCGCACCGGTTCTGCACCGCTCGTGCGATTTTTGCTGGGAATGTTCTCGGTCATTGGCGCGCTCGTCTTTCTCGGCTGTCCGTGGCGCGCCTACCTACGTCTCGCCGGCGGCGATTGGAACGCGATTGCCGGCATCATCGGCTTGATTGCCGGCATTGCGCTGGGCGTTGTGTTTCTGCGGATGGGCTTTTCGCTCGGACGCAATCGCGCCGCGCCCGCCGCGCTCGGTTGGGTGATGCCCGTGCTGATGCTCGCGCTGCTCGCGCTTGTCTTTCTCGCGCCGCAATTCGGTAGAGACGCAAACGGCAATCCCACAGGGCCCATTTTCTTCTCGACGACTGGACCCGGCAGTCAACGCGCGCCGCTCATCATTTCGCTGGTGATTGGTGTGGTGATTGGCGTCCTCGCGCAGCGCAGCCGCTTTTGCACCGTCGGCGGAATTCGCGATGTGATTTTGATGCGCGATCCGCATCTCATCAACGGCGCCATCGCGCTCATCATCGCCGCGTTCATCACGAATCTCGCGCTCGGTCAGTTCAACCCCGGCTTTGAAAAGCAACCGGTCGCGCACACCGACGCGCTGTGGAATTTTGGTGGAATGGCTCTCGCGGGACTCGCGTTCACGCTCGCTGGCGGTTGTCCGGGCAGGCAATTCATCCTGTCCGGCGAGGGAGATGCGGACGCGGCGACCTTTGCGCTGGGGATGATCGTTGGCGCAGGATTCGCGCACAACTTTAACCTCGCGAGTTCTGCCGCAGGTCCCAGTCCGTTTGGTCCCGCCGCAGTCATCGTCGGCCTGGTCGTGTGCATCGCGATTGGACTCGCGTTCCGCGAACCGGCGGCATCGTAGGGACAAATTTGAAATTTGTCCCACAAGGAGAATCGAACAATGAGCGAAATCAAAACGGTAGATGCGCGCGGGCTGTCTTGCCCGCAACCGGTCATCCTGGCGCGCCACGCCATCAACCAGGGTGTCTTTCCGATTCAAGTGGTCGTGGACACCGGCACCTCGCGCGACAACGTCACGCGAATGGCGCAAAGTGTTGGCTGTCGCGTCAGCGTCGAAGCAAAAGAAGATCAGTTCATCTTGACGATTACAAAAGAATAGGGGCGCAATTTAATTGCGCCCCTACGCGGATGACAATGACACGCGAAGAAATTCGTTTGACCGCGCTGACCTCGGCGGCGGGCTGAGCAGCCAAGCGCGCGCCAGCGGCGCTGGCGCAAATGCTCGCGCCTCTGCGCGATTTGTTTCGCGCGGAGGATTATCCCGACCTGCTCGTCGGTCTCACCAGAGCGGATGACGCGGCGGTCTATCGCGTGACGGATGAGATTGCCATCATCCACACGATAGATTTTTTCACGCCGATTGTGGACGATCCGTACCAGTTCGGCGCGATCGCCGCAGCGAACGCGCTGAGCGATGTGTACGCGATGGGCGGTGAGGTGTTGCTCGCGCTGAATGTCTGCGCGTTCCCCGCCGATATGAATCCCCACGTCATCAGCCGAATCTTGCTGGGCGGCGCGGACAAGGTGCGCGAAGCCGGCGGCGTCCTTGCCGGCGGTCACACAGTAGACGACCCTGAACCCAAGTACGGTTTGTCTGTCCTCGGTGTAGTGCATCCGCGCGATGTGCGCACCAAAGCCGGCGCGCAGCCGGGCGACGCGCTCGTGCTGACCAAGCCGCTCGGCGTAGGCATCATCACGACCGCGTTCAAGGGCGGCGTCGGCGAAATCGCGCATCTGGAACGCGCCGCGGAGACGATGGCGCGGCTCAATCAGCGCGCCGCGCGCGTGATGCAACACGTCGGCGTGCATGCGGCGACCGACATCACCGGCTTTGGCTTGCTCGGTCACAGTAGCGAGATGGCAGCGCTGAGTCAGGTGGAGTTGCGTTTTTACTTTAGCCGCCTGCCCTTTCTGGAAGGCGCGCAGCGGTACGCGCGCGAGTGGCTTTTTCCCGGCGGCGCGAATCGCAATCAAGAACACTTTGGTTGCGGCATCACATTCGCGCCCGAAATTCCCGTCGAGATGCAACTTTTGCTCTTCACGCCGGAAACCAGCGGGGGCTTGCTGATGGCTGTGCCAGCCGAACGACTGGACGATTTGCTGACGCGCTGCGCCGATGTGGGACAAGCCGCGTGGCACATCGGCGAGGTCGTCGCCGGCAACGGCATCGTCGTTCTACCGTAGAGGAATAAAATGATTTACCTCGACAACGCGGCAACATCGTTTCCCAAACCGCCTCAAGTCATCCGCGCGATGAACGATTTTCTCGAGCGCGCCGGGGGCAACCCCGGCCGTTCGGGGCATCGCTTGTCCGTCGAGGCGGGACGCATCGTGTACGACGCGCGCGAAGCCATCGCCGAACTGTTCGGCGCACGCGATCCGTTGCGCGTCATTTTTACGCTCAACGCGACGCACGCGCTCAACCTCGCGCTGCGCGGCATCTTGCGCGCGGGCGATCGCGTCATCACAACCGGCATCGAACACAACGCGGTGATGCGTCCGTTGCGCGCGCTGGAACGCGAGGGCGTGCGCGTCGCGGTCGTGCCGTGTGCGCGCGATGGCTCGCTCGACTTGAGCGCGCTGCGCGACGCGCTACGACTGGGTGCGCGCCTCGTCGTCGTCAATCACGCGAGCAACGTCATTGGCACGATTCTGCCAATTGCCGAGATCGCGCGACGGGCGCGCGCGGCGGGTGCGTGGGTGCTCGTGGACGCGGCGCAAACGGCGGGCGTTGTGCCGATTGACATCGAAGCGATGGAGATTGATTTGCTCGCATTCACCGGACACAAGGGGCTGTACGGACCGCCCGGCACCGGCGGACTCGTGCTTGGCGAGCGTGTGGACGCGGCGATGATCGAGCCGTTGATGCGCGGTGGCACCGGCAGTCGTTCCGAGTTTGAGGAGCAGCCGGACGATTTGCCGGACAAGTTCGAATGTGGCACGCCGAACGGCGTGGGCATCGCCGGCTTGGGCGCGGGTGTCCGCTTTGTACTGGAACGCGGCATCGAGACGATTCGCGCGCACGAGGTCGCGTTGACGCGCGCGCTCATCGAAGGTTTGAGTGAAATTCCCGGCGTCACCGTGTATGGCACGCGCGACGCCGAGTTGCAGACCGCGACCGTATCGTTCACGGTGGCGAATCGGCGCGTGTCGGAAATCGGTTTACGATTGGATGAAGAATTCGGCGTACTGTGCCGCGTCGGTTTGCATTGCGCGCCGTCGGCGCATCGCACAATCGGCACGTTCCCCGAAGGGACAGTGCGTTTCGCTTCGAGCGTGTTCACGACGCTGGAGGAGATTCGCGCGGCACTCGACGCGGTGAGGAGAATCGTTCAAGTATGAATTGTGGCGTCGTTTTGTTTCACACAAATTCTGCGGCGCTGCGCGCAGAAAAAGTTTTACAACGCGCGGGGTTGGTCGTGAAATTAATTCCCACCCCGCGCGAATTTTCTAGCGATTGCGGCATCGCGTTGCGCTTTGAATGGCAAGACGCGGCGCGCGTGCAACAACTACTCGACGAAGCGCGCGTCGAACGCGCGAGTATCGAGCCGATGGGTGGGTGATTTGGTTGATTGCCTAAAGTGTGTTATACTTGGTGAGGATAGTTTGAACGCGCGAGCCAGGCGTGAATCCATTCCAAAGGGGGTGGTCAACAGCGACGCGAAGAAAAATCGAACGTGCCGTTCCCAATCCCAATTCCAGATCTCTAGGAGGAGAACATGCGAAAGATCGTTTGGCTGCTCGTTGTGTTGGGTGTAGTGCTTGCGGCGTGCGCGGCGCCCACACCCCAGATCGTCGAAAGGACCGTTGTCGTGCCGCAGACCAAGGTCGTCGAAAAAGTCGTTGAACAGACCAAGGTCGTCGAAAAAGTTGTGACGGTGCCTGCGCCAACACCTGCGCCGGTCAAACCCACGCACATCCGTTTTACGCTTGACTTTGCCATTCAAGGTCCCCAGGCTCCCTTCCTCGTTGCGCTCGACAAGGGCTATTTTGCCGAAGAAGGTCTCTCGGTCGTGATGGATCGCGGGCTGGGCTCTGCCGATGCGGTGACCAAGATTGCCGGTGGCGCGTATCAGATGGGTTATGCCGACATCAACACGCTGATGGAATTCAACGTCAAGAACCCGGACAAGGCGTTGCAAGTCGTCGCGATTGTGTTGGATCGCGCGCCATTTTCCATTTTGACGCTCAAGGGTCGCGGCATCGAAAAGCCGAAGGATTTGGAAGGCAAGAAACTGGGCGCGCCTGCCGGTGACGCGCCGCGCCGACTCTTCCCCGTCTTTGCCAAAGCCGCCGGCATTGATGCAACCAAAGTGACGTGGGTCTCGATGGATGCTCCCTTGCGCGAACCGACGTTGATCAAGGGCGATGTGGATGCCATTACCGGCTTTTACTTTACCGCGTTCCTCAATCTCACGGCTGCCAAAGTGCCCGCCACCGACATTATCGCTTTCCGCTATAGTGACTATGGCCTGGACTTGTACGGTAATGGTGTGATGGCGCCGCCCGCCTGGATTGAAAAGAATCCCGACGTGGTGCGCGCCTTTTTGCGTGCGCTGGTGAAAGGCTGGAAAGACACGCTGGCAAATCCGGACGAAGCCATCGCCATTTTGCTTAAACGTGAACCTTTGCTGGACAGAGAAGTGGAAAAGCAGCGTCTGCTCCTCGCCATCGAAAACAATATGCTGACGCCGGATGTCAGACGCAATGGCTTTGGTGCGGTCGTTCCCGAGCGCTTGAGCAAAGCGATTGATGCCGTTGCGGCGGGCTTTGAACTGCCCACCAAGCCCGATCCTGCCAAACTATACACCGACAAGTATCTACCGCCTCAAGCGGATCGAATGCCACCGAGTCGGTGAGCGCGCCCCGGGGAAGGCGGAACGTGCGCCTTCCCCGCTCCGCTTTGGAGGAAGCATCTATGGCCTTTGTCGAACTGAATGATGTGACACTCGAGTATGTGAATGAAGCCAATGTGACCCGCGCGATCGAAAATGTGAGTCTGCAGATTGAGCAGGGAGAGTTTGTAGCGATTGCTGGTCCCAGTGGGTGTGGCAAGACGACGATCTTGAAATTGGTAGCGGGGCTATTAAAAGCCACGCAGGGAACGGTCACGGTCGCCAATGAACGTGTGACGGGTCCGCTCAAAATCGTTGGAATGGCGTTTCAGAACCCCACGCTTTTGCCGTGGCGCACGACGCTGGAGAATATTTTACTGCCCCTCGAAATTGTCGAACCGCACAAGCGTCTCTTTCGACAGAATTTTTCGACGTATGTGGAAGCGGCGCACAATTTGTTGAACACGGTGGGCCTGGACGGCTTTGCCGATCGTCACCCGTGGCAGTTATCGGGCGGAATGCAGCAGCGCGCGTCGTTGTGTCGCGCCTTGATTCACGAACCGCAAATCCTGTTGCTCGATGAACCGTTCGGCGCGCTCGACGCGTTTACGCGCGAGGAATTGTGGGGCGTGTTGCAGACGCTCTGGCAAAAACGTCAATGCACCGTGATTCTGGTTACGCACGATTTGCGCGAAGCGGTCTATCTGGCGAACACGGTCTATGTGATGAGTCGGCGCCCCGGGCGTCTGGTCTCGCGCACGCCGATTCATTTGCCGCGCCCGCGCACGCTGGAAGATACCTTCCGCGCCGATTTCATCGAGTATGTGCATGAAATTCGTCGCAAGATTACGGAGGGGCTGGCATGAAAAAGGCGTTCGATAATTCCTCGCCAGTTCTGGTCATTCTGGCGGTCTTTCTTTTGTGGGAAGTGGCAGGGCTGGTTTTCCAGATTGACGAGTTTATTCTCCCGCGCCCTACGGTCATCTTTGTCACTTTGTTCAAGTGGCAACACGCCATCTGGCCCAATGCGTGGCAAACTTTGTTCACGACTCTGGTGGGGTTTGGTATGGCAATCGTGGGCGGATTGCTCCTGGGCTTGTTGGTCGGTTATTTCAAGTTGATTTACAACGCGCTCTATCCGTTGCTGATCGGCTTTAACTCGATTCCCAAAGCCGCGTTGGTCCCGGTGTTGGTCATCTGGTTTGGTATCGGTACAATCCCCGCGATTCTGACCGCGTTTCTCATCTCGTTCTTTCCGATTATGGTGAACGTGGCGACGGGCCTGGCGACGCTGGAACCGGAATTGCAGGATGTGTTGCGTTCGCTTGGCGCGTCGCGCGTCGAGATTTTTACCAAAGTTGGTTTTCCGCGCTCGTTGCCCTACTTTTTCGGCAGTCTCAAAGTAGCGGCAACGCTAGCGTTCGTCGGCGCGGTGATTGCGGAACTGGGCGCCTCGAACGCGGGCATCGGTTATTTGATGGTGAACGCGAGCGCGCGTTTTGAAGTGCCGCTGGTCTTTGCCGGCTTGTTCGTCGTCGCGGCGATGGGGATTGGACTGTACGCGATCTTTGCGGTGCTCGAGCGCCGCTTTACGGCGTGGGCGTATCGCGGATAATCCCCTGGCGATGATTGTTGCCTCAGGGGTAGTGCCTCATCGTCTAGATAAATCAACGCCAGGGTTCGCCTATGAGGATCCGCATTTCGCAACATTTTGCAGAACGCCAAAGATTGCGAGACATCCCAGGTGATTTTGCAGAGATGGTTCTGCGTTGGGCAGACGGATACTATCGCAACGGTATCACAGGTTGGTTTGTTGCTGTAAAGCGGATCAAGTTTCAAGGCAAAGAGCGCGATATGGCGTTGACCTACACAGTTGAAAGCAATGAGATCGTTTTGATCACGCTTCATCCATTGAAGGAAGGGCAAAAGAACCGTCGAATAGAAAGCGAGAGGTGGATTCCGGATGAACCTCCAGGTTTACTATGATCGCGAATTTGATATTTTGTATTTCGCGCGGCGGGGGAAAGAGGAACAGGTTGTGGAGATTTCTCCTGGCGTGAATGTGGAATTGGACGCCAATGGCGATCTGATTGGTATCGAGATTCTCAATGCATCACGATTGATGAAGAGTGTCATCGAACCATTACGCGAAAAAGCCCTGGCAGTCTAGGCATCGGTAACTTTTGTAATCCTTGGCGGTTTGGTCGTCGTTCACCCGGCGTGAACGGCGGCATCGTGCATCCTCGCGCGACGACAAGTGCCATTCATCCTTCTGCCCTCCTGTTCTCCCCGCAAAACGGGAAGAGCAAGGAGTAAGGATGGGGGTGGTGGCGGGCGGCGTAGCCGTCTGCTGTCACCCCCATTCCCTCATTGACTCTCCCCACGCCACTCCAGTGTGGAGAGGAAGTAAAATTACTGCCTCGAAATGAAAGTTGTGCCCATGCTGGGTATATACGTCAGAAGGAGGAACGCGATGACAACGGAGATCGTTCTGCTCGAAGGGGTGCGCACAGGGTTCGGCGCGTTCGGTGGCAGTTTGAAAGAGATGAGCGCGACCGATCTGGGAGTCGTGGCGGCGCAAGGCGCGCTTGCGCGCGCACAGGTGGACCCGACATGGATTGACCACATCGTCTTTGGCAATGTGATTCAAACCAGTGCGGATGCAATCTATCTGGCACGTCACATTGGCTTGCGCGCCGGCGTGCCGCTGGACAAACCGGCGGTAATCGTCAATCGTTTGTGCGGTTCGGGGCAAGAAGCGATTGTGATGGGGGCGCGTTTGTTGTTGACCGGCGAAGCGCAATTCGTGCTCGCGGGAGGCGCAGAATCAATGAGTCAGGCGCCGCATGTCGTGCGCGGCGCGCGCTGGGGACTGGGCTTTAGCGCGAACACGTCGTTTGAGGATATGCTCTGGACGGCGTTGATTGATTCGTACACCGGTCTGCCGATGGCGCTCACTGCCGAGAATCTCGCCGAGCAGTATCACATTACGCGCGAGGAACAGGATCGGTTTGCGTTGCGCGATCAACAACTGGCGAAACAAGCCTGGGACGCCGGCTGGCCACAACAGGAAATCGTGCCGGTGATGGTGAAGGATCGCAAAGGCAACATCACGCCGTTTGCCAGAGACGAGCATATGCGTCCCGATACGACGCTGGAAGGACTCGCCAGACTGCCGGCGCGCTTCAAAAAAGATGGCACCGTCACCGCAGGCAACGCCTCGGGCATTGTGGATGGCGCGGCGGCAGTCGTCCTCACGACGATGGCACAGGCACGCGCGCGCGGTTTGAAACCGCTGGGTCGTCTGGTGTCGTGGGGTGTGGCTGGTGTTGACCCGCGCATTATGGGCATCGGTCCAGTGCCGGCGATACGCAGCGCGCTGGAACGCGCGGGACTCACGCTCGATGAAATGGACCTCATCGAAATCAACGAGGCGTTTGCCGCGCAGGTGCTCGCGTGTGTCAAAGAATTGCAGATTCCGATGGACAAATTCAACGTGAATGGTGGCGCCATCGCGATTGGTCATCCCCTAGGCGCGACCGGCGCGTGGCTTACGCTGCGTTTGCTGTACGAATTGCGTCGTCGCAGCAAACGCTATGGCATCGCTTCGATGTGCATCGGTGGAGGGCAGGGGATCGCAGCAGTGGTTGAGGCGTTGTGAAACGTGAGACGCGTAACGTGATGCGTGAGATGTGGCAGACACCATCCGCATCACGTTTTTTATTTCAGTCGGTAATTACTCAGCCGTGTCATCCATTGCGAAAAGCCCCACCCCCTCGCCCCCTCCCCACGCCGCTCTGCGGCGTGGGGAGGGGGAATCAAGGGC
>Ga0209101_1001188_pt1 | contig 19927 bp, 16 predicted proteins | sample ConPoolayeCmetaG_FD_185481 | JGI IMG/M metagenome (GOLD analysis project Ga0209101, IMG submission 185481) | Hot spring microbial mat communities from California, USA to study Microbial Dark Matter (Phase II) - Cone Pool mat layer C metaG... ...
CCGGCACTGGCCCGCATGCTCCATGTCAAGTAAGCCACGCCGGCAGTGGGTAGCGGCCCGACTAAGAGCACATCCGCCCCCATAGCAGTAATCCCGGCTGCCAGGGAGGTTTCAATCATATACCCTGATAAACGGGTATCCTTACCGATTAGAATGCGCTGTTTCTTTCCCCGACTTAAAAACACCTTGGCAATCGCCCGCCCCAAGCGCACCAGTGTTTCAGGATCAAGCGGCGGTATGCTAGCCACACCACGTATCCCGTCTGTGCCAAAATACTCTCTTGTGTTATTCATCGGGTTACTCCCTGTAACTGCTTCTCCCTTCACCGCTTTACCCGCTCCCCGCCAGATTTGGGGTATACCTGCCCGCTTCGCGCAGCTTTCACCGTCACAACCTTCTCCGGACTCACAGCGACAACCACCAAGCCCTTGGGCACATCGACCGAAACCTTAAGAGATTCTCCCAAACCTGCGGTCTCGGCCATGCGGACATATGGTATAATCTCTTCGCGCCTAAGGGCCCGTATCTGAGTTCTTGGTCCTGCCACCTTAACGCTTACCGAAGTTGGGTTGATGCTAAAGCCCTCCGCTCGCAAGGACCTAATCTCAATAGGTAGATTCTCAAATTGCTCCTCGCCACGTAACGGCACAACCTCTACATGCACATTCACTTTATTGAGCCCCACCTCGGACAGCCCTCCGGGAAGTCTTAGTTCCATTTCCTTATTCAGGCTATCTTCTATTTCCCGCAGGTCCAGAGGCAGAGTTTCCAACCTTAGGAGCCCCTTGAGCTCTGTCTCCGGACCACGCACTTCAATCTTATCAGGCGTAACGCGCAATTCTTCCAATTTTATATTCTCCGGCAAACTCCCAATCTTGGGCACAACCACCGGCACAGTCTTACTGATGCGCCGATCTAGAATAAACTCAATCTCGCGAGGGCGTATATTGAGCACCTGTACATACGGCGGTAAATTCAAATCTTCCCGCCTAAGCGTTGCCACAAAAGCTTTTGCATCCGCTGGAACCGAAACGCGGAAAATCAAAGGCGCCGAGGTAATACGCGATAAGAACAAAGAAGGCCCCCGCAAGGTCACTTCCGCCTGACGGTTTAAAGGTAGGATGATCATCTTATCAGGCGGCAAATTCTTAACCTCCACCGGCACAATCACTTGCAGCACACTGGCGTTTCCCTGATCGTTGACAAAAAAATAATTCACAAAGCACGCCATTAAAACGGCGACTATCAAGGAACAAACTTTCAGCCAAAAATTACTCATCCCCCAACCTCCGCAACAGCCGACACCCCAGAATTAACCCCTAGAGCCTGCTCCAACAGGCCGCGCAGCACGGCCACATCCACATTTCTAATCAATCTTCCATCACGCACCAGCGAGACTGCACCGTTCTCCTCGGATACCACAATAATAAAAGCGTCGCTGCGCTCAGAGAGCCCCAGGGCAGCGCGGTGCCGGGTTCCAAGGCTTGGATCCAGGTCGGGATTGAAACTAAGCGGCAAAACACAGCCGGCCGCCTTTATGCGCCGGCCTTCAATCAGCACCGCACCGTCGTGCAAAGCGGAATCTTTCACAAACAGACTATACAACAGCTTTCGATCCAGCACCGCATCCAGCACTACCGACTCCTCGACAAATTCATCCAAGCCGACACGTCCTTGAATTACAATCAAAGCGCCCAGCTTATCTTTGGAAAGCTTTTCCACCACCAAGGCGATGTCTTCCCCTGTCTTACTGAAGCGAGGCTTCTCCAAGCCGGCAAAGAAGCGATGCATACCAACCTTAGTAAGGCCACGACGAATTTCATCTTGAAATATAATAACCACCACTAATACAATGACACTCAGAAAATTGCCCAGAATCCAGGTAAGCGTATTCAGGCCGACATAACGAGCCACGAAATACAGCAAGGTAATCAAAATAAGTCCCCATAACATAGGGACGGCCCGGGTACCCTTAATAACCAACAAGCCCCGATAAATTAAATAGGCCACAATCAGAACATCTAGTATGTTAAGCAACCAAGCCGGATTTTCCCATAATGTACGAAACATAAGGGCCTAAATTCTCAATCGTCAGCCACCAAAACCAAAGCCTAATCAGGCCAGCACTGAAACCTTGCCATCCTCCTCATTCTTCTTTGCCGGCGATGTTTGGGGAAGGGAACTCGCTGTTGCATCTCTTTCTAGACCATCGCGTTTCTCTGGCGGTTGCATCGGCGGCAGATCTTCGCCTCTCATGATTTTTTCTATGTCGTCAGCCTCAAGCGTCTCCCGCTCCAATACGGCCCGTGCCAACTTGTGAAGGATGTGTAGCTTATCGGTGATAATCTTCCGTGCCACGGCAAACTGCTCGTCTAAAATGCGTTTAACTTCGCGATCAATTTCCACCTGCGTAGCCTCAGAGTGCTCGCGTGGCTTGCCAATATCACGCCCAAGAAAAATATGTTCCTCCTTGTTGGTGTAATACACTGGACCGAGTTTATCGCTCATTCCCCATTCACAAACCATGCGTCGCGCAACTTCTGTAGCACGCTCAATATCGGAGCTGGCGCCGGTATTAGTATCGCCGAAAACTATTTCCTCCGCCGCCCGCCCGCCGAAAAACACTGCCAGCTGATCAAGCCAATAAGCCTTGGAATAGGTGTGCTTATCGGTTTCCGGAAGCTGTTGCATCACACCTAAGGCCATGCCACGCGGCACGATGGTCAGCTTGTGTACCGGGTCGGCGTTAGGAACACTCTTCGCCACCAGTGCATGGCCGGACTCGTGATACGCCGTGGTCTCCTTCTCCTTTTCACTTAGCAGCATGGAGCGCCTTTCGGCCCCCATCATGACCTTATCCTTAGCAAATTCAAAATCGTCCTTCGTCACTTTTTCACGGCCCAACCGCGCGGCATGCAAGGCTGCTTCATTCACCAAAATCTCAAGGTCGGCACCACAGAACCCGGGGGTCGCCCGCGCCACCACCTCTAATTGAACATCGTCAGCCAAGGGAGTCTTCTTAGTATGAACTCTCAAGATTCCCAGGCGCCCATTTAGATCCGGCCGCGGCACCACTACCCGACGATCAAAGCGTCCGGGCCTCATTAAAGCCGGATCAAGAACATCCGGGCGGTTGGTCGCAGCAATAAGAATCACTCCTTCATTGCTTTCAAACCCGTCCATTTCAACCAGCAATTGATTCAAGGTTTGCTCACGCTCATCGTGTCCTCCTCCCATTCCAGCCCCGCGGTGCCGACCGACTGCATCTATTTCATCAATAAAAATAATGCAGGGCGCATGCTTTTTCCCTTGAATGAACAGATCACGCACACGCGAAGCCCCAACCCCAACAAACATTTCCACAAAATCAGAGCCAGAAATACTGAAAAAAGGCACTCCAGCTTCTCCGGCAATGGCCTTGGCCAACAAGGTTTTCCCCGTGCCTGGCGCTCCAATTAAAAGCACCCCTTTGGGGATACGCCCGCCAAGCCTGGTGAATTTCTTCGGATCCTTTAAAAAATCTATAATTTCTTCAAGCTCAGCGCGCGCTTCGTCAATCCCGGCGACATCGTCAAAAGTCACCTTCTGCTGACTCTCGGTAAGCAGCCTGGCGCGAGATTTCCCAAAACTCATTCCCTTGCCAGCCCCTAGTTGGACTTGCCGCATAAAAAAGATCCACACCCCCACCAACAACAAAATCGGCAGCACGTTAACCAGTACTAAAAAATAGGAAGGCTGATCAGAAGGCTCTCGGACTTTGATTTCCACGTTATGCTTACGCAGCAACCCAATCAGACCTTCATCTTGAGGCGCAATAGTTTTGGTGGTCTGGGTGCTGTTTTTGGCCTCGGCCAAAATGCTGTTTCCTTCGATAATAACCGAATGAACCGTTCCTTGCTCGACTTGTCTAAGAAACTCCGAGTAAGAAACTTCCTTAGGAGGCTCTGAAAACGGTCCGGCCAGGCGGTACAACGAAACAGCCAAGAGAATAATCACCAGCCAGAACAACAAATTACGGCTCAACTGATTCATGCTCTAACCACCGCTGAAAAACACAAGGCTTCACTTTAAGGCAAAAACGTCAAGACTCTCAGCTACCTTACCAGAAAGCTTAATAATTGTGAATAGTTATAACCCGTTAATTTAATGCCTGCAAAGAACAATCCCGCCCATCTTTCTTCTAATGGATACGGCTCCCGGTAATTCCAGGCCCACTGCTTCACCTTGCAAAAAAGCCACCAGGCTGCGGGCCTTAGTACGCCCAAGTTTATAGCCGAGCTTCTCTCTAAAAAGTCCCTCTGCTAGACGCCATTTGAGAGGAGCGCCTAACTTATTAAGCTCGCCTCTTACAGTTTTCAGCCAAGCTTTAGAACCGAATTCAAGAGGTTCTATTTTTTTTTGCGCCTTTTCGGCTAATTCATACAAATAACCGCTGTCCTCAAGTACAGCTTGAGCACGAATAGACAAGACCTCGACAATTCGTGGATCAAATTCTTCGGCTAGGATCTTAAGAAGCCTATGCCGCACCCGGTTGCGCAACAAGCGCGTATCATTATTGGTGGAATCTTCTACAAACTGAAGTCTATGGCGTTTGATATAGCTCACTATTTCACTACGGGTCACATTCAAAAAGGGCCTTAAGCAATGCCGCCGCGGATCAAAGCGATCAATTGAACCAAGTTCTTTATTGGCAATCAGACGCATTAGAAAAGTTTCCGCCACATCATCAGCGGTATGTGCTGTCAGCACCAGATCGAGCTTACGCTTTAATATTACTTCGTTGAAAAAGTCATATCGCAACTTCCGTCCCCAGGCCTCAAGATTCACTCCCCGCCCGGGGCGGCTGGCCGTCTTTAGGTGAAACGGAAAACAATATTGTTCAGCTAACTTTTCAACAAATCTGGCATCCCTAGAACTCCCCACCCGCAATCCGTGGTCGACATGGGCCATTTCAATGCTTAGAGCAAACAATTTTTGCAGTGCTGCACAAGCGTGAAGCAAACAAACGCTGTCCCTGCCGCCGGAAACAGCAACAAGCAGCTTGGCACCGCGAGGCAAGTAACGTCGCAATGCCTGAGAAATCGTTTGATCCGCTCTAGACATAAAAAAAGCCGGCTCACAAGGGATTTTCCCCTCAGCCGGCCCATCTTACAACAAGCCTTTAAGGCCTGCACCTTGGCAAACTACATTTATTGCCGGATTGGAATCTTCTTGAAACTTTTTTGAGCCGCAGCGGATTTGCCCAAAGTAATATTCAAGACCCCGTTCTTAAAGACAGCGTCCACCTTATCTTCATCGATCTCGCAAGAAAGTGGGATAACCCGCTGAAAATAACCATAAGAACGCTCGGCGTGATAAAGCGACCCTTCCTTATGTTCATGTTCCTGCTTCTTTTCCCCCCGTAACGTAAGTGCATCCTTGGTCAAAGTCACTTCTATGTCCTTGTCGCTCATCCCCGGTAATTCTGCCTCCACATACAAATTTTTCTCATCCTCCGAGACATTCACCCGCGGGGTGAAACCCCGTGTTCCGACCGGTTCAAAGCCGAATCCTGACATAAAGTCCTCAAACAAGGAATTCATCCGCCTCTGCAGCAGAGAAAATGGGTTGGCTCCCTCCTCCCTGCCAAGAAGCTCACTCCGTCTGCCCCAATTCCAAGGTATTATGTCCTTAATCGCCATAACGCCACTCCCTTATCAATTAAAAAAAGTACTGTCTTCATCAACCCGCCCGCACGGCAATTTTCCTGGGCTTGGCCTTTTCCAGCTTAGGAAGCGTCACTGTCAAAACCCCATCTCTTAGCTGCGCTTCCACCTTCTCGGCAGCAAACACATCAGCCAACACAAAGGTGCGCTTGTACATGCCATCCCAGCATTCCCGGTACATAAGTTCATGTTTCTCAGGCGTAAACGCCGTCGCCTGACCCGAAATGGTAAGAGTATCGCGCTCCAAGTCTATATTCAAGGATTTCTCTTCCACTCCGGGGAGATCGAGGATTAATACTACAGCGTCTTCGCGTTCAATCACGTCCGAGCGCGGCGTGAAAGTTCTAGGCCTACCGCCGCTGTCCCTCATTGGACTACGCTCCCGCGTGCGCGAAACCTCCAAGTCTTTTCTTTCACTGCCCATATGACCTCCTCCCTAGAAATTATTTTGCCACTTATTACCTTACAGCAATCTTCTTCGGCTTATCAGCCTCTGCGCGCGGCAACACCACCTTAAGAATGCCGTTCTTGCAGACAGCTTCAACCTTGTCGCTGTCCACCGCGTATGGGAGATCAAGCGTGCGCGAGAAAGTTCCATAACCACGCTCATGCCGCAGGTACTTCTCCTTCTCGCTTAATTCCTGCTTTGGGCGTTCACCACGGATGGTAAGCGTATTTCCCATTACGCTCAAATCCAAGGACTTGGAGTCAACGCCCGGCAGTTCCGCCGTCACTACCACCTCATCGGCATTCGACCACACGTTAACCGCAGGAAAAGCCCTACCCCCAAAGGGCGGATAAATATCCTCTAACAACTGGTTCATTTCATCCTGCAGTTGTTTTAAACTACGCGCAGTTGAGCTAAACCACGGATCACTGCCAAATCCAAAATCACCCAAATCCGACCAAAACATATGTCTAGCCTCCTTTTAGCTTGAAATTTCTAATCCGCCTAGTTTCCCTTGACTCTGACAGATAGATAAGCATGGACGGACAAATTTCAAGTCGCAAGCTCTACGCACAAAGGTAAACATTCATCTGGCGACGTTCTGTCTCAGTTTTTCCTTGGCGGCGCCGGGCGACTTTAAAAAAAAGCACCTTAAAGGTATTGAGTACTTACCGAGAGTTGCAGCAGAGGTTTTTAAAACCGACCCTTAGAGCCCGTCGACGTTTGAAGTCCAACGTCAAACGGATTTGCGTCTACGAATTTCGTTAGACCTTGGACATCGAGGAGCACACCTAAAAGCTCTCTTAATGAGGGGATAAACTGGTGCCAGACTACGCCTATTTTATTTGTGCTATTCCTTCCCGCTAACAAAACTTAGCCTGCAAGAACCAGCGTATCTCGTACCGCTTTATGATTTCCGCCCATTTAGATTCCGTCTGCACGACCTGTACTGCGTATCCATATCCAGCCCCCCACAACAAAGGCCGCGCGGCTTTCGCCATGCTGCTTCAATCACATAACCCAGTCTCTCAGGAAATTACGCCGCCGAATGATCGCTTACATCTGCTTGGCCAAAGAACAGGTATTCTCCAGCTCGGATTTCTCAGCTAGTAACTATGACAAACGCTGGTTGGTTCTGCCCTGGACCAGCTCCGGCGCCTAAACGCCATGGCCAACGAGATACTTTATATTTTACCGGGATTCGCCGAGCTCAACCCGCACCCGGTTAAATATGGAATAGAACATCTCCTCTCTTAACCTGCCGGTAAAAGTATTCTGCTGACTGGGGTGATAAGAGGCCAATAATATCGTACCCCGCCCTAAGAGAACTTCAGCACCGTGCTGGAAACGCGGGCAGGGGGACAAATCAGCCGCTAGCTTGGAGCGGTAAATTCTCAGCACTTGATCAAAAGCAATTCTCCCGAGGGCCAAGATAACTCTTAGTCTGGGTAAAGCCTCTATTTCTTGGATCAAGTACGAAGCACAATTTTCAAGCTCCTGCGGCAAAGGCTTGTTATTAGGCGGGGCACAATGCAGCACGGCGCTGACATAACAGTCGTACAACTTCAAACCATCCCCGATGTGTCTTGAGTGAGGTTGATTAGCGAATCCAACCCGGTAAAGCGCCTTAAACAACCAATCACCACTCCGGTCCCCAGTGAACATTCTGCCAGTGCGGTTTGCGCCATGTGCGGCGGGGGCTAAGCCTACAATCAACAGCCGCGCTCTAGAATCTCCAAACCCAGGCACTGGTTTCCCCCAATAGGGTTCCTCCTGGTAGCGCCTCACCTTCTCACGCGCCGCTGCACGGCACCACTTAACCAGCCGTGGGCAGCGCCGACATGCCATCACCGTGTTCCCAATCTGTGTTAAAGATCTTCTCCCTGGCACTCTTTTCAGCGAAGCTTCAAAGTCGTAAGCGATAGCAAGGCCAGCACTATCGAGATAATCCAAAAACGGACAATAATTTTGGGCTCGGCCCAGCCCTTAAGTTCAAAATGATGATGAATAGGTGCCATGCGGAAGATGCGCCGGTGCGTCATTTTATAGAAATAGCGCTGAACAAGAACAGAGAGGGCCTCGACAACAAAAACGCCGCCCGCCACTATTAGAACAATCTCCTGCTTCACCAACACCGCCACAAACCCGAGCAACCCTCCCAGAGCCAAGGCACCAATATCGCCCATAAAGACCTGAGCCGGAAAAGTATTGTACCAGAGAAACCCTAAACCGGCCGCCACCACTGCCGAGAGCACTATTGTCAACTCGCCGGCCCCCGGCACATGTGAGACCCCCAAATAATTCGCCAAACCGACATGCCCTGCCAGGTACGCGAAAACAGCATAGCAGGCCGCCACCGTCATCACCGGACCGATGGCTAAACCATCCAACCCATCTGTCAAATTAACCGCATTGGAGGTGGCCACCACCACTAGGATCACAAAGGGGACAAAAAAAACGCCGTACAGCGGAAAGCTCCATTCTTTGAAAAATGGGAAGTTAAGCTCAGTGGAAAAGCCCAGACAAAGGAGCACAACAGCCGCCAGCCCGGCGATAGCTGACTGCCACAAAAGCTTATCTCTCTCACGCAGCCCTTTAGCGTCCTGATACATGACTTTGCGCCAATCGTCGAAAAAACCTAGCACCGACAAGCCCACTAGGACAAACAAAGTCAACCAAACATAAGGATTCCTTAAATCATTGAGTAACAGGCTGGCTGTCAGCACCGCGGCAATTATAATCAGACCGCCCATGGTCGGAGTACCGCGTTTATTCTCATGCTCGCGCGGCCCGTCATCGCGGATCGGCTGACCCTTGACACCTATGCGCTGCAAGCGCCGGATAAAAACCGGCTCTAACAAAAGCACCAAAAGAAAAGCGAGCAAGAAGGCCAACATAGCGCGGAAGGTCTGATAACGAAAAACATTCAGCCAGCTGAATTCGCCGCGCAAAGAATACAGAAAATGATAAAGCACTTTATGAGACCTCGAGTAAAGCTTTAACAGTCCGATCCAGCCCTACCAGCCGTGATGCTTTGACCAGCAAAATATCAAAATCCTGCCCACTGGCAATACTGGCCGCCTCTTCCGGAGACCCGGCCTGGAAGGTTTTAATCCCCCGCCTCTCGGCTTCAGCTAGCAGAAACGCGGAATGTTGTCCGACCGAGATTAAGAAATGCGGCTCCAAATCGGCTGCTTGGCGGCCTATTTCCCGATGGTACATCTCAGCAAAAGAGCCCAACTCCAACATATCGCCAAGAACGAGGCCAATCTTGTTGCCCTGCCACTTCAGAGCGCGGGCCAGTTCAAGCAGCGCCCGCATGGAAGCCGGATTGGCGTTATAAGAATCATCAACAATCTTTTGACCGCTGCTCCGCTCCTTCCAATTAACCCGCATAAGCGGAGCCTTAAAGCTTTCAAGACCAACTTTAATCTGCCGGGCTGTCAAAGCAGGTTTTAGGGTTTTAGCCGCCAATGCAGCACAGGCGGCGTTTAAAGCATTTTGCCGTCCCAAAACCGACATTTCTATTGTCATAGTCTCACCCTCTAAACCCAGCTTAAAGCTTATGCCCGTCAAACCGAGTACGACCACATCAGCAACGCACGCTTCAAAACCAGGCTTTGTGCCGAAACGCTTAACAGCGTAACGGCCAGCTAGACTGTCCAGCGCTTCAAGCAAAATCCGGTACTCGCCCCCTACAATAAGAGGCCGGCCTTGAGGCAAGCCTTCGACTATTTCCAGCTTTGCACGGGCAATTGCCTCCAGGCTTCCCAATGCTTCGATATGGGCCGGCTCGACCGCGGTAATGACCGCAACATCCGGTTCAGCGATCTGCGCTAAGGCTCGTACCTCTCCGGCATGATTCATGCCAATCTCCACCACCGCCCATTCATGTTCCCGCCCCAACCGGCATAAGGTGTAAGGCACTCCGACATGATTGTTATGCGACCTAAGGGAATAAATTCCCGGCCCTTGCTGTAAGAGCAAGGCGGCACACATTTCTTTAACGGTGGTTTTCCCCACCGAACCTGTTATCCCCACAAGGGGGACCTTCAGTTCCCGCCGCCACCAATTAGCAAGCTTCCACAAAGCCTGCAGGGAATCTTTCACTAACACTATACGTGCCGGCTCGCCAGCAACTAATTTCTCATCAGCCACCAAGGCTAAGGCCGCACCGCGCTTGAATGCCTCGTCGACAAAAAGCTCACCACGCGTTTTTTGCCCGGGAAGAGCTACAAACAACTCACCGCCTTGAATTTGCCGCGAATCAAACTCAACCCCCTGAAAGACGGGGTCCTCAGCCACCACCCGCTTCATTCTTGAAGAAGGAGCTCCATCCACAATCTCCATCAATCTTTGTTTGGATAGACTAAGCGGCATAACTTTGCGCTAAACCCAAAATCCGTCTAACTTCTTCTTGATCGGAGAAATGAATTTTCTCCGTTCCGATAATCTGGTAATCCTCATGCCCCTTTCCGGCTATCAGCACGACATCTCCCTTAGCGGCTTTGTTAAGAACTTTTTCAATTGCCAACCGCCGGTCGGGTTCAATAAGCGAATTCTTACGAATTTCCACTCCTGTCGGCCCGCTTAGAATATCGTCAATTATCTGCAAAGGGTCTTCGCTACGCGGATTGTCAGAGGTGACAACTACATGATCAGCATAATGATACGCCGTCTCCGCCATCTGCGGCCGTTTTCCTTTATCCCGATCTCCGCCGCAGCCGAATACAACCCACAATTTCCCCTCCGTAACTTTCCGCAGACATTGCAAGGCCCGCTTCAAGGCATCAGGAGAATGGGCATAGTCAACAAAAACCAGGAACTCTTGTCCAGCGACAAGCTCAAGACGCCCCGGCACCTGAGGAATTCCCCTCAGGGCCGAAACAATTTCATCCGCTGCATGTCCCAGGGCTACTAAAGAGGCAAAGGCCGCGGCTATATTTTCAGCATTATAATCCCCAATCAAGCTGCTCTCTGCAATATACTCCGATCCCCTATAACCCAAAACTACTTTGCTGCTTCGCATGCTTTGAGCCGTTTTTATAATCCGCACCACACTCCCAGCTTCAACGCCGAAGGAGAAGTTATGCAGACCAAGAGCTTCAAGTCGGTCGATAATCCGCTTGCCATATGAGCAGTCATTATTAACAACCGCCAACTTGCTTTTTTTAGGCCCCTTTGCCAAAAGCTGGAACAGCGAGCACTTGGCTGCAAAGTAAGATTCCATATCCAGGTGGTAATCAAGATGATCACGGCTTAAGTTGCTAAAGATGGCCACATCAAAAAACACATCAGCGGCTCGTGACTGCGCCAGGGCATGTGAAGAGACCTCCATAACACAAGCTTGAGCCCCAAGGTCTAAAGCGCATCTTAAATCCCTTTGCAGCTGGATTGGATTGGGAGTCGTTAGATCACCGGGCCGCTCAAACCCGTTCTCGCTTTTGACTCCCAAGGTGCCGATTCTTACAGCCCGCATATTAAGACGATTCAGCAGGTGATATAGTATCCAGTTAATAGTGGTCTTTCCATTAGTGCCGGTGATACCAATGGTTATAAGGTCAGCCGACGGATGACCAGCAAAAATTGCTGCCAGGCGGCTCAAAGCCTTTCTTGTATCGCGCACAACAATTCCCGGCCGTTTTCCAAGCTTAAGTGGATCTTCTACGACCCCCGCCACCGCGCCATTATGGAAGGCCTCCGCCAAGTGATCATGACCATCGGCTTTAGCGCCCCTGACGGCTACAAAAAGCGCTCCAGGCTCCTGCCTCTTACTAAAGGCAGTAATAGTATCAATTCTTAAAGGCGAATCAGGAGCGTTAATCAGTGTTCCCTCAAGAGAGTCGGCCAGCTCCCCTAATGTCCAAACTCTATTCGGCCACATTAAGCCCCTCCAACGCTAGTCAGCATGGCGAAAGCGCCTTGGTTACGCGGCCCTATTGACGGCGCTCTTTCTTCTTCCACCGGCAGCTCGCGATCAGGCCGCAGATTATTTTCCGCTGAGAGGAGATGCAAACTACGTTGCATGATCCGCCGGAATACCGGCGCCGCCAGGGTTCCGCCGTAAATGCTGGCGGCACGAGGTTCATCTATCACCACTATTAAGGAAACCTTTTTATTAAGACCCAAGGGCAGTGCATCGACAAACCCTACAAAAGAAGCCACATAGGCCCCCGGCTGATAGCCGCGTCCATTGGGCCTAGGTTTTTCTGCAGTGCCGGTCTTTCCGCCGACCCGTACTCCTTCAATAGCAGCCAAACGACCAGTACCGTGCTTGTCTTCCACCACCCCATACATCATCTCCCGCACCAACCTAGCAGTGTCCTCAGATATTATTCGGCGACCGGACTTGAAGCGGCCATCTTGAATGACTTTAAGCTCCGGTAGTATTCCCCCGTTGGCAAACACCGATATCGCGCGCACAATCTGAAGCGGGGTGACTGCCACTCCTTGGCCAAAGGAATGTGTGGCTATATCAATTCCAGTCCACTGCACGGGACGGCGTAAAATTCCAGCGCTTTCCCCTGGCAAGTCGAGTCCCGAGCTGCTGCCCAAACCAAATCTTAGCAACGCATCATACAGACGATCTTTACCCAACCGTAATCCAACCTTACTCATACCGATATTGGAAGAACGTACAACTACATCATAAAAGCGCAGTGCGCCAAAGGGGTGGACATCCTTGATAGTATGGGCACCGAAAACAAACTGACCGCCCTCACAGTTCAAGACCTCCTGCGAGTTCACCACTCGCGCTTCTAAAGCAGCGGCCGCCACCAGCGGCTTTAAAATTGAACCTGGTTCAAATACAGTCTCAATCGCCAGATTGCGCAAGTCCTGCGCTGCATTACGGGTTGCGTTGTTCAGGTTAAGCGCCGGTGCCTGTCCCATGGCCAGAATTTCGCCGCTTTCGGCATCCAACATCACCCCCATGGCCGCCCTGGCACGAGCAAGCGTTCGTCCGGCTTCCAGTTCCTCGTCCAGAATCTGTTGAATTTCAGCATCCAGCGTAAGCCGCAGGGCATCCCCGCGCGGCAAATCCAAGGCTTGCGCCGGGGTGCGCTGAATAAGTTTTCCAAAAGCATCGCGAAACGCGAGAGTACTGACCTCCTCTCCACGCAAGTGCCGTTCATAAAGCATTTCAATACCTGAGAGACCAACACCGTCCACCCCAACTTTACCAATCAGTGCGCCGGCCGCTTGGTTATAGGGATAATAACGCCGTGCCTCCATTACAAATCCCAAACCGGCCAAGCCAAGGCTCTCGACTTTTTCCGCTAAAGCTCTGGGCACCTGGCGTTTGATCCAGACAAAGGGCGCTTTCTCAGCAAGCTTTTCTTCAATCTCTTTAAAAGGCAGATGCAATAAGGCGGCTAAATTTTTCACCACCAGATCACGATCTTTAACCTGCCTCGGCCGCACATAAATCGAACCGGCAGGAACAGAGACCGCCATCAGCCGCCCATGACGGTCAAGCAGGGGTCCACGTTCGGAGGCCAGTTTAAGGCGCGCAAGATGCTGTTTAAGAGCCCAATTTTGCCACTGATCAACATTAGCAATCTGCAAATCCACCAGTCGATACAATAGAACTACTATCCAGACAACCGCCGCCCAGGTGAGCAGGTATAAGCGCACCTGCCTCTTAGAAGAGCTTGGCACAGAGCTTCTAAAACACTGGGTTTTGCAAGCAAAATCCAGCGAGCTAAAGCTCTTTGTCTTGTTTGCCGCCCGAACTCTGATCCTACCCATAGATTCTAGTATCTAATCTTCACGGCCTGCCGGCCGTTAAGTGGCTGGAGACCCAAGCGCGCAGCGGCTCTATGCGCCAAATTGTCGGCCCTCAGCAATACCGAAAGCTGTAACTCCAGCTCACGCCGCTCCATGTCCAAAGCCACCGCCGTATTGCGCTCTCTTGCTAATTGATACCCCAGGTCCACACTTTCCACCTTAACCCACACCTTGCTGCATAGCACAATCAACAAAAACAACGCCGCTGCGATCTGCGTTCTCAAGGAAACGGCATGATCCTTGCGACTACAGTAGACCGCCTGATACTCTAAACATACCGCCATATCACTTACCCCTCTGTACCAACCGTAATTTCACTCTTCTCCCTTCAAGTAGCTATTGAAACTCAAAGACCCGCAAAATAGCGTTGCGGGCCGCAGGATTGACCCGAACTTCCCGATCTGAGGGCCGTAACGCACGCTTAGTTAAGAGCCGGCCTAAAGCCGAAGCACGCTCAACTCCTTCAAGCATACCCGGCCAACCAGCTGGAGCCTTATCTCCCAGCTGCCAACGACGCATGGTCGAGGTCACTAGCTTATCTTCCAAAGAGTGGAAACATATCACCGCCAAGCGAGCTCCCGGCTTGATCAAGGTCGGCACGTGAGCCAAGAGAGCTTTTATTTCATCCAGCTCATGGTTAACAGCCATACGAATAGCCTGAAATACGACGGTGGCGGGATTGATATTTATTTTCCTGGTTAAACCGGCCACCGTTTGATTCACTATTTTCGCCAAAGCAGCGCTGTCAGCAATCGGCCGCGCTCTCAGGATTGCCTTGGCGACAGCGCGTGCCTCTCTACCAACGCCCCCCTGTTTCAGCACCTGATACAACTCAGGTTCCGCATAAGAATTCACAATGTCTGCCGCCCTCAGCAACTGGCGTTCGTCCATGCGCATATCAAGAGGCGCCTTGTCGGAAAAGGAAAAACCGCGCTTCTCGCGCAGCTGATCGGTGGAAACGCCAAGGTCGGCCAGGATGCCGTCAAAGGGACCTTGTAGGGAAAGTTTCTCAATTTCGGAAAAAGCACAGTGGTGCAATTCCAAGCGGCCTGAATAACTAGTAAGCAACACTTCGGCGCGTTTAACTGCGCGCGCATCACGATCCAGCGCCACCACACAATTTGCCGGATGAGCTTTAAGGATGGCTATAGTATGCCCGGCGCCGCCCAAAGTGCAATCCAAATATCTGCCCGCACCCCGTTCTGTTCTCAGATACTCCATAACCTCTTCTTTTAGGACCGGCACATGCAGACTACCGCTTGCCACCTCATTCATATATCTACATCCGAAAAAATATCCGGATTGCTCATCAGGGCCTCCTCCGCAGCATTGAAAATTGTCTGCCACACCCGGCTGTCCCAGATGCGAAAGCCGTAGATGGAAGATGTGAATGTCACATCTTTTTCGATCCCCGCATAAGTCCTAAGGTACGCCGGAATAAGAATGCGCCCGTTCGAATCAAGCGCGCACTCGGCTGCGCGGCTTAAATAATAGTTTTCAAGTTTCTGAAGCTTGGGGCTGAAACGACTTTTTTGACGAAGTTGCTTTTCAAAAGCCAACCAAGCCTTAAGCCCAAACCCTTCCAAACAGCGCGCACCATCAGAAATAAAATTTGTCACCACTACCGCCGCCTCGCCCGCCAGGGAAAGAATCCGGCGAAACTCGGCAGGCAGGCTGACCCGGCCTTTTTCATCAATAGAATGGGTGAAAGCGCCGCGAAAAGAAGCGTTATGTTGCGGCTCCGCCGGTGGAAGAGAAGTATCGGCTCCTTGGTTAGCACCTGCCATGGCAAAACCTACCTTCCTAATATGGATATGTATTCCACTTTATACCACTTTCTCCCACCCATCCTCTCAAAGGCATGCCCCCTCCGTCAAGCTTTTTTAAAGCTAACTATCTGGATTAGCTTGTTCTTTTAAGCTGCTTGAACTAACTTCGGCCAACACATGGAAAACATTGAGCACTTACCTCGGGGATAAACGGACGTCTAGAGCTCAAAAAGTGCAGCTTATTCCACGGTCACGCTCTTAGCCAGATTACGGGGCAAATCCACATCCCTGCCGTTTATAACCGCCACATGATAGGCCAAAAGCTGAAGCGGAATGGTGAGCAGAATCGGACTCAAGAACTCCGACAAGAATGGAACTTCTATCACCGCACTTGCCACTTTCTTAAGTTCCGGGTGATTGCTTGAATCAGTCACGGCGATTACTTTACCTGAGCGTGCCTCCACTTCCTTGAGATTGGAGATGGTTTTATCGAAAAGCTGGGCCGACTTTTGCAAGACCACCACTACCGGCATCTGTTCATCAATGAGTGCAATCGGGCCGTGCTTCATTTCGCCGGCCGGATAACCTTCAGCATGAATATAGGAAATTTCTTTGAGCTTCAAAGCTCCTTCCAACGCAATCGGGTAACACATCCCCCGCCCAAGGTATAAAAAGTCGCGCGCCTGGCAAAATTCACGCGCCACATCTCTAATCAACTCTTCACTTCTAAGCGCCTCCTCCACCGCTCCAGGCAAACGCAAAAGGCTACCGATTATATCCCAAGCCGTTTGCCGCCTCACGGTCCCGCGCTTTTCCCCCAAATACACGGCTAAAAGCAGCGTCACCACCAGCTGAGTGGTAAAAGCCTTGGTGGAAGCCACACTAATTTCAGGCCCGGCCCTGGTAAAAATTACGTTCCTCACTTTGCGCGCCAATGAAGAACCAAGCACGTTGCAAATTGCCACTGCTTTTGGACGCCGATCGCCGCAGCCGGACGTCGCCAATTCAACCGCCGCCAGCGTATCGGCGGTTTCGCCGGATTGTGAAATGGCGATAATCAGGGTCTTCTCGTCAAACAAGGCCTTGCGGTAACGGAATTCCGAGGCGTAATCAACCTCACACGGAATGCGGGCCAAAGTCTCTATATAAAACTTGGCAACCAGGGCAGCATGCCAAGCAGTACCACAGGCCAAAAGAGTAATGCGCTCTATTTCCATTATCTGCTGGTCGCTCAGCGTCAGTTCCGGCAAATAAACATAAGGCTCCTCTATTTGTAAGCGTCCGCGAAACGAATCCGCCAGCACATCACCTTGCTCGTGTATTTCCTTGGCTAAGTAGTGTTTATAACCCCCTTTCTGGGCTGTGGCCGGGTCCCAGGTAATAGTCTGAACTTCACGTATCACCGGTCGGCCATGATGTTCAATGTGGAAGGTATTCTGTTTCACCTCGGCGATGTCGCCATCTTCCAAGATCACCACTCGACGGGTATGGGAGAGAAGAGCCGGAATGTCGCTGGCTACAAACATTTCATCTTCCCCCACTCCGAGTATAAGCGGGGTGGAATTCTTGGCAATCAGCAAAACGTCCTTATGCTCACTGTCCAAAGCGACAAAGGCATAGCTGCCATGAATCTGGGCACAGGTTTCTTGCAGGGCTCTGAAAGGATCCAAACCGCGCTGCAGATTCATATTAAGCAGGTGGGCTGCAATTTCGGTATCGGTTTCAGATCTAAAGACTACCCCATCCTTCTTGAGCCTCTCTCGAAGTTCTAAATAGTTCTCAATAATCCCATTATGGATTAAGCTCACTCGCCCGGCGGTGTGCGGATGGGCGTTGTCCTCAGAGGGTCGGCCATGCGTGGCCCAACGGGTATGCCCGATACCAATGCGGGCCGTTGAATGGGATTGGCCGGCAGCCAGGGCTTTTTTAAGTTCGCTTAATTTCCCCTGCGCGCGGGCGACCTTCACTTCTCCGTTTTCCAAGACCGCCACGCCGGCGGAGTCATAACCACGATATTCAAGGCGTTCAAGCCCTGCCATAATAATCGGCAGCGCCTCACGGTGTCCAACATAGCCTATGATTCCGCACATAGCTTTTCACATTTTGATGGTAAGCCTAGACCCAGAGTAAGCAGCGCACCAAGATCGACGGCGGACGGTGCACGGTATAATTACTTAAAGCTGCTTTCTTATGCCGCCTTGCGCAGCCCCAAAGTAATAACCCGGCCGGAAAGCTTCACTTCCTTGGTTCCGTTCAGACTGCCGACAAAAAGTCTGCTACACAGGGTCTCCCCTTTAATATAATCGCCATAACGCCTTATAACCTCAGTCAGAGTCGGGTCGCTTGTGACGTAAGCCACCTCTATGCGATCAAGCAAATCAAGATCAGCTTCCTTCCGCAGTTGCTGGATATGCCGTACTAAATCACGCGCAAATCCCTCATACTCCAGATCCGGCGTAATCACAGTATCAAGCGCCACCTTTAAGCCCCCCGCCTCGCTCATTGCCAGATCCGGGCGCTCAACACGCTGCACAAAGATTTCCTCCGGCAAAAGCTCAAAGTGGTTCTCATTATCATGAAGAAGCACCGACTGGCCTTGAGCCACCCGCCCGGCCACTTGGGCCGCATCTTCACGTCTAAGCAATTCCTCGATCCGGCCGGCTGCTTTACCATACTTAGGCCCCAGCAGTTTTAAATTTGCTTTCACTTCATAGCGTACCGCCATACTAAGCTCCTTGGCGATGGTCAACTTCTTGATATTGAGCTCGTCCAAGATATCATTGCGGAAGCGCTCTACGGCTCTGCTCTGCACGGCATTTCCCGGAACAACAATCATCTCGCTTAAAGGCAGCCGTACCCTGAGCTGACGTTCTTCTCTTAAACTCAAAGCTTGCGATACTATCTGAAGTACCGCATCCATCTCCCGGCTGAGAGACTCATCATGCAGGGCTGCGTCCGGCTTAGGATAATCACAGAGATGGACGGACAACGGTGCTGCAGGATCTACATCCCGCACCAGGCGTTGGTAAAGCTCTTCGCTGATAAACGGCACAACCGGAGCCAAGGCTTTGCATAGATCAACCAACACACCATACAAGGTCTGGTAGGCGGCGAGTTTATCTCTATCAGCCGGATCTTTCGGCCGCCAAAAGCGCTTGCGCGAGCGGCGTACGTACCAAGTGCTGAGGGCCTCAATCAATTCCTCAGCCGCACGCGTTACCGCCGGAGCATCGAAGTCAGCCATGCGTTCATTGGCTATTTCAAGAAACTCCTGCGTGCGCGAAAGAATCCAACGGTCAAGATCCTGCCGCTCGGCAACCGGCACCGGGGGAATAGCGGGATCAAACTCGTCCGCACGGGCATAGCTCACAAAAAAGCTGCACACGTTCCACCAGGTATTAAACACCCGACGCCGTACCTGATCGGCTAAGCTATAACCGAAATTCAAGTTATTGTTCGGGTTCTGGCGACAAAAGATCCAACGCATCGTATCAACACCCATCTTCTCGGCTGCCTCATCAAACCAGATGGCATTGCCGCGCGACTTATGCATCTCCTCGCCTTTTTCATCACGCACCGAAGCATGCCCCAAAAGAGTCTTAAAGGGTGCAATATTCTCCATCATCGTACTCATGGCCAACAGGGCGTAAAACCAGTTGCGAAACTGCCCTGGGAAACATTCCAGGACCAGGTCAGCTGGAATCCATTTTCGCCAGTATTCCCGATCGCTCATGTATTTTACGGTTGAATAAGGGACTATGCCGGCGTCCAACCAGGGGTTACCAACATCCGGGATGCGGCTTACCTTAGCGCCGCATTCGCCACACTTGATTTTTACAGCATCAACCCAAGGCCGATGGGGCGAATGCCCGGCAAATTCCTGCCAGCCTTCCACGGCCCGCGCCTTAAGCTCCTCCTGGCTCCCAATCACATCAAACCATCCGCAGCGGCACTCAAAGATTGGTAGAGCCAAGCCCCAATAGCGCTTCTTGCTAATCATCCAATCATGCATGTTAGCCAGCCAATCAAGCTCAAGATCCAAGCCGTACTCAGGCTTCCAACGAATCTTCTTGGCGACATCCATGATCTCCCCGCGCCAAGACATGTTGATGTACCATTCGTCTACCGCCCGGAAAAGAAGCGGCGTCGCGCAACGCCAGCAGTGCGGATAGTCATGTTCATAGTTCTCTTCGCGGTAGTACACCTGGCGCTTACGC
>Ga0209101_1001189_pt1 | contig 19922 bp, 19 predicted proteins | sample ConPoolayeCmetaG_FD_185481 | JGI IMG/M metagenome (GOLD analysis project Ga0209101, IMG submission 185481) | Hot spring microbial mat communities from California, USA to study Microbial Dark Matter (Phase II) - Cone Pool mat layer C metaG... ...
GGGCAGGGGATTGGGGGGCTTTTCGGCTGGCGGTGGAGGCTTTGGCGGCGGCGGCGCCTCTGGATCCTGGTAGGTCAGGGAGGACAGCGGTGAGTAGCGATCTGGTCATCCATCACGGCACCGTGCTGACCATGGTCCCCGGCGCGGAGCCGATCGCCGCGGGTGCGGTCGGCATCCGCGACGGCGTCATCGCGCACGTGGGCCCCGAGACTGACATCCTGGCGGCGATGGCCAGTGCGCCGCGCCTGGATGCCGGCGGCGGGCTGATCCTACCCGGATTCGTCAACGCCCATACCCACCTGGCGATGACCCTCCTGCGGGGCATGGCCGATGATCTGACCCTTCAGGACTGGTTGGAAAGACACATCTGGCCGGCGGAGCGGGCCTTCATGAACCAGCGCACCGTCGCCCTGGGCACCCGCCTCGCTGCCGCCGAGTGCCTGCGAGCCGGGGTCACCACGGTGGGCGACATGTACTTTTTCGGCGCCCAGGTGGGCGAGATCCTCGAGCAAATCGGTCTGCGCGCCGTGGTTTCCGAGGGCATCATCGACTATCCCACTCCCTCGGCCGCCACGCCCGACGTGGGACTCCGCCTCTCCAAGGAGCTGCTCCAGCGCTTCCACCACCACCCGCTGATCCGCCCGGCGGTGGCGCCGCACGCCCCGTATTCGGTGTCGCCCGCCCGTCTGGCGGAGGCCGCCGAGCTGGCGGAGGAGTTCGACGCGCCGCTCATGATCCACCTCGCCGAGACCCGCCACGAGGTCGAACGTTTGGTGGCCGAAAAGGGAGTGACTCCGGCGGCCTACCTGGCGGATCTGGGCATCCTGTCGGAAAGAACCATCGCCGCCCATTGCGTCCACATCTCCCCCGCGGACCTCGACCTACTGGGTGAGTTCCAGGTGGGTGTGGCGTCGAACCCGGTTTCCAACCTCAAGTTGGGCAGCGGTATAGCGCCGTTGCCGCAGATGCTTTCAGCCGGCCTCAAAGTCGCTTTCGGCACCGACGGGACCGCCTCCAACAACACCCTCGACCTGCTGCGGGACGCCCAAATCGCCTCGCTGCTCTACAAGGGCATCACCGGCGACCCCACGGTGCTTCCGGCGCGCCAGCTGGTGGAACTTCTCACCCTGGGCGGCGCCCGCGTCCTGGGCTTGGCCGACCGGATCGGCGCCCTCGCCGCCGGCATGTGCGCCGATATCATCTGCCTGAGCGTGGATCAACCGCACGCCACCCCTTTAAGAGACCCGTTCGCCCACCTTGCCTACGCCGCCCGCGCCAGCGACGTGTGCCACGTGGTGGTTCAAGGACGCGTACTTCTGCGCGACGGGCAGCTCACCACGATCGATGTCGATGAACTCCTGGCCGAGGCGAGAACCACCGCTGCAGTGATCCGGCCATAGGGCTGGCACCCCGCCCCGCGGACGAGAGAATTGTCGGTTGCCTTAGGACAGTAGAATTCGGCGCACGTGATCGGAGCGGATCCGGATCTTCACCGGCCCGCGCGGCGGCGTCGTTGCCGCCAACGGGGGAGCTGGCAGCGGCTCACCTCCGGGGGCCGTCGCCGGCACCTCGGCGGCTGGGGCCATCGTTTCGCCCGGCAACCCGGCTTCCCTGGAGAGCGCATCCCCGAGGGCAGACGAGCTGGCCGGGCCGGGCGCCGCCTCGGTGGCGGCCAGGCGCAGCCTGCGCAGCAGTTCGGGATCGGGCCTGTCGAACTCCACCCCGGCACGAAACACCAGCACTCGTTGATCCGCCTCGCTGAGGACAAACCCCCAGGCGCGACAACGCCTGACCGTGGCGCGCATAACGAACTCGCCATCGGGCGAGGGAAAGCGCAACTCGCATCCGACGTTCGGGCGCAGGCTGCGTTCCACCTCGATTTGGGCGCCGCGCTCCGAAATATCCAGCACACGCACCGGGAATGAGGCGTGCACCTTGGCCTTCAAAGGTTTCTCTGGGGCCACGCGCGGGACGGAACGCCTCTCATTCATACTCGCCTCCCAAGGGATGCTCGTCTACTCCCTGCACAGTATCACTCTCCTTGCGCAGGATTGCAAGCCCCAGACACGAGGACGGGCCGCGACCCACGCTCCGCCGCCCGACGTGGAATTATACCGCGACTTTGTTGCGTTTTTCTCCGCGGGCGCAACCCGCCCGCCATTGCAACTCTGGAAGGAGACGTTAAGAGCATGAGTCAACACACACTTCCCCCGCTTCCCTACGCCTACGACGCCCTGGAACCGTGGGTGGACGAGCAGACCATGCGCCTGCACCACGACAAACACCACCAGGCGTATCTGGACAACTTTGTCAAGGCCGTGACCGGCACGCCCTTCGAAGCCCTCGACCCGCAGGAAACCCTGCGACGTCTCGCTGAGGTCCCCGAGGAGATTCGCACCGTGGTGCGCAACCACGGAGGTGGGCACGTCAACCACTCTCTGTTCTGGGAGATCATGGCCCCCAACGCCGGTGGTACCCCGTCCGGTCCCCTGGCCGAGCACCTGAGCTCCACCTTTGGCTCTTTCGACGCCTTCAAGGAGGCGTTTAGCAAGGCGGCGGTGGGCCAGTTCGGGTCGGGATGGGCGTGGCTGGTGGTCGGTGCCGGCCGCACCCTCGCCGTCACCGCCACGGCCAATCAGGACTCGCCCCTGTCGGCGGGCCAGACGCCAATTCTGGGCCTCGACGTGTGGGAGCACGCGTACTACCTCAAGTACCAGAACCGCCGGGCCGAGTACGTGGCCAACTGGTGGAACGTGGTGAACTGGCGGAAAGTGGAGGAGCTTTACCAGGCAGCGCTGTAGTTCCCCATGTCTGGACGACAGCGACGGGCCGCCTTGGGCCGGAGGCGGCCCCACTGGCTACTTTGGCAGAGAGGCGGCCGCCCTGCCGACGCACACGTACTCGAACCCCGCCTCACGCATCTTTTCCGGTTCGTAGACGTTGCGCAGATCCACGAGGAGCGGGCGACGCATCGCCGCCTTCAGCCGGCCCAAATCCAAGGAGCGGAACTGGTTCCACTCTGTGAGCAACACCAGGCAATCGGCACCGGCAGCGGCGTCGTAGGCGTCTTGGCAGTACGTCACCGCCTCTGGTAGCAACTCCCGAGCGTTGCCCATGGCAGCGGGGTCGAAGGCACGGATGCTGGCGCCATCAGCCAGCAGGCTCCCAACGATGGGAATCGCCGCCGACTCGCGCATGTCGTCGGTTTCGGGCTTGAACGACAGCCCCAACACCGTCACCACCAACCCCGCCGTAGAGCCGCCGCAGGCGGCCCGAATCTTCTCGATCATCCGCTGCTTGATCGCTTCGTTGACGCGCACCACGGTCTCGACGATTTCGAAATTCATGCCAGCGCGGTGGGCGATCTCGGTGAGCGCCTTGGTGTCCTTGGGAAAGCACGAGCCGCCGTACCCGGGACCGGCGTGGAGGAACTTCGGGCCAATGCGGCGATCCAACCCCATCCCCTTGGCCACGTGGTGGACGTCCGCACCGATGCGCTCGCACAGAGCTGCCACTTCGTTGATGAAGGTGATCTTGGTGGCCAAAAAGGCGTTGGAGGCGTACTTGATCAGCTCCGAGGACTCCACGTTGGTGATCACAAACGGCGTTTCGATAAGGTAGAGGGGGGCGTAGATATCCTTCATGATGGCGATCGCCTGGGGGTCCTTGGCGCCGATCACCACCCGGTCTGGCCGCATAAAGTCCTCGATGGCCGAACCCTCCCGCAGGAACTCCGGGTTGGAGACCACCGAGAAGGGGTAGTTTCCGTTGCGCTTTTTGATGATCTCCTCGATGAGCTGCCCGGTCCCGATGGGCACCGTGGACTTGGTGACCACCACTTTGTAACCGTTCATGTACTGGGCCACCGCTTCCGCCACCTCGACCACGTAGGAGAGGTCCGCCGAGCCGTCCTCGCGAGGCGGCGTGCCCACCGCGATGAACACCACCAGAGCGGTTTCCACCGCCTCCTTCAGCTCGGTGGTGAAGCGCAGCCGCCCAGCCTGGGCGTTTTTGGCGATCAAAGCCTCCAGTCCGGGCTCGTAGATGGGCACCTCCCCTCGTTTGAGGCGGTCGATCTTGGTAACGTCGTTGTCGACGCAGGTCACGTACATGCCGAAATCGGCCAGGCAGGCACCAGTCACCAGCCCGACGTAGCCACTCCCCACCACTGCAATGTGCATGGGCCCTCCCACAACCGCTCCGCCCCCTGGACGGATCGAGCACGAAGTGTACGGAGGACGCCAGGCTCTGGCAACCAAGGGCACCGCCATCCCTGCCAAGCACGCAGCGACCACGGCCAGGGCACGCTGCTGGCGCCGACTTGACCGCCTGGGGAGCGGGCGGCACACTGGCACCATGACCTCTCGCCACGGTTTCGCGGTGGCCATCGCCCTCGTTGCGGCCGCAGGTGGGGCTTTGCGCGCCCTGGCGGCGCTCCTGCGCCGGCCGTGGCACGACGAGTACTTCACCGCCTGGGTGGCCTCGCAGCCGTGGCGGGAGCTGGTTCCGACCCTGGCCCACGATTCCGGTCCACCGCTCCCCTACGTCTTGGCAAAGCTGGTGGCGGGCAGTGGCGCCGGTGAGCTGGCCGCCGCCCGCGGCCTGGCGGTCACGGCCGGCACCCTGGCGATTCTTGTAGTTGCCCGTGCCGCCGCTTTGACCTGCGGCGCCCGCGCCGCAGGCTGGGCTGCTGCCCTGCTCGCCGTCCACCCCCTCACCATCGCCTGGTCGGCGGAGGGGAGAGCCTACGCGTACCTCCTTCTCGGTGCCGCGCTGGTGTGGGATGGACTCGCCGATCTTGCGGCACAGCAACGGGGCGCCGCCAAAGTGGGGGCGGGCCTCGCCCTGGCCCTGTGGAGTCACGGTTTGGGGTTGGTCCTTCTCGCCGTGAGTACCGGCGTCGTGCTCTTCCTCCCGGGCCCTGGGCGACGGCGAGCCCTCGCCGCTGCCGGCGCCGCAACGGCCTCCTTCCTCCCGTGGCTGCCGGTGATGCTGCAGCAGCCCCCGGCGTCGCTGGCGTGGATGCAGCGGGCCTGGCACGCTCTGCCCCCCTGGCGGGCGGTCCTGGCACCGTTCGAATTCCTCGCTCCGGCGGGCCGCTTCGGCCACGCCCTGGACCTCCCCAGCGCCCCGGCCCCGGTGGCCGTCGCGGCTGGAGTCGCCGCGCTGGGACTGGGCGTTTTCGCCCTCAAAGAAGGTCATCGCCTGGCCGTCCTCACCTTCGCGTTGGCAGCCGTCCCGGCCCTCACCCTGGCAGTCCTGGCGCACCTCTCCCTGCCGGTGTTCTATCCCGGACGGGGCGAAGCCCTCTACCTGGCGCCGGTCATCGGCCTGCTGGCGGCCGGCGCGTGCCGCGGGCGTGGACCAGCGCTCGCGGCAGCGCTGCTGGTGGCCGCTGGCACGGTGATGAGCAGCCTGGCCATCCTCCAGTGGCGGTCCACCCCCCCCCGCCCCGAAGAGCACCTGGCCGCTGCCCTGCGCGCGAGCCTTCCCAGCGGTGGCACGGTCCTTGTCGAGGGGTACTGGCGTCTGGGCCTTTGGTACCACCTCCACGAGGCCCGATCCCGGTTCGCGCTGCAGGTCTTTCCTCCGGCGGCGGACGCCCACCCGGGCTGGTACGAGGGAGGGGCGACGGCGGCCGATGCGGAGGCCGCCCTCCAGCGGCTGGCGGCCGCGGCGGAGGGCGGCGGCGCGGTGGCGTGCGTGTTGCCGCCACTGCGGGCCGATAGCACGCTGCGGCCCGCCGCCGTCGCCGCCGGCCTCACCCCGGTGGCGCGCACCCCCAAAGCCGAGTTGTGGGCGCGCCGGGGCAGCTACCCATGAGCGCCCCTGCCACCCGTACCGGTGAACCCGCCGCCGCCAACCGTGGCACGGGGTGGACCACCGCCAGCGTCATCATGGCTGCCGCGGTCGCCATGGCGATTGCCGCGGGTTGGGACAACTTCCCCACCGCCGACGAGCCGTACCACCTGCTGGCGGGGTGGACCTACGCCGCCCAGGGGCACGGTGACTTCAACCCCGAGCACCCACCGCTGCCCAAGCTACTGGCCGGTCTCGCCCTGCTGCCCCTGGAGCTGCGCGGAGCGCAAGGGGAGCCGGTCCGGCGGCTGCCCATGCTCTCCCTGGAGATCCGGCGCTTCCTCCACCACAACACCGCCCCAGCTGACACCATCGTGCGCCTCGGACGCCTGGCCATGGTGCCGTGGCTGGTGCTCCTGCTTGCCGGGGTGTACCTGTGGACGCGAGAGCTGTTGGGCGCCCCCGCCGCCGCGCTGGCGCTAATCGCGGTGGCGTCGCAGCCGCTGGTGCTGGGGCACGCCTTCGTGGTGCACACCGACGTGGCCTCGGCGGCCACCTGGGTGTGGACGCTGCGCGCCGCCCAGCGGTGGCTGCGCCTGGGAGGCAGGCGCTGGATCGGCGTGGGCGGTTGGCTCGGCGTCTCTCTGCTGGTCAAATTCTCCGCCGTGTACCTCGCCCTCGGTGTGGTTCTGGTGGTGCTTGCCGCCGCGTGGCGGCGGCAATCGTGGCAGCCCGTACGTGGACTGGCCGCAGCCGCGATCCTCGCGACCTGCCTGGTGCCCGTAGGCTACGCGCCGGTACTGCGCAACGCCCCTGCGCAAGAGGTCGGCCACACCTGGTCAGCCTACCTGCGGGGACACCCTGTCACGACGGAGCACGCGATCAGGGCGGCCAGTGTGCCGCTGCTGGGGAAAGGGTGGGTGCAGTGGGCCACCGGTCTGGCCTACGTCGCCCGCACCAACCGCCTGGGACAGGGGATCAACTATTTCTTCGGGCACACCTCGACGACTGGCTTTTGGCTGTACTTCCCGGTCGCCCTCGCCCTTAAGGTCACGCTGCCGTTTCTGGCCCTGGCCGTGGTTGCCGCGCTGCAGAGTGCCGCCAAGCGAACGCGGTGGGCCCTCTGGCCGCTGCTGGGGGCTGGGTACTACCTCCTCGTCTCGCTGGGCAGTTCCTACAACATCGGCGCCCGTCACCTGCTTCCCGCCGTGGCGCTGCTGGGGGTCGCAGGGGGGGCCGTGGCCACGCGGCTGAGCCATCGCGCCCGCCTTGCCGCAGCCACCGTGCTGGGGGTGGCGCCGCTGTTCTCGTTCCCCTCGTTCATCGCCCACTTCAGCGCCCTCGTCGGGCCGGAGCGCGGCGCGCGCATCCTGGCAGACTCCAACGTGGATTGGGGGCAGGACTGGGCGCGGGCGGCCCGCCTGGCCGCCGCCGCTCACTGGACCCCCATCACCGTCGTGTACCTGGGTTCCGCCGACCCCGCCTCGCTGTTCCCCGCTGGAGTGGACTTCTTCGCCGCTCCCGCCCGCTTCCGGACACCCTATGTAGCCCTTTCGCGCCAGGCGGCCGCGGTGGGCACGGAGTACCTCGCCGCCCTGGGGGAACGGGAGGCGGCCCAGGCACTGGCCTCACTCCTCGACGAGGTCAGCCGGCATGGCGAACGACTGGCGGTGGTGGGCCACAGTATCGAACTTTACCGCCTGCGCTCGTCCTCGGCGGCCGCCTTTTCACCGGCGGCGCGCCGGTTGCGGATCAGCCAGGACAACGCCTTCGACTCATTGACGCCGCGCAGCACGTGCTCCAAGTCCTGGTACAACCTCGGATCATTGAGGAGTTTACCCGCCGTCCCCTGACCGCGGTCGAGTTTTTCGCTCACCCGCCGCATCGCCTGGGCGAGGCCCGCAAGGTCGTCGAGAAACGCCTCGGCAAAGGCTTCGTCGCCCAACAGACGGCCCAGCGTCCCGCGGCCCTCCCTGACGCCTTCCCCCGCCGCCGCCAGGGCCGCGGAGGCGCGCGTTATGTTCTTGAGCGCCTCGTCCAGGCGGGTGCGAGACGTGGGGTCCTTGAGAAGGGCGGCCAGGAGTGAGTCCTCCCGCCCCAGGTCACGCTGCAGCGCTTCCGCCACGCTCCTTCCTGCGCTGACAAACCCCAGCAACTCGGCAAACAGCCTCTCATCCTCCGCCCGGGGCACCACCAACCGCCCCAGAATCCCCCGGCCGTCGCGCACGTCGCGCAGCACCTCGTCGGCCTGCTCCAGCACGGAGGCGAGACGGTCGACGATTCGTTCCCCGCTCTCGGGTGAGGTGGTGAGCTCGCCCAGGATCCCCTCGCCGCGATCGACGCGGTCGAGGACGCGCCGCAGCGATGCGGAGATGGCCAGCACATTGGTCACCACGTCACCCCCCTGGCGGAAGACCTCACCCACATCGGTGGGCTGCTGGGAGGGCACGAAGGAGTTGGGGGGCAGGACGGGACGGTCGGGCGAGCCCGAGGAGAGGTCGAGGTAGCGGTCGCCCAGCAGGCCCAGGGTGCGCAGGCGCACGCGAGAGTCATCGCGTAGCCGCCCGGCCACCCTCGCCTCCACCCGAAAATGCACCACAATCTCCCGGTCCTCGGGATCGGGCGAGAGCACCACCTGCCGCACCGAGCCAACGACCACACCGTCCAGCCACACCGGTGCCCCTTCGGCCAGGCCGCCCACATCGAAGAACCGCGTAGAGTAGTCCTGGTAGCGCACGAATAAACCGTGCTTCTTCCCCACCACCAGGATCGACAACGCGAGAAGCGCGATGGTGGCTGCGGTGAAGAGTCCGACTTTGAGTTTCCTGCGGGCGTCGGTCTCAAGCATGAATCCCTCCTGCGCGCACAAACTCGCCAACCAATCCCTCGCACCGTGCCGCCTCCTCCAGCGCACCGAGAAAAGCGAACCGACCGTCGCTGAGAAAAGCTACCCGGCCGCCCAGCTCCCTGGCCACCGCGAGATCGTGGGTTACCACCAGCGAGGCCGTCTTCCCCGCTTGACCGATCTCCCGAATCAGCCGGGTGATCGCCAGGCCGGTGAGGGGATCAAGCCCAGCGGTGGGCTCGTCGTAGAGGATCACCTCCGGTTCCAGGACCAACCCTCGTGCCAGCGCCACCCGCTTGCGCATCCCCCCGGAGAGCTGCGCCGTGGTCATGCGTTCAGTGCCGGCGAGTCCCACCCGTGCCAAGTAAGTGGCAACCCTCGCGGCTATCTCGCCCTCGCCGAGGGCGGTGTGCTCGCGCAGCGGAAAAGCCACGTTTTCCCCCACGTCCAGGGAATCGAAGAGTGCCCCCATCTGAAAGATGTATGACACCTTGCGCCGCAAATCGACCAGTTGCCCCTCGCCAAGACGCCCCACGTCGCACCCCAACACCGTGACCGACCCTGAATCGGGTCGCAGTAGCCCGTTGATGTGTTTCAGGAGCACAGACTTCCCGCTCCCTGATTGGCCAAGTACCACGAGCATCTCGCCGCGGCGCAGCTCCAGGTCAATGCCCCGGAGAACCGCCCGAGCACCAAATCCCCTGGTCACTTGCTCCAAGCGCACGAGGGGATTGCTGCGTTGGCTCATAGTGATAAAAACAGCTTGGTGAGAAAGAAATCCAAGACCAGCACGGAAATGGCCACCGCAACCACCGTGTCGGTGGCGGCGCGGCCAACCCCACCCGCCCCGCCTTCCGCCGCCAGACCGTTGTAGCAGGCGATGATCCCGATGGCGAAAGCGAAGAAAACGGTCTTGCCGAGTCCGGAGAAGAGGTCGGAGTAGTCCATCAGCCGTAGGACGTGCGAGAGGTAAAAGCCTGCCGAGAGGTTGAGTTCCCAGGTGGAGATGACCATGCCCCCCACGATGCCGGCGACGTTAGCCAGGACCACCAGCAGCGGCAGCCCCACCAGCAACGACCAGAGACGTGGGACCACCAGCTTGCGCACCGGATCCGCGCCCAGCGACCGCAGCGCGTCCACCTGTTCGCTCACCGCCATGGTCCCGAGCTCGGCAGCGATACCGGCGCCCACCCTCCCCCCGACCATCAACGCGGTGAGTACAGGGGCCAACTCCCGCACCATGGAGATGCCGACCACCTCGCCCACGTACAGCTTGGCGCCAAAGGCGGCCAGAGCGTAGGCCGTCTGCAGCGCCATCACCATCCCGGTGAAGAAGGCGATGATCGCCGCCAGCTTCCAGGAGCCGACGATCAGGGCCTCGAACTGTCGCAGGCTCTCCCGTCCCTCGAAAGGGGGCGTCACCATGCGGAAGAGAGCCGCCGCCGCAAGGAGGGCGACGGCTCCCAAATGCCGCACCCGCCGCCACGTCAGATCGTAGAATCGGCCCGCAAGCTTCATGGTTTATGGTAGCAACCCGGGCGCGACTTTGCCCCGGCCACCCTGACGTGGGACCTCGTTTCGCCCTGCCAAGGGAAATGGTATAGCATTGGGGTGATGTCCGACCCCGACTACCTCGTGTGCCTCGAGTGCGACACCCCCACGTACCTGTTCGAGTGGTCCGCGGTCGGCGTTGTGGCCGCCACATGCCTGGTGTGTGGCAACGACGACCCCACCCTGTTCAGCACCGAAGAGGAACTGGAAGAGATGGGCAGCGGCCGCGGGGGTGATGATGACGACAGTGACGAGGAATGATGACTGGCCAACCGACTGGCGGCGAGGTCGGACCGCCACCGAGTCCCCTGTGGCGGGCTTCGAGGATGCGCCCGCCCGGGCGCGCGGGGAAGAGGACGATCTCGATCCGCTGTTGACACGGGACGGCAAGTCGGCACCATGGTCGTGACCCTCAACGGCCCGCGATTCGCCCGCGCCCTGCGGGCCGGCGCCCTGGCGGTGGTACGCGAGCAGGACCACCTCAACAGGATCAACGTCTTCCCCGTTGCCGACGCCGACACGGGCGCCAACCTTGCCGCCACCCTGCGCGCCGCTGCGGCCGCGCTCCTGCCCGCCAAGATGCTCACCGTCGGGCAGACCGTGCGTGCCGCAGCCGACGCCGCCCTGGAGGGGGCGCGGGGGAACTCGGGGGCGATCTTCGCCCAGTTCCTCCAGGGACTCGCCGAATCGGTTGGCACCTCAGTGCAGCTGGGGATCAGGGAGTTTGTGGCCGCGGCGCAGCGCGGGGCGGACAGCGCCCGCGAGGCGCTGGCGCAACCGGTGGAGGGAACGATCCTCTCGGTCTTGAGGGCCTGGGCGTTGGCCCTGGAGGAACACGCCCGGTCGGCGCGGGACTTCCCTGAACTCCTCGCCCGTGCCCTGGAGCGGGCGCGCCTCGCCCTCGCCGAAACCCCTCGCCAGCTCAAGGTGCTGGCCTCCCACCACGTCGTCGACGCCGGAGCGCAGGGGTTCGTTTTCTTCTTGGAGGGAGTTTCGGCCATCTTTGCCGACCGTCGCGCCGCCTCCTGGTTGCGCACCGGCGTCTCCGGACAGGCTGCGGACACCCCCTTCGCCGCCGCCCACGCCACCGCCAGCCCGGCCTACCGCTACTGTTCGGAGGCCTTGCTGGAGGGCAAGAATCTGGATCGAAAGCGGCTGTCCGACATCGTGCAGCCTTTTGGTGACTCCTTGGTAGTGGCTGGCGGGGGCTCGCGCCTGCGCGTTCACGTCCACACCAACGAGCCCCAGCGACTCTTCTCGACCTTGGCCACCTTTGCCACCGTGGCCCGCACCAAGATCGACGACATGGTGTTGCAGCAGCTCGCCCTGCACCAGGCATCGATGGCCCTGGTCACCGATTCCTCGTGCGATCTGCCGGAAACCACCTGCCACGCCCTCCAGTTGGTTCGGGTGCCCCTGACCGTGGCGTTCGGTGACGAGGTGTTCACCGACGGAGTGGACATCACACCGGCCCAGTTCTACGCCAAGCTGGCTTCCAGTCCGCTGCCTCCTCGTACCTCGCAGCCGGCGGTGGGCGAATTCCGGCGTATTTACCGCGCCCTGCTGGAAACCCACCAGTCGATCCTGTCGGTGCATCTCTCCGCCGGCCTTTCGGGGACGTTTCAAGCAGCGCTGGCGGCCAGCCGGGAGATCGACCCGGAGAGGATTCGCGTGGTGGACAGCAAGCAGCTGTCCATCACCCTGGGTCTCGTCGTCGAGGCAGCGGGGGAGGCGCGTATGGCCGGAGCTACTCTCGAGGAGGCGGCCGCCGCCGCCCAACGCGCCGCCGCCGCCACCAAGCTCTTTGCTACCTTTCCTTCCCTGGAAACGGCGGTGCGGGGAGGACGGGTGCCCCCCGCCACGGCCCGCGTCTCGCGGGTGTTTCGCCTCAAACCGATTCTCTCCCTCGACCACAACGGCGTCGCCGAGAGAGCCGGCGTGGCGTTCGGCTTTGCGGCGGCGCTGCGGCGTATCGCCGATCGCGCTGCCGCCTTCGCCCGCGGCGCCCGGGTACGCGTGCTCGTCGCCCACGCCAACGCCGTCGGCGCCGCCGAGCTGGTCGCCGAACGACTGATGCGGCGCCTGGGGCCGGAGGAGATCTCCATCGTCAACCTGGCCGCCGTCTTGGCGGCGCACACCGGCCCGGGAGCGGTGGGCGTGGCGGTAAGGCGCGTCCAAAAGTAGGTCGCTCACCCTTTTTTGCCACTGCGGCGGGGGCGGATTCCACGGGAGTTCAGGGTTGTCAGAAGTGGCCAGTTGAGCAGCGGCGGAGCGCAAGTGTTCACCCGTATCCCACCCCCGGGCGGCAGGCGGCGCTGGCGGCCCACCGCAACCAGGGGACGAACCCCCATCTTGCGCCGGCGAGCGTGCCTCGCTAGAGTCTGCCAGCGGTGACGAGGCGGCGCGACGGAGGGAGTGATGGCCAAACCCGACTACATCATTTGTCTTGAGTGCGAATCCGAAGTGGATGAGTTCACCTGGCGCGACGGCGAGATCCGGCGCGCCTCGTGCGACGTGTGCGGCAACAACGATCCCGACGCCTTCGCCCTGCCGGAGGATTTCGACCAGGACTTCGAAGACGACGATCTCGAGGGCGAGGACGACGACTACCTGGACGATTTCGACGAAGACGAGGAAGACGAGGAGTAATCGACCGCTCCAACCAGCGGAGCTAGGAGCCGATGGGCTCCAGGCGCAAGGTTCCCCTCACCTCGCCCACCGCATCCCCTGGGGAATTAACCGCGACGGGGTCGAGCCACTCGCGCAGCTGCTGGCATTCGCTTTTGGTTAACAGCTGCAGTGACTTGAGGGCAGACATCACGCCCGGTTCCCGACCCCGTACCGCCTCCCCACCCCCGTCGAGCACCTTCAGCGCCAGCGCTACCGGCCGGCCCCAGGGCGATCGGGCACTGGGAATGCCCACCACGAAGAACCCCTCTGCCCCTTCCTTGGCAAGAAATTGCGGCACGGCCCGCATCAGGGCGTAGGGCAGCCGGCGGGAGCCCGAGGTGTACCAGGGGTTGCGGGTCATCGCCTCCACCACCCGCCGCGCTTCCCCCCCACTGTCGGCCCGCTCCATCAATTTCGCGATCATGCGCGCGGCGGCGTGCAGGGGGAGAAAAAAGGTCGGAACCCCACACCCATCCACCCCCACACCCGGCGCCACGCCAGCCATCTCCTCGACGGCCACGACGATGGCTTCCTGAAGGGGGTGGTCGGGACGAGGGTAGGTGTAGAGCGGCCAGTCGTTGGCGCGGCAGGTGAGCAGCATCGCGGCGTGTTTGCCGGAGCAGTTGTTGTGCAGCGGCGTGAACGCCCGCCCGGACCGCAGAACTGCCTGGGCGGCCTCGGTATCCAGCGGTACGGCCGCGCCACAGCGTAGCGCACCTTCCTGCAGGCCCGCCCTGCCCAGCAACCTCTGCACCACCTCCACGTGCCCCGCCTCGCCGCCGTGGGAGGCGGCGCAAACCGCCAACTCGTGAGGTTCCAAGCGGAGGTGCCGCTCCAGTCCCAGGCGGAGCATCGCCTCCAGCTGAACCGGCTTGGCAGCGGAGCGCAGGTAGGTGGCCAGCGCCGGATCGCCGGCGCGGGCCAGCAAGGTTCCCTCGCCGTCCGTTACCGCGGCGGCGCCCAGATGCACCGACTCAATCCGCCCCGAGCGCCACACCTCGGAGACCACCGCCAGGCGCCCACCGGTGATCGCCCCCCACTCGGCCGGTGCAACGCCTGGCAAAGTTGACCCACGCCCTGCCCCCACCGCGCTGTCTCCTCAGCCGTCCAGGCGCAGGGCCACCGCCGTCACGTGGGCGAACAACTCCAGCTCGGCCGCCGCTGGGTTGGCGTCATCCACCGCCAGCAACAGCCAGCGCCCTTCCCCGCACCTGACCGCCAGGACGGGTTCACCGCCGCACTGGATGGGCAGCGCCTCGGGTCCGTGCACCATGGCTTTTACGCTTGCGAGCGTCGACGCCAGGGCCGCGTCGCTCAGAATCGATCCCACATCTCCGGAAGCGGCGACCACCTCCGGGTCCCCGTGGGCCAACCTGAGAACTACAGCGCCTCTCGCGCCGGCGCGGGTGGAGATCCACCCCAGGGCAGCCGCCACCCCGCTGCCGCCGCGACCCCATCGTTCTAGTAGCCAACTGATGTCAGAGCTATCAGATACCGCCGGCAGCTCGTGAGTTGGGCATTGAGCGCGCGTCTCGCGCGCTCCCCCGCTCGGGGTGAGCGCCTCCCCCGAAGGGTCCGAGGAGCTGCCCAGCGGCATGAGCTGCGTGAGCACGGACGAGAAGCGCAGCACATCTCCCGCCGACACGCGGGCCTCCTTGATCCTCTGGGACCCGACAAAGGTGCCGTTTTTGCTGCCCAAATCCAGCAGGGAAACCGCTCCCCGTCGCACCACCAGGAGCGCGTGTCGCCGCGAAACATCGGTACTGGTGAAACGGATGGCGCACTCGGCCGCCGAGCCGATGAGCACCTCCCCCTCCAGCGGGAGGGGGAACCGTCTGCCCGAACCATCGAGAACGAGCAATTCGAAGCGCATGGCACCCCCGCTTAAGGAAAAAGCCGGTCGGCGTTGGCCACGATGGAACCCAGCCGCGCCCGCGAGCGAAACCGGCGGGTCCTTGCCAAGTCGAGCAGGGAGGCGATCTTATGTCTCCCCGCGCCGTACAGCGCCGGTATCCCGGCGCGGATGAACCGGCCGAAGTCTTCGTCATAGGGGTAATACCAGGGCATGGCCCGATCGGCGCCATCGTCGAACGTCACGTACTTGATGTTGCACAGCTCCAGCAGGCCGTACCGGCCGTGGGAGCGGCCGATGCCGCTGTCACGCAGCCCGCCCCAACTACCCGTCACTTCGCCGAACGCCACCACGTGGTCGTTGACCGTCACCACCCCGGCCTCCAGCTCCCGCTGCAGGCGTAACGCAGTCGCTGGAGAGCGCGTCCACACCGAGGCGGTGAGTCCAAAACGGGAGGCGTTGGCGCGCCGCACCCCCTCCTCCAAGCTACCCACCGGCACCAAGGGCAAGACCGGGCCGAACGTTTCCTCCTGCATCACGTCCATTTCATCGTGGACATCCACCAGCACCGTGGGCGGGTAGAAGAGCCCCACGCCCTCAGGCAGCGCCCCCCCGGTGAGCGCCCGCGCGCCCCCCGCGAGGGCGCTAGCGACCTGGCGATGCACCTCCTCCCGTTGCTCCGCGGTGGTCATGGGCCCCAGGTCGGTGTCGGGGGCAAGCGGATCACCAACCTTGAGCTCCCGCGTCAATTCCACCACGCGGCGCAGGAGCGGTTGGAAAATCCCCTCCTCCACGTACACGCGCTCGATGGAGGCGCAGGTCTGCCCCGAGTTCATGAAGGCGCCCCACACCAGCCCCCTCGCCGTGCGCTCCAGGTGGGCATCCGCAGCCACCACCGCCGCATCCTTGCCCCCCAACTCCAGCTGGCAGGGCGCCAGCCGCGCGGCGCAGCGCTCCGCCACCCGCCGCCCGATGCCCACCGACCCGGTGAACAGCACCTTGGCCACCCGCGGATCGTCCACCAGGGCGTCGGTGGCCCGGCCCGGCAGCGCGACGGCGTTGAAAACCCCGGGCGGAAAGCCCGCCCGCCGCGCCATGTCGGCCAGGGCCAGCCCGGTCAGCACGGTGGCCGATGCTGGCTTGAAAACCACCGTATTTCCAGCCGCCAGCGCCGCTGCCACCTCGATCACCGGGATGGCCACCGGGTAGTTCCAGGGAGCGATCACCGCCACCACACCCAGGGGGTCGAAACGGTACCCCGCCTTCCAGTGGGCGAACAGCACTTGCCGCGGACGCACTGGCTCGAAGCGCAACAGCCGGTGCGTGTGGCGCGCCAGGTAGGCCAGCGCATCGCAGGCGGGAAAGATATCCACCAGCAGCGCCTCCGACACCGGCTTGCCGTTCTCCCGCGCCACCAGCTCGGCGAGCGCCAGCCGCTCCTCCACCATGATGGCAAGCCAGCGGGCAAGCAGTGCCTGGCGCTCTTGGAAGGTGGTCCGGGAGTAGCCGGGAAAAGCCTCACTGGCAGCATCCACCGCGGCGCGCGCCCCCGCCGCGTCCAGCGCCCGCACCGTGGCCAGCACCTCCCCGGTGCTGGGGTTGGAGGTGACGAGTCGCTCGGGTCCATCGGTATCCCGGTTGCCGATGATCGAGGCGCTCTGCATGGCCCCTCCCTGCGCTGGCAAGCCTAGCACCGATTACGGCGCGGCTGAAATGGCCGGGGCTGCTTCCCTGGCGAGACGACCGCGGAGGCTACAATGCCGTTATGGATACTCCCTTCTTCCCGGTGCACCTGCGGGCTCGCTACGCCGAAACCGACCAGATGGGCATCGTCCACCACGGCGTCTATCCGGTGTGGTTCGAGGTGGCGCGGACCGAGCTTTCGCGCGCTGTGGGTTTACCTTACCGCGTCTGGGAAGAGCAGGGAATTCTGTTGGTGGTCAGCGAATTGACCTGCCGGTACCGCGCCCCAGCCCGCTACGACGACAACATCACCGTGCTCGTGCGGGTCAGCGAGGTGGCCAGCCGAGGCGCAGCCTTCGCCTATCGCGTCCACCGCGACGACGGCTCCCTCCTCGTCGAGGGTTCCACTCGTCACCTGGCGGTCAGTCGGGCAACCGGCCGGCCGGTGGTGCTCCCAGAGGCGTTCCGCGCCGTGTTGCGCCGCGACCCTCAGCGATGCGGCAACCCAGCGTCCTCGCCCGGGCCAAGACCCAGAATGCCAAGGACGCGGTCGGGGTAGGCGGACACCCAGAGAACCAGGGGAAGGGCGAAGGTCACCGGGATATCGGAGAAGTAGCGCGCTCCCCCGATCAGGTTGCGCTCGAAATTGGAGTAGTGCACCGCGCTCCAAGGCCCCAGGTTGAACGCGAAGAACGCCTTGACTTGGAGAAACAGGTTGAGCACGTGCGAACCCGCCAGGACGGCCAACGCCCCACCCAAGCGGCGCCAACCACCCCGCGAAAGTGCCCCACGCAGAGCGAAACACAGGGCCAGAAACGGCACGAGGTTGAAGTGCACCTGGGTGAGCGAATACTTAAGCCGGCCGGACCCCGCCCGCAGGTCCAAGCGTCCGATGAGCGCGTAGGAGCCTTCCACGGTGATCACCGTGGCCCGGGGATATTCAGTGAGGCGCGCAACGCCCTGCGTGACCCAGGCGAGGGCCGGGTTATAGACGGGCCTCACCACGAGCCACACGCCCACGGCCAGCACGACCGCCACGGGCAACCGGCGGAGCAACCCGGAAACACTATCGGGTCGCGTGGACCGGCGCATACCGTTGCACCCACACGAGCCACAACACCACGCTCAGCAGAATGATCAAGGACTGCCAGATGAACACGTGGGAGATGGAAAACCACTGCGGTTTCAAGATGCCGACGTAAAACAGAGAAACAACGCGCACCACATTGACCACCCCAATGGCCAGCACGCCCAGTACCACGCCCACCAGGCGCCGCAACCACGGAGCAGGAAAAGCAAGAACCCCGGCAACGAACACCAGGATCGCCTCAAGGCCGTTGCAGCCGTTGTAGATTTGCACGGCAAAGCGCGACGAGGAAAGCACCTGGCCATCGACCCTGGCGTTCTCCCCCAGCAGGTTGAGGGCGATGCGGGCCTTATGGGCCACGAAGGTGGTGTAGGGGTTCACCACGTGATCGTTGACCGGTTTGAGAGCGAGGATCAAGAACCCCACCGAGAGGATCACTGCATAGCGGGCCATGAAACGGCCCGCCGGCGACGCCAGAATCTTTTTCACACCGCCCATTCCTTAGGCTCCCACGCGTGTCATTCTAATCGACACCATCGCCGCGCCACCTGGGCATCGGCTTCAGTGAACTCACACTGCAAAGAACCCCCGCGGCCAGAGGCGGCCGCGGGGGCATGAGGAAGTATGCAACTCGTCGAGCTAGCCGCGCCAGCGCCACAGGGCCACGACGCCCACCAGCGCCAGCAACGCGATGAAGGTCAACAGGCCGGAACCGGAGGTCACCGGAATCGGCACCGGGAGCGTCGGTGTCGGTGTAGGCGTCGGCGTGGGCACCACGATGATGGCGTCGTCCTCGTTGTTGCCCGTATTGGGATCAGGTGTGTCGGAAGAAACGCTGGCCAAGTTGACGATTGTCCCGGTGCTCGCGACGGTGGCGGTGATGTTGAGGCTTACCGACGCGGAGGGCAGCAGGTTCCCGATGGTCCACACCCCGGTGCCAGGGTTGTAGGCGCCGCCGCCGTCGTCGCTGACGTAGACGAGGCCGGCCGGCAAAACGTCGTTGACCACGACATTGACCGCGCTATTGGGGCCGAGATTAGTCACCGTCACTGTGAAGACGATGTTCTGACCGACAAGTGGCGTTGGATTATTCACCGTCTTGACCAGCTGTAGATCAGCGGGGCAGACGGGGAACGGCGGTGTTTCCAGGGCGCCGGCCAGCGTGGCGTAACCCAGCTGGTAATCGAGGGGGTAACCGCAGCGGAAGCCGGCCCCGGAGTACCACATTTTCCAGGTGCCGCCGTCGTTCATCACGTAGTTGTAGTCCACCGAATCGCCGCAGTCCCAGGCAGGCGGCGTACCCAGCCCGAGCACCGGGTTGGCCGCCTCCTTGGTCCAGTTCACCCCGTCGGCGTCGCAGGAGGCGGCGTACCCCAGCACCCACGTATTGTTGTTGGCCCCGTCACCGCCCGAGTACCACATGTGGAAGTACCCGTTATGGTGTACCACTTGGGGACCGTACACCGTGGCGTCTTCCCAGCTCCCCGGCGCCCCGGGACCCAGCACCGGGTTGCCGGCGTTCTTGGTCCACGCGATCCCGTCGGGGGAAGTGGCGTAGCCGATGCTGAAGGCCGGCCACGCCGCCGTGCCCGCGTACCACATGTGGTACGTGCTCCCCACCTTGACCACCGCCGCCTCGCGCACCAACTGGCTATCCCAGGCTGGCGCGATGCCGACCGTCAACACCGGGTTGCCGGGGTGCTTGGTCCACGTGATCCCGTCGGGCGAGGTGGCGTAGCCGATGGCGTTCTTGGTGGGCGGCGGCGACGTCTGCCGCCCCGTGTACCACATTTTGAAGACGCCCCCGTCGTAGATCACCGAGTCCACAAACACGCCGGCGTCGTCCCAGGCGCCGGGCGCTCCGGGGGTGAGCACCGTGGTCGCTGCACTCCAGGTGATACCGTCCGCCGAGGTGCGGTGGCGCACCTCGATGGTTGTATACGGCCCGCCCGCCGGGGCGCGGAAGGTGTAGAACATATGGTACGTCCCACCCACCTTGACGACCTCCGGCTGGTAGCCACCTCGTTCGGTGATCACCGGGTTGCCGGCGTACTTGGTCCATGACTGCGCGGCCCACGACGCACCCGCACCGGCGGCCAAGGACACGGCGCAGGCCAAAACTACGGCGATAAGCGCCTGGCTCTTATCACTCCTCATGGTTTCCACTCCTTTTCACTCCCGTCGCCCGATAAACCCGCCTGCCTCCTGCTCGACCCACCACCGGGTAAAAGGTAATGTAAGACATCCTACACTTCATGATAAGACCAGGAGACGGGAAAATGCAACCCCCATTCGGAGTTTTCGAGAAATTGAGCCCACCCACCCTGCAATTCGCTGTACCTGCCTTCTCATATTCTCTCATAGGGCATTCTCCGGAGGGCAATGGCAATTATTGAACAGCCTTGTGTTATGAAGAGACTGGCAGACCTCCGAGT
>Ga0209101_1001190_pt1 | contig 19905 bp, 12 predicted proteins | sample ConPoolayeCmetaG_FD_185481 | JGI IMG/M metagenome (GOLD analysis project Ga0209101, IMG submission 185481) | Hot spring microbial mat communities from California, USA to study Microbial Dark Matter (Phase II) - Cone Pool mat layer C metaG... ...
CCGAACGGGCGATCCGGCCCGCGGTGATCATTCGCAAAAACAGCTACGGCAACCGGAGCGACCAGGGCGCCGACTGCCAAGCCGTCCTGATGTCGATCTTCCGCACGCTGAAACAACGCGGCCACGATCCGATCCGAACCATCGTCGATGCCTTGGCAACTTACCTGAAAACCGGTCAGCTTCCCCCTCTGCCTGAACCCAAGCCCACTTCAGATGGCTGAAGTGTTACCAACTTGGAACCAAGTTCGTTGCGGAGCTTCACCAACTGCTCGACGTTGGCGACCACGCGGTCGAACTTGAGCGGGCGGCGGATGGCCTCGAATTCCTCGCGCGTGGCGCCGTCGAAACTGATCTTGATTTCGTCCAACCCGGCGTCGATCAAGACCCGGGCCCTTTCCGCCGTCAGCAGCGAGCCGTTGGAAAAAATCTTCACCTTGGCGATGCCTTTCTCTTTCGCCCGGCGAATTCGATGCTCCAGCCGCTTGTCCAACAGGGGTTCGCCGAAATTGTGAAGATGGATCTCGCGGCACCGCGCTGCGGCGCATTCGTCCAAAATCCGGTCGAACAGGGCGTCGTCCATCTGCCGGATGGGTCGGTTCATGTCCTTGTGCGGACAGATGACGCAGCGGGCGTTGCAGGCGTTGGTCGTCTCGATCCGCACCACGGCGGGGAACCGACCCCGCGTCGCGTCGAACACCCGGCCGACGCAGCGGCAGACGATTCGCGAACAGAGCATTCGGAGGTTCTTCATATCATCCGTGACCTTGCCGCTGGAGGAAGCGTGCCCCGGCCGGAAGACGCCTCAACCATCCTGGGGCTTTTGCCGATTCTTTTTCGCGGCCTTCTTGGGGCCGTCGGCCTTTTTGACTTTTGCTTTTGTATCGGCCTTTTTGACTTTCGCGTCGGCGGCGCCGCCGGCGGGGTTGAGCCTGTCCAAGACGGCCTGCAGAGCCGCGCGGGCAGCCTTGGCTTCAGCGCTCTCGGCGCCGGCGGAAACAAGCTTCTGGGCGTGCGGGGCATCGCTCATGTCGAACAACTCGCCCCGCTCGGTGAGTTTCCAGCGATCGTTGCGCGCGTACCACTGGGCGCCGAGCTGGACATAGACCCATTCGCGCGGGTTGCCTCTTTGGCCGCGAAGTTGGGGCGCAAAGCTGCGGCTGTCCAAGGTCGCGCCTTCGGGCAGCTTGGCGCCCGCCACTTCGGCGAACGTGGCGAAGAAGTCGCTGAAGTCCACAAGGTCGTTGAGCACGCGGCCGGCGGGCGTGACGCCCTTCCAGTTGACGATCAGCGGCACGCGGCTGCCGCCCTCCAACAGCGACCCCTTGCCGCCGTCAACCAGACGGCCGTGGACCGCGTGGCTGCCCACGCTGCCGTTGTCGCCGGTGAAAACGATCAGCGTCTTCTCGCGGAGGCCCATCTCGTCGATGGCGGCGACCAGCTTGCCGACCAGCTTGTCGAGATAGGCGATGTTGTCGGCATAGAATTGGCGGTTCTTGCCTTTGCCGGCCGATTGGCCGGATTCGCGGCTGTCGGGCGTGGGCAAGATCGGGCCGTGGATCAGCGTCATCGGGTAATAGAGGAAAAACGGCTCGTGGCGATGGCGGCGGATGAAATCCACCGCGAATTCGTGCAAGAGGTCGGGACCGTAGCTCTTTTCGGTCACCGGCACGGGCTGGCCGTTCTTGTTCAGCGCCGGCTTCCAGTAGCGCTCGCCCTGCTCGCGTTCCCAACGCAGGAACTCGTCGAAGCCCCACGCCTTGCCTTCCTCGGCCGTGCTCAGATAGGCGAGCTGGTTCCATTTGCCGGAAAAACCCGTGGCGTAGCCGGCCTGCTTCAACACTTTCGCAATCGAGATTTCCTTGTCGGGCTTGGCGGCGGCGCCGTGTTCGTTCGTAAGCACGCCCGTGCGAAAGGCGTAGCGGCCGAACATGCACAATGCCCGCGACGGCCCGCACAGCGGGGCCGCGAAGCACCGCTCGAAGCGGATTCCCCCGGCCGCCAACGCATCGAGGTTCGGCGTCTTGAACTCGCCGCCGTAGCAGCCCACGCCGGGAATGCCGTAATCGTCGGCAAGGATGAAAACGATGTTGGGCTTCGATCCGGTCGTTGCCCCTTCCGCCGCAATACCGAGGCCCGGCCACGCCGCCAACGCAACAATGGCGACGGAAATCGCGAAAAGAGTCTTCAAGCGAAGACTGCGCAGTGCGTGTCTATCCCTCGTTTTCATTTTTTCAATCCCTCCAGGATGGCCTCCGCGATGGCCTTCATGCCCTTATCGCCCGGGTGGGCGGCGACGCCCGCATGGGCGTAGCTCCGTTCCGACCGGGCATAGTGCGACTCGTCCTTGCTTAACTCGCCGATGTCAACAAAGATCCCGCCAACTTCCGCGCAGGCCTGCTTGAGAATGCCGTCCTTGGTCTGGTCGGGCCAGAAGCAGCTTTGCACGACGATCGTCGGATCGCCTTGGGCCTTCCACATCTTCAGCAGATTCGCCAGACGGTCTCGGAAGGCGGATCGTGATGGCTCCGACGCGAGGGCGGGCACGTTTTCTCCAATGGCCACGATCACCAGATCGGGCTTGAACGCAAGGTGCTTTTCGAGCTTGGACCGCGCGTCGTAGGTGTCGTAGTGCCGCTCGAAATCGGCGATGTTCTCGATGATGACCTCCGGCTGGCGGCCGGTAATCCGAGCAATCGCGCTGACCAGCACGTGGACATAATCCCTTTCCGGCGCGCTGGCCGCCATTCCCCAATTGCCGGACCAGCCCACGGCCGCCGACGGGCCGTGCAGCGTAATGCTGTTGCCCAAGAACAAGATCCTGCTTGCACGGATGTTGCCCAGCGTCGCGGGCCGGTGCTTTTCCGCGGGCATCGCCGCATTTTCAGCGGCTCTTGAGCCGCGGGCGGCAGGCTCTCCCGCCCGAATCTCCCGCTCGTTTGGAACGCCCCAATGCCCATGCGGAACAAGACACAGGACCACCGCGATGATTCGGACGTTGAACGGCTTTAGCATCGGCGACGCCTTCTTCTTATCCCTTCTCCCAAAACGGAGACAGTCACCTTGGGGCGCTGCCGAAAGGGGCTGCCCCCATTCTGGAATACTTCGGATGTTCACTGTAGCGAACTCCGCTTGAGTGAGTCAATGGTTGACCCGTGCCAGGGGGGCACGCACAATAGCGGGCTGGTTCCTGAAGCAAGAGGATTTCGGATGAAAACCGCATGGGTTGCCGCCGCCGCGTTGCTATTCTGCGTCTCGGTCGGCCGACCGGCCGAGACGATCACCGTGTTGACTCCGCCCAGGGGCGAGAAGGCGTATCAGATCGCGGCCGAGGCGTTTGTCAACACTTGGCGGGAAGTGACCGGCCGGCGGCCCGCGATCCAGGTGTGGAACGATTCTTCCAACGTGAAGCAACTGCCCGACGGCGATCTCGTGCTGATCGGCTCCGATGCCGTCCATCCGCTCGTCCACCGCATGATCCTCGACGGCGCGATCGATTCCCTGGGCATCCGCCACGGCGGAGACGGCTACCGCATGGTTTGCCGGCCCTATCATGGTCGCCGGGTGTTGATTTTGGCCGGAGGCTCTGGCCGGTCGACGATCTATGCGGTGTACGACTTCTTCCGCCGCCAGGCCGGGGTGGAATACTTCTGGGATGGCGACGTGGTTCCAAAACTAGCCCGGATTGAATTCGACAAACTCGACGTGACCGAACAGCCGCACTTTTACTACCGAGGGTTGCGTTATTTTGCCCATCGCGGGCTGCACCGCTTTCAGGCCGAGCATTGGGACCTCGAGGATTGGAAGCGCGAGATCGACTGGCTGCTCAAAAAGCGGCTCAACCTGTTCATGCTGCGGACAGGGATCGACGACCTGTTTCAGCGGGCGTTTCCCGACGTGCCGTATCCGCCCACCGATGGCAAGGATCCCGACGGCATCGACCGTTCCTACGATGACCGCACCTCGTTTTGGCCGCTTCGCTACCGGGGCGAGCTGCGCAAGGCGGTGTTGAGCTATGCCGCCGAGCGAGGGCTGATCCACCCGGTCGATACCGGCACGCCCACCCACTGGTATTCCCACACGCCCAGCGCGTTCTTCCGCAATCGTCCCGGATTCCCCGTGACCGCGGACCAGAAAACCGGTTACACGCTGCCGACCGCGCAGATTTGGGACATCGAGGATCCGCGGACATGGGAGGCCTATTGGCAGCTCACGGCGACGCACATCCGCGAGTTCGGCCCGCCGCGGATGTTCCACACCATCGGCCTGGCCGAGCGGACCTTCGGCAAGGACGCGCGAGAGAACCTCCAGCGCAAGCTCTACGTTTACCGCAAGACGCAACAGCTCGTGCGAGAGCACTATCCCGACTGCCCGCTCCTGATCGCCGGCTGGGACTTCATCGCCTGGTGGAAAGACGAGGACGTCCACCGTCTGCTGGGAGAACTCGATCCGCATCGGACCATCGTCTTCGACTACTGCGCCGACGACGCGGCCAAGGTCACTTTCCGCGACTGGAAGCTCCTCGGCAATTTCCCTTGGATGTTCGGCATCTTCCACGGCTATGCCCGCAACAGCGACGTCCACGAGGACTACGCTTTGTTGGCCGAGCGGCTTCGCATGGCGGCCGCGGATCGGCAATGCCTTGGGCTGGCCGTTTGGTCGGAGATCTCGCACAACGACACGTTCATGCTGGAATATCTGGCGGCCAACAGTTGGAGGCCCACCGAGGAACTCGCGGCGGCGGCAGCGCGTTTCTGCCGCGGGCGTTATCCGGCGGAAGTGGCCGGCCCCATGGAGGCGGTCTGGAAGGACTTCCTGGTCACGTCGCAGAGCGTGCATTGGGCCCACTCGGGCAACCGTTGGCTTTCGCTGGGCGAGCCGCAGTTCCGCATTCTCAATGGTTCCGAGTTCTCGACGCTCACGCCCGCCCGACTCGCCGCCATCCAGGAGGAATTGGCCCGCATCGGTCCCAGCCTGGAACCCGCGGCGGGCGTGCTCGAACGCCTCGCCGCCATGGCCCCCAAGCATCAGAGCGATGCGCAGTGGCGCCGCGATGCGCTCGACATCGCACGCACGATCGCCAGCCGGGCCTTGTTGGCGAGCTTGATGCAGGCGTCGCTCAACATGGAGGCGTGGCGGACTGGGCAGAGCAACGCCGCGCGGATCGGCAATCTGGCGGAGCTGAGCAAGCGTTTGATGGACGGATTGGCCGACGTGCTGGCCCAGTCCGATGATTTCTCGATGCAGGCGTCGCTCGAGCGTCTCAAGCGGGCAAGGCCCTTGGGCGGAGTGCAGCCGGCGATCAACCCGCACAGCGAGCAGACGCTCAAGTCGAATGCCGAAAACGACTATTGCCGCAGCCACCACTACGAGCTTGTGCGGCATGTGTACCGGCCCGAGCTGGAAGTCTATTGGACCTGGGTGCTCGGCCGGCTCGCATCCGGCGACAAAACGCCTTGGCACCGCCCGGCGAACTTCAGCAACGAGAAGAAGGCCATCCAGGACCGCTTCTACGCCACCCCCCTGGCGGCCATGTCGCCGCCGCGTCCCGCGTCCCAGTCGCTGGCCGATGCGCTCGCCCGACTGCGCCTGTCAATGCTTGTGCTTCGGGATCTCCTCGACGGGAAATGACGCCTTGTCCATCAGGTGCTCCCCGTCGATCCGTGTCGATTGCCGTGGACTCCGGCCTGAACGATCCGACGGGACTATAGTTTGTGGTCCGCGGGCTTGAGGCCTTTCTTGTGTTTGCAGTAGCCGATCGGGACCGGGTTGTAGGGGGTGACGAAATCGACCTTCGCCGCGGCGGGAATCCGGTCTTCCATTCCCAACGCCCAATAACAGGCATTGACCAGAAGACGCCGCAGCCCCTCGCTCTTCAGGTCGTCGCAATGCCCCATGGTCGTGGTGAAAATCCGCGACGGCTTGCCCGACGCGCCGGTAAAAGTCTTCGTCCAGGCCACCGGATAGAGCTTCTTATCTGGGTTTGGCTCGTCGTCGGGCTTCATGCCCTTGAGCACCTGGCCCAAAATGACCGGCTGGCAGTCGCCGTGAAGGGTGGTTAGTTGATACACGTCGGACGGACCCCAGATGTCCTTCACGCCGCGCGTGATCGGGTGGTTCTCCATCCCGGGGGCGATCAGTCCCCGCGTGCTTTCCACGCCGTGATGTCCGTAGTGGTTGACCCAAGTCTCGCCCAGCACTTGCCGGCCGTAGCCGCCTTTGAACTCGGGGTCGGGATTGTTCCACGTGTACTTCGCGTACGGGCTGTCCTTGCGTTTCTGGTAAAAGAACGGATGGGTCGAAGTCCGCAAGGCCACGATCGGCTTGCCCGAATGGGTGTAGTCCAGAATCCGCTTCATGTCCTCGTCGGGCAGTTCGCGGAAGCGGAGGAACATGACCATCAGGTCGGCCGTTTCGAGGTTTTCCAGCCCGGGAATGTTATCGATCTGGCAGGGATTGATCGTGCCGTCGGACTTGTCGATGGCGAACAACACCGTGCATTTGAAACCGTGATGGACGGCCAGGATCTTGGCCAAGGCCGGCATCGATTCCTCGGAGCGATATTCCTCGTCGCCGGTGACGAAGACGATGTGTTTGCCCTTCCCGGGGCCGTCTTGGCCTTCATAAACGACCCACTGGTCGTCTCCTCGAACCGGCAAGGCCGCGAAGCAGGCGGCAACGAGAATGAGAGAAGCGAGACGGCGTCGGGAAACAAGGTTTTGGCACATGGCGGTTTCTCCCTGGTGTTGCGTGGCCGGTTCAGAGCCATCTTCGTTCGAAGCCTCGATCGCCATCCTAATGACAACCGAGGCGGCGTGCAACGTTTTTCGGCGTTCCCTCGTCGCCGGCGCGGCCTCAAGAAAGACCAACGCGGCGATTAGCTCGCCGCGTGTCAATCATCTCGCGGACCGCGAGGGCAGCTTCGGGTCGCGGGCAAGGGCGTCGTTACGGCTGGCGCAAGATTCAAACCAGCCCCTTGCGCACCGCCCAGACCGCGGCCTGGGTCCGGTCGCTGACGGCGATCTTGCGGAGGATGTTCTGAACGTGTTCCTTGACGGTCTCGACGCTGATTTCCAGCGACCGGCCGATTTCCTTGTTGCTCAGGCCCAGGGCGACGTGGCGGAGTACCTGGGTTTCCCGTTGCGTCAACGGGACGTCGTCGTCATCAGCCACCTGACGAACCTTCATGGCCGAGGCGACATTGCGGAAATGGCCTGACCGAGACGGCGACTCGCCAGCGGCCGCCGCCATGATCGTTTCGATGATCGACTCTCGACTGGATCCTTTGAGCACGAAATCGCAGGCCCCTAGGGCCACAGCACGCGCGACATAGGTGGGGTTGTCGTAGGTCGAAAGCATGACCACCTTCGCGGTGGGAACCTTGGCGCGAAGCTGCTCCAAGGTTTCCAGCCCGTCGCCGTCGGGCATCCGGATGTCGAGCAAGATGACGTCGGGCTTGGTTTGTTCCGCCAGAGCGAGCGTCTCTCTCCCCGTGCCCGCCAACCCCACTACTTCGATCCCTGACCCCTTCAACAGGGTGGATAAACCGACCCGAATCACTTCGTGGTCATCGGCAATCAGCAATCGTACGCTCATGCAAGACTCCCTTGGTGTGAGGAAAGCGGTCCACCGCGTCGGCTCACGGCCCAGTTGATGCCACTCTAGACCGACTATGCTGCTCAAGCGGACCAAACGACCATCGCCAAAACACGCCGTTCGTTCATTTCCAAAGGGGCGAGACTGCCCAAAATATCCAAATGTGCCCAATTATGACAAAATACATCCTATTGAGGGGTTGGTACCAGCGGCGGATACCCCCATGAATTAGTGTACCACAGTCGGCTGGTCGCGTCCACCAGCCCCCTAATTTGGACGATATGAACCGCACGCCGAAAATGACGGCCATCGGATTGGTTGGTCTCTTGTAGCTTCCATATGACCTGTCGCAAATTGTGCATATTGCCCTATTTTTCCAGTGTGTTTCATTGTTGCGGCGCGTTGACTGAGTACTACTTGTGACGTAGGTATTTGGCAACGGCAGTCTTTGTGTCTTTTCACTAAGTTTCTGGGACCGACGCCATGCGCAAGGGTTCGCTCTTGTTGGTTGACGATGATCGACAGGTGCTGCACTCGATGGCCGACTGGCTCCGCCAGCAGGGGTATCAGGTGGATGCGGTCGCCGGGCGTGCCGAAGCCCTGGCTGCGGCCGGGCGAAAGACCTACGATGTGGCCCTGGTTGACATCCGTTTGGGGGATGGCGACGGTTTCGATGTGTTGGCTCACTTCCGCCAGCACAGTCCGGCCACCTCGGTGATTATGATTACTGGCTACGGGAGCGTGGAGTCGGCGATCGAGGCGATCCGCGCCGGGGCGTTCGATTTCCTCACCAAGCCGCTGATCGACGAAGAATTGGAGATGGCGATCCATCGGGCTTTAAGCCAGCGAGCGGTGATCGAGGAAAATAAGAACCTGAAGGCGCAACTCGACCTTCGGTATGGGCTGGAAAACATCATCGGTCAGGACCATCGGATGTTGCGGGTGTTCGACATGATCCAGGCCGTGGCCGACACCAAGGCCACGGTGCTGATCACCGGCGAAAGCGGCACGGGCAAGTCGATGATCGCCCGGGCCATCCACCGGGCGAGTTCCCGCCGCGACAAACCCTTCGTCGAGGTGGCTTGCGGCGCGTTGCCCGAGACGCTCCTCGAAAGCGAGCTTTTCGGCCATGTGGCCGGAGCATTCACCGGTGCGATGGGGGAAAAGGTCGGCAAATTCATGCAGGCCAACGAGGGCACCATATTTCTCGACGAGATCAGCACCGCCAGCCCAGGCATGCAGGTGAAACTGCTCCGCGTCCTCCAAGATTTCGAGTTTGAGCAGGTCGGCGGCACGAAGACCTTTCGCGTCGATGTCCGCGTGATCCTGGCCACGAACGAGGACCTGGCCAAGGCGGTGGCCGAGGGGCGTTTCCGCCAAGACCTGTATTACCGCGTGAACGTCATCAACATCGAATTGCCGCCGCTCCGCGATCGGATCTCCGATATTCCCCTGCTCGCCCAGCATTTTCTCCAACGAATCGCCCGTGATACGGGAAAACAGGTTCACGGCTTCCGCGATCAAGCGATGTGGGCACTTCAAGCGTACCGATGGCCGGGGAACGTGCGGGAGTTGCAAAACGTGATCGAGCGGGCGGTCCTGCTTGGGAAAGGCCCAATGATCGGAGTGGAAGATTTGCCTCCCGGTCTTACACTGCCCACCCCCGCGGTCGCCCCCGCCGTCGGGAGTTGCGGCTTGAAGCAGGCCATGGCCACGCCGGAACGACAAATCATTCTTGAAGTCCTCGAGGCCCATCACTGGAATCGTCAAGCCACGGCCGAGGCCCTGGGCATCAATCGCACCACGCTTTACAAGAAGATGAAACGACTGGGCCTGGAAGAGCCTCGCCGGAAGGCATCGGTGCGATCCTGAGAGACCGGCCACGAAACCTGGGAATCCGCCGCCCAGTCTCCCGCGGAAGTCCGATCTCGGAGTTCCGCGTCCACCCGGTTTGCAAGCCCACGCTTCGCTTGTCGCTTCTCGCTGATCGCCTCTCGATTCGAGGGCGGCGCGACCAGCGATTGACCCAATCGCGTCCCGCGAGGATACTAACCGCTTACAACCCCGGCAGGACGCGCCCATGGATATGGATCGCCGACTCAAGCGGCTCGTGGCCAAGCCCTCGCGGGAGGGAGAAATCCCGTCAGCCTGTTCGTCTCAAACGGAAAAGTCGACCCCGATTGCGCCGTCGCTTCGATCCGTGGTCGGGGCAATCTCGGGAATGGCAACGGCATGGACGGTTGCCGGCTCGGCCGGCCTGATGGCGCGACCTCTGGAGCGGGCCATTGCATGGTTGGGAATCGGCATTCTTCTCGCGGCGAGTTGGCCGAGATGCCGCCCTCGACCGAAGGAAGTCGCCTGTCTAGCGGCTAGCGCGCTTGCCGCATTGGTTCTCTTGATGCCCGCCGCGTCGGTCTTTCAAGTGATCGCGGTTACGCTCGTGCTGTCAGCGTCGGCGTGGATGGCTCGGGGCGCGGATCGAATTGCCTTGACATCCGCCGCGTATGGGGTGGCCGTGTTGGCCGTGTATCGGTTGGCGATCGTTTCGACGCCAGTGACGTGGTCGGCAACCAACAAGTTGGGCGAGGCCCTGGGGGCCTGGGCCGGGACGGCGTTTGGCAAACCGTTGTCGATCGGCGCGACCTTCGCCGGGTTGGATTTCCTTGTGCTCATGGTCGCGGTCAGCGGAGTCTGGATCGTGCAAACCCATCGCCCGAGGTGGCGTCGGGCGATCGCGGTCGCCGCGGCGATCGGGTTGGGCCACGCGGTTTACTTGTTCATGCTGGCCCATGCCAACGACTTCCTCGCCGCCATTCCTAAACCGCCGCCGGTAGAACCGTCGCCCTATCAATCGGACCTCTACGTCCCGCCTCCCTGGTATTGGGGCGAGTCCGTTCGCTGGCTGGCGCCGTGGAACTTCCCTTTGCTGGCGGTCGTCATCCATGCCGCGATTGCCGTGGGCATGTTCATGGAAAGGGGCGCGCTCAACGCTTCGGATCCGGATAACCTCGGCTTGATGCGAACCAGCGCCCAGGCCAAACCAACCTTTTCTTTGTCGCCCGATGCGATGGGCCTGGTCGCCGTGGCGTTGGCCGCACTGGTCCCGGCAACGCATCTCTTGTCGTTGCGAAAGCCCGATCTTTCAAACCGGAAGATCGTGGTTTACGACCATGGCTCGTTGGATTGGGGCAAACCCGAATTTGATCGCTTCGGCCAGGAGTCGGCCGGTGGTTACGGAATGCTTGCCGCGTATTTGCAGTGCTTGGGCGCTCAGTGCGTCGAGGTCGGCAACCCGGCTGACCGTTCCTCGGCCGAGTCGACCTCGCCACAGTCCTCGCCAAGCCAGGTCGGATGGCAAGCGGTGAGTTCCGCAATTGCCTCAGGAACCGATGTCCTTATGGTGATCCACCCGACTCGGCCTTGGGCGGCGGAGGAAATCGAGGGGGTCTGGAATTATGTTCGCGGCGGTGGCTCGCTGTTGGTCGTTGCCGAGCCGCATGTCTGGGAGCCGGACGCAAAGAGCAGCTTCAACGAGCTTCTGGCGCCGGTGGGAATGGAAGTTCGTTTCGACACTGCCATGCCCGCGGCACGGCACTGGCAGCACGGCGTGGAACCCGCCGTCCATCCCGCGGCCGTGGGAATCGATGATGCCTCCAACGGCTTCGGCCTCGCCCAGGCGGCCTCGATTCGTCACGGTTGGTTGGCGCAACCGATCGTGATCGGCCGCTGGGGCTGGAGCGACCCGGGCAGCGACGCCGTGTTGACCGGTGTTTCGCGATTCGACGAATCCGAACGGCTGGGCGACCTTGTGCTTGCCGCGGAACAGCGGGTGGGGAAGGGTCGGGTGGTGGTGCTGGGCGATGCGTCGGCGCTGAAAAACCTCGGCTTGGCCGGCGGATGCGAATTCCTCGGACGATTGCTGGCCTATCTGGCCTCGCCCGGCGTCAGCCCGCAGCTCTCCGTGTGGCGACAGCCCCTGGGACTGGCAGCCACTCTGGGGTTGGTGGTGCTGCTGGGATGGCGCGTGGAGCCGAGCCGCCTGGCCGCCGCCGTGACGATGTTCGCCTTGTTCGTTGGCCTCTCGATGGCGGTCACGGCCGCGGGTTCGCAAATGCTCCTCGACGGCCGCCAGCAGACGCCCAATCCCGTGGCGTGCATCGACGCCTCGCACCTTCCCGCCGCCAGCGGCGAGCCGTGGAACGACGATGGCCTGGCCGGGCTGCAACTCACCCTGATGCGCAATGGGTACCTGCCCCTCATTTTGCGGCGATGGAACGAGGAACAAATCCAGCGGGCGGGGATGCTGATCGCGATCGGTCCCGCGAGGGCATACTCGGCCTCCGAACGTGCGACCGTCCGACGATTCCTCGAGGAAGGGGGGACCATGCTTTGCCTGGCCGGCGCCAATCACGCGGGTCCAATCGAATCGCTGTTGGCCGAGTGCAATCTGAGCGTGCCTCGGTCGCCGTTGCGGCCGAACGATCCACGGACCGAGCCTAGGCCGATGGGCTATTTCCGCACCCCATATTTGGACACCGGCAAGTACCGAGTCTACATGGGGCTTTACGCCGGTTGGCCCGTCGAAGGGGATGGCCCGGGCGTGGAATTGCTCGTCCGCGGTTTCGACGACCTGCCGGTGGTCATGTCGGCTCGCGTCGGGCGAGGAAAACTGTTCCTCTTCGGCGACACGTACTTCGCCGCCAACAAAAACCTCGAGGCGGAAGATGGCCGAGAAGCGCAGGTCTTTCGAGAAAACGCCGTGTTTTGGCGATGGTTCTTCGCTGGACTGAACGGGCGCCCATTCGTCCCCCCCGAGCCGACCTCAGAACCCGAACCAACCAAGGAGACAATGTCCGACACCGAGGCAAAAGACGCCGAGATGGCGGAAAAACAGTCGCCCGAAGGCCAGGGCGCGCCAGACGCGAAACCGTAGCATCTGGGACGGAACAACCTGGGCGAATCGCGAATCACGGAGGGCGGGCATCGCGTCCGCGTTTTCCGCGGCGGCTGAGATTCCCGCCCCTCGCGATCGCAATGGACGATTCGCGCGGCGGCAACGGCTGGTCCGGGTCGACGAGGACCACCGGCCTCGGTCCATGTCGGTTTCGGAAAGGGGTCCGACGGTAAGCACTGGATTCGAGAAGACACCATGCGATTTTGGTTTGCGGCGGCGTTGTTGGCGGGTTCGTGGCTCTTCGGGTTGCACTATTACCAACCCGCCGCCCCGGTGGTCTGGGTCGCCATGATTGCCCTGGGCGGCTCGCTGTTGGCGGGCTTCCCGCTCCGCCTGCCGGGCGGTCTTGAGCGATGGCTGACGATGGTGCTCCTCGCCCCGGCCGTGTGGTTCTTTCCGTGGCCGCACCGCGCGGCCGTCTTGCTGCCCGCGCTCGGTCTTTTGCTTGCGTGCCGGCGGGGCCCGCGCCGTTGGCTCTCGTCATTTGGCCGCGGCCTCGTTGCCGCCGGCCTGGTGCTCTTGGTCCAATCGGCGGTGATCGAACTCTACACGGCCATCACGGCCCGCAACCACGATCTGCCCTGGCCGCTGCCGAATCTAACAGGTTGGATGGCGGGGCTGCTCGGCATGGATGCCGCCGTGGACGGGAGCGATCTGGTGCTGGGCACGCTCCGCGGACCGATTCGTTTGGGCGCAACCTGGGAATGGATCTTCGATCCCGTGACACTCGGGTTTCTGGTTGGCGGATCGGTGTTGGTTGCTCTGCACGCGACGGGCCAGCGCTGCGCGGACCCCGACCTGGCAAGTCCCCCCGAATCGCCCGCGCTGCGCACGGCGTGGTTGCGCTTGGTCTTGGTGGTCGCCGTTTGGATTCCGCTCCGCGCAGGCATTCTCGTGGCTTTGCTCGTGCACCGGGCGGTTCGCTGGGACGCCTTGCAACCGCTCAACGTCATGGACCAGTTCCTCAGCCCGTGGCTTCATCTCCTTTTGCTGGCCGTGCCGCTTCTGGCCGCAACGTGGTTCGTTTCCTGGCAACCTTCGCGACAAGCGAACGAACCTGAGGCGGAGCCTGCCGCCGTTTCCGACAAACGGGTCGCGGTTGCCGCCTTGGGATCCGTCGGCGTTGCCTCGGCGGTTCTCGCCTGGCTGACGCATTGGGACCCATGCGGCGTTCCGTTGGCGGGCCGGATCATGGTGGTCGAGAAGCACTCCACTTGGGAGCCGACCACGCGTCCTTACGACACCACGCATTACGGCGAGGACAGCTCGTACACCTACGCGGCCATCTACGACTATTGCTCGCGGTATTTCGAGATGTCGCGATTGCTGGAGTCGGACGCCATCGACGACGCCACGCTGGCCAAGTGCGACGTGCTGTTGATCAAGACTCCCACCGCGCCCTACTCGACCGACGAGATCGCGGCGATCGAACGGTTTGTCGCCCGCGGCGGTGGTTTGCTGCTCATCGGCGAACATACCGACGTCTTCAAGTCGAGCAGCTTCCTCAATGAAATCACCAAGAAGTTCGGCTTCAAGTTCCGGTTGGACTTGTTGTTTTCCGTTGGCAATCCCTATGTGCAGTTCTACGAACCGCCGCGCGTCCCTCACCCCATCGTCCAACACCTGCCGCGCATGCATTTCGCGGTTTCATGCTCGATCGACCCGGGGAGCAGCCTGGGCCGAGCCGCCGTTCGCGGCACGGGCCTCTGGAACCTGCCGCCGGAGTACCATACCGAAAACTTCTTCCCCGAGGCCGAGTATCGACCCGAGATGCGGTGGGGAGCTTTCATTCAGCTCTGGACCATGCGCTATGGCGCCGGGCGCGTGGCGGCCTGGACCGATTCGACGATCTTCTCCAATTTCAGCGCGTTCGAGCCTGGCAAGGCCGAACTGATGTTGGGAATGCTCGACTGGCTCAATCGCCGGAGCCTTTTGGATCGGGCGGGGGCATGGTGGAGCGTGGTCGGACTGCTCGGCGTCTTGGCGGCGGCGGCGCTGGCCAGCGGACTGCGCCTTGCCCACCGCCAGGCCATCGGTGGCATCGTCGTGGCCGCGGCGGCTCTGGCGGGCATCACCGCCGGATCGGCGGCCGTGGCCGCGTTCCACCGTCACGCCATGCCGTCGCTCAAGCCCGTTCGGCCCATGATCCGCGTCGTGCTCGATCGGACGGTCTCCGACGTGCCACTCTCCCGGGGCGGCTTCACCCAGGAGAATGGACTCGGTTATGGCTTGTTTGAGCAGTGGATCCCGCGTCTGGGCTATTTCACGGCGCGTCGCTCCGGGAAGGCTGCTTTCGATGGCGATGTGCTGATCATCCTCTGTCCACAGAAGTCGGTCAGCGAAGACTATAGAGAAGCCCTCGTGGACTTCGTGTCCGAGGGCGGAAAACTCCTGGTCCTGGACTCGCCCGAGGTCTCGGGATCGACCGCCAACAGCCTGCTTTGGCCCTTTGGACTCGGCGTGAATCACTCCGCGAGCCGAGAAGGAAAACTCGGCCTGAAGGACGGCTGGCCGGGCATTCAGGTCCAGGCCGTCTGCGAAGTCGCCGGCGGTGAACCGTTCATGTGGGTCGATGGGCTTCCCGTGGCCAGCCGAGTCGCTTTTGGTCAAGGACGCGTGATGGCCGTTGGTTTCGCTTCGATCATGAACGACAACGGGTTGGGGGGCCACTGGATGGCCGAAACCAATCCCGAAATGCTGACTCGATCCGATCTCCTTTTCACGCTGGTGCGCGCCCTCGTCGAGGATTGCCCAGTGACCCGACCGCCAGCCCGAACGGGAAAGTAATCGGAAAGTGATGCATGGCCGATTCGTTGCTTATGCTCCGCACGCGTTGAGGTGACATGTTTTCCAGGCGAAAAGGACTCATTCTCGCCCGCGCGCAAAATAGCGCGAGGATCGCCGGCAAGAGGTTGTGCGAAGACGCCCGCCTGCGGGCGTTTGCCGCCGCAGGCGGTCTTCGGCCCGGCATTCATGCCGGGTATCCGTGGACCAACGCCACGGCGCGAGGCCCGTTGACGGGCCTTCTCGCTGGGACAAAACACGGAGCGCGAGGGGATCGGCCGCGAATCTGGGAGCGCGGGCGTCTCGTCCGCCATGACCAATGGGGGCAAGATGCCCGCGCTCCACAGAGGAATCGGCCTAAACGCCGTCCGCGAATCTCGCAGCGCGGGCGTCTCGCCCGCAAATCACGAAGGCAGCGAGAAGCCCCGTGAACGGGGCTTGAGGTTCGCCCTGGGATCGACACCGCGACCCGGCGTGAAACGCCGGGCCTAACACCACCTACGGCGGAGAAGGCCCGTCAACGGGCCTTTATGCTCCGCCCGCGTTGACATGAGACGTCTCTCGAATAAGAAGGACTCATATTCGGCCGCGCGGAGTATAGATCCTTGGCTTGCGGCTTCCCTAATTCGGGCGATCCCGGCGATTGTTGGTAAGAAATCTGCGATCTGCACTTTTCGATGGCTGACGTTATGCTCCGCACGCATCGAAAGGAGAGCTTTTTCGAGCGAGAAGCACTCCTTTTTGGCCGCGCAGAGCATGGCAATTTCGTGTTACTCAAGGCTTCGGCATTACCTCGCGCGTGGTAGCTTGATCGACGAGGGGCCGTATAATGTGTCCAGTGTTTGCACGCTAAACGAAGGTTGCTGGAGGTTACCAATATGGCCAGACAGGGGGGGATTTCGGACGACTTTGAAGATGGTCTGGGCCGACACCGGGAACTTCGAGCACTGTTGTCCCAGATTGATCAGGCATTCCAGCAACCTAACTCCTCGGTGGAGGAAATCAGCCAGTTGCTGGCTCAACTAGGGGACCGGTTGATCTACCATTTTACTTCCGAGGAGGAAGGGGGGTATTTTGCCGAGGCCCTGTTGCACGCCCCAGAACTGATTTCGAAGGCCAACGCCTTGCTCGATCAACATCCCAAAATGTGTACTCGAGCAAAAATTCTGAGAGCGGAGCTTCACCGGGCCGAGGCCTCGACGGAAGAGTGGCGTACCCACACTGCCAAACTCTTCCACGCCTTTCGCGACGAATTGCTAAGACATGAAATGCAAGAAAACACCCTACTCCAGGAGGCATACCAACGCGACATTGGCATCAATGATTAGACGTTGACTATCTTTGCAAACATTGGTAACATTCAACGAGAAGGTCTGTTCTCGTTTTTCGGAGGAGGATCGATGCTTGCCGAGGGTGTGGGAGCAATTTCTTCGGACATAACGCAGCGAATTGGGAATACCCCTTTGGTGAGGATGCGCCGTATATGCGAGGGGTATCCCGCAACAGTGGTGGCGAAGCTGGAGAATTTCAATCCCTTGTGGAGCGTCAAGGATCGCATCGCCAAGGCGATGATTGATGCTGCGGAACGCGATGGACTGATTCGAGAAGACACGGTCATCATCGAGCCGACCAGCGGGAACACAGGCATCGGTCTGGCTTTTGTTTGCGCAGCTCGAGGGTACCGCCTGGCCGTCACGATGCCCGAGAGCATGAGTCTGGAGCGAAGGCGTCTGCTGAAAGCACTGGGCGCTGAGTTGATCCTTACCCCTGCCTCCGAGGGAATGCCCGGCGCTGTCCGCAAAGCCGAGGAGTTGGCGTCGAAGGACAGCAAATACTTCATGCCCCAGCAGTTCAAGAATCCGGCCAATCCGGAAATCCACCGCAAGACCACGGCGGAAGAGATCTGGCGAGACACCGGCGGCCAGGTCGACATTTTCGTGGCAGGGGTGGGAACCGGGGGCACCATTACGGGAGTGGGCGAGGTTCTCAAGTCGCGCAAACCGAGCGTGAAGGTGGTGGCCGTCGAACCCATGGCCAGTCCGGTCATTTCACAACGTCGCGCAGGCGAGGAGATTCGACCCGGAAAACATACGATTCAGGGCATCGGGGCGGGATTTATCCCCGACGTGCTCAATCTGGACATTATTGACGAGGTGATCCAGGTCTCCGACGAGCACGCCATGGAAACGGCCCGTCGGCTCGCCAAACTTGAAGGCTGGATGGTTGGAATCAGTAGTGGGGCAGCGGCCTGGGCAGCCCTCAAACTCGCCCGCGATGAAAAGAATCGCGGCAAAATGATCGTCGTCGTCCTCCCGGACCTCGGCGAGCGCTACCTCTCGACCAAGCTGTTCCCCGAATGATTTTCCGCCGCGTTGCGGGCAAGACCACAATCTTTGTTCGCACAGTCAAAGATCACCTCCAATCAGCATCAACAAAAAAACAAGCGGCCCGGGTTGATCCTCGGGCCGCTCGGCAATGCACATTGATTGGGCGATTGTCTTAGAATCGCATTGCTGGTGTTACTTGGCCGCGGGGGTCGGGGCCGGAGGAGCCGCCGGAGCAGCCGCGGGGGCAGCCGCCGGGCCGCAAACCGTGCAGCCGGCATCGCAAGCCGCAGCGCAGCACTTCGCAGCGCGGCACTTCTTCACCTTGCAGCACTTGACCTTGCAGCACTTCTCCTTCGGGCACTTGACCTTGCAGCAACGCTCCTTGCAGCAACGCTCCTTCGGGCAACGAACCTTGCGGCACTTTTCCTTAACGCAGCAAGAAGGCTCGCAAGCCGGGGCGCAGGCCTTCGCCGGAGCGCAGGTCGCCGGAGCGCAGGCCTTGACTGGGGCGCACGGGGCGCAGGTCGCCGGAGCGCAAGCCTTCACCGGGGCGCAAGCCTTGACCGGGGCGCAGGTCGCCGGAGCGCAGGGGGCGCAGGTCCTCGGGGCCTTGCAGCAACGCTCTTTGCAGCAACGCTCCTTCGGGCACTTCACCTTGCAGCACTTCACCTTGCAGCATTTCTCTTTCACGCAGCAAGATGGGGCGCAAGCAGGGGCGCAGGGCGCTGGCGCGCACTTCGCCGCCTCGCAGGCAGGCTCGCAACAGCCGCCATTGAACAGACCAGCTTGGGCAGTGTTGACCGCAAACAGCAATGCCGCAACGGCCAAAACCGCAAGTGGAACACGACGGTTCATAGGGGACACTCCTTGTTAGGAAGAACTGAGTGGGATACTGACGCGGTTTAGCGTGACCGGGGGTTTTGCCTCCAATCTAACGAAAACTATCGTCCGAAAGGCCGTCTTTTCTTTTAACCAGTCACCCTATTTACGCCATATATCGCAAATCACGCCCCCACTTGTGACAATCTTAGCGATTTTTCGTTAAGGACCAGCCAATACTCCTCATAAGATGGTGCACTATATCCATCATAAGTAGTGTTTCTTGCCACTTCTTGTGGATAACGTCCGATCTGATTTCCTCAGTTACCTGGGTCATGAGCTAGAGTTGAAAAAACAGTTGAATTTGCGAGATCGGAACGCAGGCTCGCAAATCAGTGGCTGTAAGACAGGCCCTGGACAGCAGTGACGACACCTCGGAAAGAATCCCACAAATGGACACAACTGCCTCATCCACGTACCTTTACTCGTCCTTGGCCGAAGATCAGGACCTTCAGGATCTAGTGCAACTGTTTGTCGAAGAGTTGCCTAGCCGGGTAAACACCTTGGCCGGCTGTCTGCAAGCTCTGGAGTGGGAGAACTTGCGACGCATAGCGCACCAACTCAAGGGCGCGGCAGGAAGCTATGGCTTTGCACCACTCAGTCTGTTTGCGGCCCGCTTGGAGCAAGCCATTAAAGATTGTCAACCCGAAGAAGAAATCCGCCGCGCGGCCGAAGAATTGATTGAGCTTTGCGGTCGGGTAAGGGCAGGCGCCCCCTAGCAATTTTCTCGCCGTCGTCCCAAGCGGCCTGCAAGACGGAAAAAACGAAACGCACGCTTCGCGCACTTCTGGCAGGTTCACCATGGCGCCTGGTACGCACCGTCCCCGGTCACATCTTCGACCCGGGGTTTCTTGAGAACGTCTTCGACGCGGATCAGGCCCGTTGCGCGTAACGGCTTTCTCTGCGCCGATCGCGCGCAGTGGTTGTGTTTTGCTTTGCCACACGTCCGAACCTCTACGCCTGCGAACCTCCACAGCTCCAACAGTCCGTCCCGCTTGCGAGTGGGATCGCTCGTGGCTACCATCAATTCCGTGAAGGGGGTCGCAAGTCGCCACTCTTACTGGTAAGGAGTCTGTTCGTGAAACCGTTCTGCTGGCAAAAATGCTTTTTCTTGCAAAGCTGGGGTTTGGTGGTCGTACTATGCCTTAGCTGGCATGATCGGCTGTTGGCGGATTCGGTAGCTGTAACGCCGGCACAGATCGAGGCCGACTGGCTCCATCAAGACGTGAAACGGCAAAGTCCTGCTTCGGCCAACGGACGGGTATCGCCCGAGGAGGACGCGGTCGGGGGCGTCGATGGGGTGAAGAACGGCAAATGGGGGTTTCACACCGAACTTCAGGATGACCCATGGTGGCAGGTCGATCTGGA
>Ga0209101_1001191_pt1 | contig 19905 bp, 16 predicted proteins | sample ConPoolayeCmetaG_FD_185481 | JGI IMG/M metagenome (GOLD analysis project Ga0209101, IMG submission 185481) | Hot spring microbial mat communities from California, USA to study Microbial Dark Matter (Phase II) - Cone Pool mat layer C metaG... ...
CAGGGTATGACCCGTCACAAAGTTGCACATGGCGTAAGAGATCTCTGCGTCTCTGCGGTAAATAACTCGACAATGTTAAATTAACGTAAATGGCGGTCAAGGCGGACCTCACCCCAAAGAAAATTTTTTCATTTCGAACATTGTCGAGATAAATACGTTCACAATGGGCCGGCAGTGCCAGACAGAGGGCCGATCTTGACAGATTTTCTGGGATGGGTATACTATGAGTAATTGCTCATCAAAGTGAGTATATGCTCAATAGGAATTGGCCGGGGGTTCCAGGCCATACGCATCAAGTGAAGCGACCAAGTCGCACCTCAGGGGCCTGCGGCCAGGCATCCACCGGTACCCGGTGCGATTTCCAATCGCCCGCGCCTTAACTTGATGCCAATGGGGTTCCAGCCCCCGGAGTAGAGGGGCAATATATCTTGCGGAGGTGGAAGAGTGTCCCGTGTCCCATACAGTGCCAGGAGAGAGGGTGTCACGGTGCCCGATCAGATCCCTATGGATGAAAAACCGCCCGATCCTGTCCGGGAACAGTTGATCGAAGCCCGGCGGAATCAGCTCCTTGATGCAGCCGCGAACATCTTTGCAGTTAAGGGCTATGATCGGGCGACGACGCGGGAGATCGCCGCTATAGCGGGGTTGTCGGAAGGCACCATCTATAACTACTTTGATACCAAGGCGGACCTGCTCATTGGCCTGATGTCCCGCCTGGCCGAGTTAGAGCGGCTGTCGGATGAGCTGGCTCAGGCTTTGCAGGGGGATGTGCGCAACTTTTTTGTTACTGCTTTCCACCACCGCCTGGCCCGTATCGAGCAGAGTGAAGAGATGCTCAAAGCGATCCTGCCCCAGGTGTTTGTCAACCCGCCGTTGCGTGAACAGTTCTACCGCCAGTATGTGTTGCGCATTGCGGCCTTGCTGGAGCAGTATGTGCAGGCCCAGATCACGGCCGGGCGCATCCGTCCTGTGGATGTGTCGTTGACGGTGCGCCTGGTGCAGAGCGTGTTCATCGGCCTGCTGGTGCTGCGCATCCTGGGCGATGAACTGCTGCGTGCCGGTTGGGAGAAGGTGCCCGACCTGCTGGCCACCCTGGTTTTTGATGGCCTGAACGCTGGTAGAGGGGGATGAGAGATGCCCGGTCGCGTGTTGGCCATCGTCCGCAAGGAGTTCCTGCACATCGTGCGCGACCCACGCACCCTGGCGGTGATCTTTTTGATCCCGGTGATCCAGCTCCTGTTGCTGGGCTATGCGGCCACGACCGATGTCAAACATCTGGCCACCGCGGTGCTCGATCGGGATCATACGGCCCGCAGCCGGGAGTTGATAGAGGCCTATCGCGCCTCCGGTTATTTTGACATAAAACTTACAGTGGATGACGAGGCGGAGATGGCCCGGGCCATAGACAGCGGCAAGGTGCGGGCAGGGTTGATCATCCCCGACGGTTATGAACGTGCCCTCACCCGGGGGGAAAAGGGCAGGGTGGGCTTTGTCATTGACGGTTCGGATCCGGGCGTGGCCACGACGGCGCTGTCGGCTGCGCAGGGGGTGGGGCAGGCTCAGTCGCTGGCGGTGATCCAGCAGGCGTTGGGCAGCCGGCTGGCAGCCGCTCCGGGCATTGAGGTCCATCCCCGTGTGTGGTACAATCCCAGCATGAAAAGTGCCAATTTTATGATCCCCGGCTTGATCGGAGTCATCCTGTCCATGCTGACCATGCTGCTGACGGCCATGTCCATCGTCCGCGAACGGGAGCAGGGGACGATCGAACAACTGATCGTCACCCCGATCCGCCCGCTGGAGCTGATCCTCGGCAAGGTGTTGCCCTATGTGCTCATCGCCTTTTGGGACCTGCTGGAGATCCTGTCTGTCGGCGTCTGGTGGTTTGGCGTGCCGATCCACGGTAACCTGCTCTTGCTGCTGGCTTTATCGTCCATCTTTTTAGCCACGTCGTTGGGGTTGGGCATTTTGATCTCAACCGTGTCTAAAACCCAACAGGAAGCGATGCTGTTGACCTTTTTTATCCTGTTGCCTTCTATCTTCCTTTCCGGCTATTTTTTCCCGGTTGACGCCATGCCGCCCCTCTTGCAGCGGTTAAGCAGGGCCGTGCCGTTGACCTATGTGCTGATTATTGTGCGCTCCATTATCCTGAAAGGGGCCGGCCTGGATGTACTGGCTGATGAGGTGGGGTCGCTGGCGATCTTTGGCGGGGTGGTGGTGGTGTTGGCGGCGGCGCGGTTTCGGAAGCGGTTGGAGTGATTCTTCGCATAGTCACATCGGACCGGGAAGCTATCGGCCTGAAACTGGCTGAAAATGGAAGCGAAACTATGCGAAAGGAGGGGCATCGTTTGTGAGCAACGAGTGTGAGCCGGTCATCATCACCGAAAAGCTGACGCGGCGCTTCAAAAAGGTCACCGCTGTGGACAACCTGAACCTGACGGTCCACCGCGGCGAGATTTTCGGTCTGGTTGGCCCCGACGGCGCAGGCAAGACGACGACCATCCGCCTGTTGTGCGCCCTGATGGACCCCAGCCAGGGCCGGGCATGGGTGGCCGGCTTTGATACCGTCAAGGAAGCGGAGCAGATCAAGCCCCATATCGGCTACATGGCTCAGCGTTTTAACCTCTACGGCGACCTGTCGGTGGCCGAAAATCTGGACTTTTTCGCCGATATCTTCCAGGTACGGGGCCGCGAGCGGCAGGAACGCAAAGAACGACTGCTACATTTTGCCCGCCTGACCTCGTTCCGCAAGCGGCGGGCAGCCCACCTGTCAGGCGGAATGCAAAAAAAGCTGGCCCTGGCCTGCACCCTGATCCATCAGCCGGAGATCATCTTTCTCGACGAGCCGACTACCGGCGTAGACCCGGTCAGCCGCCGCGAATTCTGGGACATTCTGACCGAATTGCACCTGCAAGGCATCACGATCTTTGTCAGTACCCCCTACATGGATGAGGCGGAACGGTGCTCACGGGTGGGGCTGATCTACCAGGGCCGGCTCATCGTTTGTGATCTGCCGGGACGGATCAGGGAGCTGGTGAGAGGGGAACTGCTGGAGGTACGGACCCCCGACCTGCGCCGCGCCGGGGAGGTCGTTTCCAGGCTGGAGGGGGTGTTGGAAGTGCAGACCTATGGCGATCTGCTCCACGTCTTTGTGGACAAAGCTGCGCAACGGCAGGCGGCACTTCAGGCCGCATTGACCTCCGCCGGCATCGAGGTCATCGGCCTGCGTCAGACCCGGCCGCGCATGGAGGAGGCGTTTATCTCACTGGTCCGACAGCAGCAGCAAACAACGGACTGACGGCCATGCCCGCCCTGTGCCCGGCGGCCAGTCCATGTTGCAGGCAATTCCAGGTTGACAGAATGAACAGTCTGTGCGAGTCACATGCCGGTCACTATGCCGTTCAGGCCATAGACCTGACCAAAAAGTTCAGGGATTTCACTGCTGTAGATGGGGTGACGTTTCACGTCTGGCGAGGGGAGATCTATGGCTTCCTGGGACCCAACGGCGCGGGCAAGACGACAACCATCCGCATGTTGCTGGGCCTGCTCAAGCCGACATCGGGCAGGGCCACGGTCCTCGGCTTTGATATCGTGAGCCAGACGGCCGAGATCAAGAGACATATCGGCTATATGTCGCAGCGGTTCAGCCTGTACGATGACCTGACAGTGGAGGAGAATCTGAACTTCTATGGGCGGACCTACGGCGTGAAGGGCAGACAGCTCCGGGCACGAAAAGAGTTTGTCCTGCATATGGCCGGCCTGGAAGGACAGGAGCACACGCTAACCCGCAACCTGTCAGGTGGTTGGAAGCAACGCCTGGCCCTGGGCACAGCCATCATCCATGAGCCGGAAATGCTGTTCCTGGACGAGCCGACGGCCGGTGTGGATCCTGTTTCGCGGCGCGCCTTCTGGGACCTGCTCTATAAACTGGCCGAAGAGGGAACCACGATCATGGTCACCACCCATTATATGGACGAGGCCGAGCATTGTCATAACCTGGCCTTTATCCAACATGGCCGTATCGTGGCCCACGGCTCGCCGGCTGAGATCAAAGAGACCAGGATGCGCGGCCAGGTGTTGGAGATTGACTGTGACGATCCGGCCCTGGCTATCCCGGCTCTGCGCGAAATGGGGGCTTTTGAGGAAGTGGCCTTGTACGGCATGCTGATCCATGCCGTTGCCCCCGATGTGGAGGCCCTGAAACCGCGCATCAGAGAGGCTCTTCAGGGCAGGGGAATCGGCGTGCGGACAATGGATCGAATTGCCCCGTCGCTGGAAGATGTCTTTATCTCCAGCGTGCGGATGTCCAGGCAGTAAAGAAGTTTCAGCGAGGGGTAAAATGAAACGAGCTGTGATAGCCCTGATCATCCTGCTTGTGCTCGCCGGGGCGATGGGCGGCGGTTGGTGGTATGTCAACAAACATCCAGAATGGTGGTTTTGGGCACAGGAGGAATTGGAGAAAGGGGCAGCCAGGTTGGGTCTGGGGCCTGAGGAGGAGCCGGCCAATCTGGTTGTCTCCGGCTTTATCGAGGCCGATGAGGCAGCGGTGACGGCGGAGTTGGGTGGGCGGATCGTTGCCCTCTATGCCGACGAAGGAGATGAGGTGGTGCAGGGCCAACTGCTGGTCCGCCTGGACGATTCGTTGTTGCTGGCCCAGATCGAGCAGGCGAAAGCTGAGGTGGCTGTAGCTCAGGCCAACCTGGCCCGGGTGAAAGCCGGCGTCCGGCAGGAAACACTGGACCACGCTCTGGCCCTATTGAAACAGGCCAGGGTTGCAGAAGAGGCGGCCCGCGTCGCCTGGGAGGATGCTCAGGCGATGCGCGATCATCCTCAGGACCTGGAGCTGGCCATCATCGCTGCTCGGGCACAACTCCAGGTGTTGGATCTCCAGCAGCAACAAGCCCAGGCCCTGGCCAATGCAGCCCAGACAGGCCGCGATTTTGCCGATGAGATGGTCAGCCTTCTGCAAGAGTTCGAGCCATATGACGAGTGGGTCCTGATCGGCTCCTTCGACCTGGGCACATTGCCCCCGGAAATCCCCCTGCCCCCTGACCTGGGAGATGGCGAGTATCTCATCGGCAGGTACAAGATCGTGATTGACGACGGTACGATCACCGTCTATATGAAGGTGCACATCAAGCCCTCCTCGGCTGCGCTGCCCACGGCACGCTACCAGCAGGCCATCGCCACCTATCAATCATGGGCTGCCTGGACCGGCCTGGACCAGGCTCAGGCGGCGAGGAACGGCGCTCACAGCTACCTGGCCCAGCTTCAACAGCAAAAGGCCAACCCTCTGGCCCTGCAGGCTCAGGTGAACGCAGCCCGCTCCCAGGTCGAGATCGCCCGGGCCAACGTGGCCCTGGCTCAGGCTCAGGTGGATGGTCTGCGGATGGGTGCCACGCCCCAGCAGATCGCGGCCGTCGAGTCGCAGGTCAAGATGGCCCAGGCGGCGCTGAGCGCCCTGGAGGTGCAGGCCAGCCGTTTCAGCCTGACGGCGCCCATCTCCGGCCTGGTGCTGGAACGGCCGGTGCATGTGGGGGAGGTGGCCCGGCCTGGCTCCCCTCTGCTGACCCTGGCCGATCTGGACCATCTGACCCTGACCCTCTATGTGCCGGAGAATCGGTTGGGTCAGGTGCATATCGGCCAGCCGGTGCAGGTGACGGTGGACGCTTATCCCGGCCGCACTTTTACAGGCACCGTCTCTTTCATCTCCGGCCAGGCCGAGTTCACGCCCCGCAATGTCCAGACCCGTGAAGAACGGGTGAACATGGTCTTTGCCGTCAGGGTCAGGCTGTCCAATGCAGACCATGCCCTCAAGCCCGGCATGCCGGCCGATGCCGTTCTGGAGATTGGAGAGAGACGATGAAGCGGATCGCTTTGCTCCTGGCAGCAGTCCTGGTCGTGGGAGCGGTGGGGGGCTGGCAATGGGTGCGCCGGTCGCCAGAGCAGGCAACCCGGTTCCTGGTAGACCGTGGGTTGGAAGCCGACCGGGCCAGGCAGTTCGTCACCTGGTTGAGCGACAGGCCCGAAACCGGAGAAGCGCAGGGGGTGTTGGCTTCGGGCAGCATTGAGGGTGAGGCGGTGTCCATCGTCTCCGAGTTCGGCGGGCGGATCGTGGGCCTCTATGTCGGGGAGGGGGATGAGGTGCAGGCCGGGCAGGTGTTGGTCGAACTGGATACAAGCCTGCTCCAGGCGCAGATGGTTCAGGCGCAGGCTGCGGTCGCTGCTGCCGAGGCCAACCTGGAAAATGTCAGGGCCGGCACGCACCCGGCTCAGATTCTGGCCGCCCAGGCTGCGCTCGACCAGGCCCTTGCCGGGCGAGATGCGGCCGAAACCGCCTGGAGGGACGCCCAGGCCATCCTGGACAACCCGCAGGAGATTGACGCCCAGATTGTCCAGGCGCAGGCAGCGGTGGACCTGGCCGCTGTGCAGGTTGAGCAGGCCCAGGCGCAACTGGAGACCGCCAAGGTGGAGCGGGACCAATACCGCGCTCAGGGGACGTTGGAAGAAAAACGGCTGTATGTCGTCTATGACTACCAGGTGCAGGCTGCTCAGGCCGCGCTCGAGGCGGCCAGGGCCAACCACCAGGGGGCTGAAGAGACGCTGGCCGCACTGAAAGCCCTGCGCGCCAATCCGCTGGCAGTGGTCAGCCAGGTGCATCTGGCCGAAGCGCACTATAAACTGGCGGAGGCCGGGGTTGAGGTGGCCAGGGCCAAACTGATTGAACTGCAGGCCGGGCCAACGGCAGAGGAGATCGGGGTTGCCCAGGCTCAGCTCCAAAAGGCTCAGGCGGCTGTCACCATCCTGCAAGTCCAGATAGACAAGATGACGCTGCGCTCGCCCATTGCCGGCGTGGTCACCACCTGTCCGGCTCATAAGGGTGAGACGGCCCTCGCTGGCGCAACACTGCTCACCGTGGCCAACCTGGATGAGGTCAGGCTGACTCTCTACATCCCGGAAGATGAGCTGGGGCGGGTCTATCTGGGGCAGGAGGTTGAGGTACGGGTAGATTCTTTCCCCGAGCGGGTCTTTACCGGGACGGTCTCCTACATCTCCCAGGAGGCCGAGTTTACCCCCAAGAATGTGCAGACGGAAAAGGACCGGGTGACGATGGTCTTTGCCGTACGGGTACGCCTGCCCAATCGGGAGCACCTTCTCAAGCCGGGGATGCCGGCCGATGCCGTCTTGAGATGAATCAAAGATACCAAGACTCAGAGGAACGGGCTCCACCCCCATTTGCCTGTCTAAACCGTATTGGGGTCAGCCCGATTCAGTCATCCTCTTCTGCATCCCAAACAGGAAAAAATTCATCTTCAGGTAGCTCGCCATCCAGGTCTTCGTCAAGTTCGTACAGGGGAAAGTCGAACTCGCCTTCGAGCAGGGCTTGCTCGGCCAGAGCTTCGTCAATGGCGTCCAGAGTATCCTCATCGCCGGCCTGATCATAGGCCTCCAGGAGGATCTCTCTGGCCAGTGGGCCGCCGATCTGGCCCAAGGCCCAGATCGCCGCACTGCGGACCTGGGCGTCGGGATCGTCCACCAGGCGGCCCAGGACAGGCACAACCTGGCGCAGGGCCAGCTCGCCACAGGCCCAGGCGGCCTCATAGCGCATGGCCGGCGAGTCGCTTTGCAGTTCGGCCAGGAGGATCTCCTTCCAACGCCGGTCACAACTGCGCCCCATGCCGGTGACGGCGCTGATCCGCATCTGTTCGTCCTCCTCGGAATAGGCCATCTCCAGCGCGTCCAGAACCTCAGGGGTGGAGGCATAGGCCACCGACTCGACGGCACAACGGCGCACTTCGGTCTGCTCCTCCGTCTGATGGATGGTGATCAGGAGCTCATTCACGATCCGGGCCTGGATCGGCTGGTCCAGCTTCTCCAGTTCACCGGCCAGCACAAAGTGTCCCAGCCCCCTGGCGGCTGCGGCCCGCACCTGGGCGGAGGGATCGGAACGAAGCATGGTCAGGAGGGGGCCGATCAGGGCCGGGTCTTCGCTCTCCCACAACCCGTCAATGGCCATAGCCCGCACCTTCTCGTCCGGATCATCCAGGCAATGGCGGAAGATGGGGTCAAAGTAGACCTCAAAGCTGGCCTCGGCCAGTTCGACCAGGGCCTGAATCAGGTGCCGGCGCTGGTCGGTCGAAAATGTGCTCCAGGCGGCATCGAATTCGACCCAACGCTGCCCGGCCAGGTCGGAGAGCGGGTAAAGCATCGAGAAGGGGATCGTGCCCTTTCTTTTCTTCAGAGCTTCCAGGGTTTGTTTCAGTTCGTCCAGATTGCTCGCCATCAAATGTCCAACAGCCTGGCTGTGCCTGTATTGTAGCACAGAATTGTCCGTTTGCCAACCGGAACCTGGACCCTGTCACATTCCACTCAGGAACCACACCGTCAGGCCGGTAATGCCATAGACGATCCTGCCCAGGACGGTGACCAGCACCGTCAGCCGCTCGCCGGTATTGAAGCGCGGCAGGTCGTACTTGCTGAAGCTCAGGAACTCTTTCAGGTTCATGAGCATCCGTCGGGACTGCACGATGGCGTAGACGATGGGCAGGCCGCCAAATACGATGGATCAGCCGGATCGTGGTGCCGGTTCTGCTACTACCCTGCAGGCTCCAGGTAGAGCATCCCCTCGTCATCGTCGTAGGCCAACAACTCGGCGTACCGCCCCCAGTGGATCGCCGTATCCAACTGGCGTTCCGCCTCCTCAGCCGGGAACTCGAGCTCCAGGGCGGTTTGCACCACCTCCGACCTGAGGCGCTGTCCCTCGGAGGCCCGCACCAGGGCCAGCAGCCAGCGAAAGAGCGGCAGGCGCCGCAGACGCGCGGCAAAGATCTCCTTGCGGGCCAGGATGCTGGCCTCGGCAAAGGTCTCTCCCAGGGGCGTCAGGGTGATGTCGCCCTCGGCGATGGTGGTAAACCCCAGCAGTTCGGCCGCTTCGGTCAGGCGTAGCAGGTGATCAGAGTCAACATTGAGGTCATCCACCAGCTGGTAGATGTCATGGCGGCTGCCAGGGGCCTCGTTCAGGTGCTCCAGCAAGCCGGCCAGGTCGTTGATGCCGACATGAGGCAGCGACCGGGTGCGGCCCGGCTCGCCGGGTGCGCTGCCCAACTCCAGGTGCTCCGGCTGGGTCTGCCCGGCCAGGGTGGCATACACCCGGTCCACTACCGCCAGAAATTCGGGTGACTTGCGCTGGCGCGGGTGGGGCAGGCCCACCGTCAGCTCGGCCACGACCCGACCGGGGTCATGGTCCATGACCACGATCCGGTCGGCCATAAACACCGCCTCCTCAATGTTGTGGGTAACCATCAGGATGGCCTGGGTGGGCATGTCGCCGCCGGTCCACAACTCCAGCAGTTCGCCGCGCAGCGCCTCGGCACTCAGCACATCCAGGGCGGAAAAGGGCTCGTCCAGGCAGAGCAGTTCCGGTTCGACAGCCATGGCCCGGGCAAAGCCGACCTTCTGGCGCATGCCGCCGGACAACTCGCGGGGATAGGCCGTCTCAAAGCCGTCCAACCCGACCATATCCAGCAACTTTAAGGCGCGGGCCGTGCGCAACGTGGGCGGCAGGCCACGCGCCTTGAGCGCCACCTCGACATTCTCCTGCACCGTCAGCCAGGGAAAAAGGGCAAAGGTCTGGAAGACGATAGTCGAGTGGGGGTTGACCCCGCGCAGGGGTACACCACGGTAGAGAACCAGGCCCTCACTGGGCGATTGCAGGCCGGTGATGATCCGCAGCAGGGTGCTTTTACCACAGCCCGATGGTCCCAGCAGGCAGGCGAATTCACCGGCAGCCAACGTCAGACTCACATCCTGCACGGCGGTGAAGGTCCGCTCGCCGCTCCGGTAGAGCTGGTAGATGTGTCGCAGTTCCAACAGGTACTCGTTCCTGGACATAGCTCACTCCATGCGATAGCGTTCTTCGGCCAGACGATACAACCGTCGCCAGACCAGGCGGTTGATGGCGACCACGGCCAGGACCATGCTGAGGGTAGCCGCCAGAAGCAGGGGGTAGTCGCCGCCGGCTGTGGCCTGGGCGATGAGCGCCCCGATCCCCACCGCGTGCAAAGTCTGCCCGCCGAACTCGACATGCTCGGCCACAATGCTGGCGTTCCACGCCCCGCCGCTGGCGGTGATGGCCCCGGTGACGACGTAGGGGAATAGGGCCGGCAGGATGAGGGTTCGCCAGCGCTCGCGACGGCTCAGTTGCAGCAAGGCGGTGGTGTACTTCAGGTCCTGGGGAATGGCCGAAGCCCCGGCGATGACGTTGAAGAGCAGATACCATTGGGTGCCCATCAGCATCAACAGCACCGACGCCAGGTCAAGACCGCCCGGCAGGCTGACCAGGAGCAACAAAAAGACGGGAAAGAGGGCTGTGGCCGGTACCGAGGCAATGACCTGCACCACCGGTTGCAGCCAGGCTGCCAGGCGGCGGTTGGTGCCAATGGCCACACCCAGCGGCACGGTCCAGGCCAGGGCAATGGTCAGGGCGGCCAACACCCGCAGCAGGGTGGCCGCGACCCCCAGGCCAATCTCACCCCATTGGGCAGGCGGCACACGCAGCAACATCTGCCCGGCACGCAGGGCCCCGTAAGCCAGGCCCAGCCCCCCTGCGGCGATCAACAGATAGACCAGCCAGGGATGGCGGGAACCGGCCCCCGTCTCCCCGGCCGACGGGGGGAACCGTCGCAGCAGCCAGGCGTCGGTCCGTTCGCCAAGCGGCACTATGACCTGGCGGGAGAGCCACTCCTTCAGGCGGGAGCGGCGCAGCAGATCATAGAACCAGGAGGCGGGTGGCTCTTCGCCCTCAACCGTCTCCAGCTTGAAGCGATCGGCCCAGGCCAGCAGCGGCCGCCAGACTAACTGGTCGAGGGCGACGATGACCAGCACCAGCGTGCCGATGCCCCAGAGGATGGCCGTCAGGTTGCCCTGGTTGGCCGCCTCCTGCAGGTAGGCACCCAGCCCTGGCAGGCGAAAATCCCGCTGGCCCACGACGAAAATCTCGGCGGCCATCAGGAAGAACCACCCTCCGGCCCAGCTCATCATGCTGTTCCACAACAGCGAGAGCGCGGCGAAGGGCAGCTCCAATGCCTTGAAACGCAACCAACCGTTGAAGCGAAAGGTGGCGCTGGCCTCGCGCAGCTCCTTGGGCACGGTGGTCAGCGATTGGTACCAGGCGAAGGTCAGGTTCCAGGCCTGGCTGGTGAAGATGAGCACCACCGAGGCCAGCTCGGCAGCAATGCCTTCCGGCAGAATCGCGCTGAAGCTGAGCAGCACCACCGGCAGAAAGGACAGGATCGGCACACTCTGCAACACATCGAGCAGGGGCATCAGCACCAGCTCGGCGCGACGGTTGTAGGCCGCCAGGTAGCCGTAGACCAGGGTGAAGAGCATCGAGAGGGCGTAAGCTGCCGCCATACGGCCCACCGACAGGAGGGCGTACCAGGGCAGGGCACGAGGGGAGAGGGAGATGTCGGGTCCCTCGACAACTGCCGGGGCGTCAACCGCCAGCCGGGCCCCGGCATAAAGCAGGGCGGCCAGGGCGACCAGGACGAGAGCGTCTCCCAGCGTCACAGCGCGGCGTGTGGGTTGTCCCACCTGGAAAATGCGACGTGTGGTCATGGCAGGTTCCTCTTAGACTATCGCGCAGAATGGCCATCCCCTTGCTCAGCGGCGGAAAATCGTCGGCCCCCAACTGAGAGCCCTCAAAGTCATAGTCAATGCGAGTATTTGTTTACCATGTCACAGCAACGGATGAGAAGCAGATAAACGGATAGATTCGCGCTGATCACCGAATGGCTTTCGCCCTTGGCGACTTGTCAGATGGGAATCCGACAATGAGCGCGCACCTGGAATCCATCCGTTTCTATCCGCTTATCCGTTTTTATCCGCTGCTGGAACCAACAACCCGGTAAACAAATACCAATGCGAGCCACCAGTTCTTCAGCACGTGGATCGCGGCTGAGTCCATCGCGCCGGTGGCTCTCCAGCGCGTGCACGTAAAGCGTCGCCAACATCGTTTTGGAGACGGCGCTCAGACCTGGGCGAAGGATTCTATGACATACCTCCGGGCCTGGCTCCCCCGGAGGCGGATTTGCGAAGGGCGAACCTGCCGACCGGGGGGCTAGGCTATTCGGCTGGCAGAGCGAAGACGGGACATGCGTCCCTTGCTACTCGAAGGAGGCCCGTCTTCTGATTGGTTCTCGTCCATCTTCCTCTGTTGGTTTTTCACTCGTTTAGGAACAGCGTGAAACAGGCAAATTATACTCCTCTTGTTGCCCGCTGTCAAATGCCAGCTATCGGCAAGGTATCGCGCAAAAGTGTGGGGAAGCTGAGGAGCTATGCGACCAGGGTCAGCGGGCCGAGATGGAACTCGTTTCAGGGATTTTGTATCGTCCACTGCCGGAGCAAGGCCGGTACCTGGTTGCCAATGTCATTGCGCACGGCGCGGAAGGCGGCCAGGATTTCGCCCTCTGTCCCCGGGGCCCTGGCCGGGTCAGGGAAGCCCAGGTGAACCCGTTTTCCTGGCCCAAGCCATAGCGGGGGAACTCGTTGCCGAAGCAGTCTTGTTCGTTGGTCTCGGCCAGGTTACAGCCGCCGCAGTCGGTGCAAGGTGAGAAGTCAAATGGCACCGCCCGCGGCCGGGCGGCGCTCATGCGCTACTCGCTGGCCTGGGGCGCCAACAGGGGAACGACAGGGACCCGGCCTCAGCGCCGGGTCCCCTCACGAAGAGACTTCCTAAAACCCTCCGGGGCGAAGGGTCGTAGGCGTATTGGACGGCGAGCGCCCCTGGTGCGCTCCTGCCGCTTTATGCTGTTCCCACATCTCCCTGGCCCGCTTTTCGCCATAGTACCACGCCGCGTGGTGCTCGCGGGCATAGGACTCGGACACGACGCCATAGCGCATGCTCACCAGGCTCTGCCACATCATGGGGTGCACGACGGCCAGGTAAAAGTGGATCAGGAACATGACAAAGGTGACGATGAACATCAGGTCGTGGAAAAAAACCAGGATCAGGTAGAGGTTGGTCGGCATAATGCCTTTCAGGAACCACATAGGCAGGCCGGTGAGGCCAAAGATGATGGTGCCCAGGACCATGACCAGCGCCGTCAGCCGCTCGCCGGTGTTGAAACGCGGTTGGGGCGGCATTTCGCCGTGGCGGCCCAACACATAGTAGGGGAATGCGCCTTTCAGCCACAGCAGGTCGTACCTGCTAAAGCTCAAGAACTCGCGCAGGTTCATCCACATCCGGCGCGGTTGTACGATGGCGTAGACGATGGGCACGCCGCCAAAAAAGATGGCGGCGACGCGGTGAATCAGCCGGATGGTGGTGCCGGCCTGGCCCTGAGCCAACTGCTGGAGCCAGGGGGCAAAGAGCACGAATCCCGTCAACGCCAGGGGGATGAAGGTCGCCGTGTGCACCCAGTGCAAAAAACGCTCCACGGTGGTGTACTTGGGGATCCAGCGGATCTGGATAATCGAGTTGCTGCCTCGTAATCGGACGCTCATTCTACTTCCTCCATCTTGACGTTGCGCCGGGCGACGAGGAAAGCCGCCAACGCGCCGACGAGGGTCGCGCCAAAGGCCACCTCCCCCACCGGCTGCAGCAGCTTTTGCCACAGCGTAACCATGGCCGGATACTTGGGCTCGCTGGGCAGGTCATAGACCTCCGGTTCTTCCTCCAGCACATAGAGCACGTGCAGGCCGCCCAGTTCGTGCTCGCCGTAGAGGCGGGCCTTGTCCACCCCTTGGGTCTTGAGGGCTGCCACCCGCTCCTTGCCTTTGGCGATCAATTCCTCCCGCTCGCCGTAGGTAATGGCGCCGAAGGGGCAGGCCAGTGAGCAGGCGGTCGCGCCGCCGTTGGCCGTGCGCTGCACGCAAAAGGTGCACTTGTTGGATTTGGCCTCACCGGTCAGTGGATTGACCACGTCCAACTGCGGGATATGGAAGGGGCAGGCCTGGGTGCAATAGCCACAGCCGTTGCACTTGCTCTGATCCAGCACCACAAAGCCATCGGGGTGGTGGTACAGGGCGCCGGTGGGGCACACATCCACGCAGGCGGCCTGGGTGCAGTGGTTGCAGGCCCGCTTGTGGTAGTATTGGCGCACGTTGGGATACTGCCCCACTTCGTGGGTGAGCATCTGCGTCCAAAAGATATTCCTGCCTACAGCCACATTGTTCTCCCGCTTGCACTCGACGGTGCAGGCGTTGCAAAAGAGACAGTTCGAAGTATCAATCAGCATTGCTTTGCTCATTCTGTTTTTCCTCCAAGTAGATCAACGGGATACAGATTCAGGAACAGCGGACAACAGCGGCCACGCCAGGGAGACCAGTTCGCGGTAGAAGGGCAACCGGGCCGCGTCCATCACTCGCCGGCAAAAGTGGGGCAGCCAGGGATGCACCTGTTGCTCCAGGAACGCCTGTTGTTGCCCCAGGCGCGTCCGGGCCAGCGCCTCGTCCCCGGCCTCCTGGGCGGCCAGAGCCTGCTCGCCCAGCCAGGCCAGGAACTCCAGCTCGGCGGCCACATGGTCGGGCAGGTCGCGGTACTCCTCGGCCAGGGTCAGGCCCGCCCGGCGGTAGGCCACCAGCGCCGCCTCGGCCGGCTCGCCCATGAGCAGCCCCTGGCCCGTATAGGCCGAAGCGTAGGGCGGAGCCGGCAGGTGGGGCACGGCGTTGATGAACAGGTAGGTGTACTCCACCTCCAAGACCCGCAGCGCCGCGGCCAGATCGCCCGGCAGCGCGCCCACCGCCTGGCGAAAGCCTGTCGTCGCCACGCCCAGCGGCTCTACCACGGCAACCATCGCTTGCGGCCACTGCCCGTTGAGCAGGGTGGCGACCCACCCGGCATCCGGGTAGGTGAAGCCCCGCGCCAGCCCGCGCAGCGCGGCCAGCCAGAGCCGCGTTGATTCCATCGTCCCTCTTCCGTTGTCGTTCACGCCCTGTACACCTTGACGGCCACGTCTTCCCACGCCGTAGTCATGCCAGGGCAACCGATCTCCAACTGCTGAACGACGGTCAGGTTGGGCACCAGGTCGCCGTCGTTGCCGCCCTGGTTGTACGCTACAGAAAGGCCGGGGCTCCAGTGGCCAAAGCCGTGGTCCACGGCCACGCAGTCGGGGCGGATGCCGGCCGTCAGGTGGACCCGCACTTTGATCTTGTTTACGGGCGATTCCACCCAGACGTAATCGCCCTCGCCGACGCCCACCTTTTTCGCCAGCTCCGGGTTCATGGTGGCGCAGTTTTCGGGGCAGAACTCGGCCAGGATGGGGTCGTTCTGGCTCTGCGACATGCGCTCCCACGGCTTGCGCCAGACGAGCAGGTGCAGCGGGTATTGGTCGCTGAGCACGGCGCGGGGCTCCTCCCAGCGGGGGAGCGGGTCGTACCCGTTTTTCTCCAGCACGGTCGAATACAGCTCGATCTTTTTGGACGGCGTGCCGAACTCGGTCTTGGGTTCGAACGGTTTCTCTTTGCCCCACAGCCCGCCAGCGCCGCGGATCGCCTCGGCGGTGGTCTCCAACGCCGCCAGTTGGGCCTCCATGAACGCCTTGCCGCTCATCCCCTCCGGCACATAGTCGGTCAGGCCCATCTTCTTGAGGATATTGATGGCGATATTGCTGAAACTGCGGGTGTCATACAGGGCCGGCAGCGCGTCGCGGAGCGCCACCTGGGGGTACATGGCGTGATACTCGCGGGCCACCAGGCCGCTGGATTCGTAGAAGGTGTTGTCCGGCAGCACCACGTCGGCCAGTTGTACCATCTCGCCGGGCAGGATATCGCTCACAGCGATAAAGTCGAGCGTCTTGAGCGCCTCCACCAGGCGGGGCGGGTTGGGGAAGGCCAGCAGGTTGTGTTTCCACACCAGGGCGACCTTCACCGGGTAAGGGTCCTGGGCCAGGATGCCTTCGGCCAAGGTGCTGAAGGAACCTTTGTTGGTCGGCAGCAGGACCGGGAACCTGTCCAGGCCGTCAATGCGCGGGCCGTGGCCTGTCTCAGGATAGTCGGGGAACTGCCAGACGTCCCGCAGCTCCGGGAACCTGGGCTTGCGGTCCAGGATGTGGCCGCCGGGCCGGTCTATGCTGCCTACCAGGGCGTCCAGGATGACGAAGCACTGGGCCGTGCGCCAGGAGTTGGTATAGTTCGGGCCGCCGGCATCGCGCTTGTGGTGGGCCACCACCGCCGGTTTGGTGGTGGCGAACTCGCGGGCGATGCGGACGATGGTCTCGGCCGGCACTTCCGAGATGCCGGCTGCCCATTCGGGCGTGTACTCCTGCACCGCCGCCTTGAGCTGGTCAAAGCCGCTGGTGTAGTTGGCCACGAACTCTTTGTCGTACAGTTCTTCGTTGATGATGGTGCGGATCATGGCCAGTAGCACGGCCAGGTCGGTGCCGGGCTTGATGGGGAGCCACTCGTTGGCTTTGGCGGCGGTGATCGACAGGCGTGGGTCAAAGACCACCAGTTTGGCCCCGTTGGCCCGGGCGGTGTTCAGCGAGCGGCCCCAGTGGTTCTTGGACTTGCCCATCCCGTCCCAGCCAAAGGCCAGGATATATCTGGCCTCCTCGTAATCCGCCGTCCAGGTGCGGCCCTTGCCGGTGACCATGGCCCGCCAGACCACCTCGTGGGTGGAGTAGCAGGTGTTGTTGTGGGAGATCAGGTTGGGCGTGCCGATGGAATAGGCAAAATGCTTCTGCCAGGTCTGAGGACGGGCCACGATCACGATGGCCTGGGGGCCATATTGCTCGCGGACGCGGTTGAACTGGGCCGCGATCAGGTCAAAGGCCTCGTCCCAGGTGATCCTGACCCAGCCGGGGTCCACGCCGATGCCCTTCTCCGGGTTGGTGCGCTTCATGGGGTACTTGAGGCGGTCCGGGTCGTAGAGCAGGCGGATACCCGAGTAGCCACGGACGCACATCTTGCCCTGGGCGATCTGGTCCTTGGGGTTGCCGCTGAGGCGAACGATGCGTCCATTGCTGAGGTGGGCGATAAAGGCGCAGCCCATGGTGCACACATCACACACGCCGTAGAGGATGCCATCCTCCTCAGGCGCGGCGTAGGCCGGCAGGGGGGCAAAGGCGGTCAACCCGCCGCCCAGCACCGCCGCCGCGCCGGTCGCCCCACTCAGCTTGAGAAACTGCCGCCTGGATAAAGTGAGATTCGATTGGCTCATAGAGATACACTCCTCTGCGTTGAACTCGGGCGACGATCGCCGTCGCCAGGACACAACAATGCCCACCAGCAGGGAGGCTGATGGGCGCTGCCCGGCAGGCCGGGCCTCGACCGCCTCCTCCCTTGCAGGGGTCGTTCGACATTGTACCATGAACCACCCGGTCGCGCATCGTGGCATGTGACATTTTTCACCTGCCAGTTTGGGCACGCCGGCACCGGCAGGGTGAGCGCATTTAGCGGAGGCACGGTAGGCATTTTGCGCAGGCAGGCGACCGTTTTGTCCTGGCGTCGAGGATCGGCTATAATGGGTGTGATCGAAACCGAGAGGGAGAGTCGTGCAACCCATCCGAATTTTACTGGCCGACGATCACGCGCTGGTGCGAGAGGGCACGCGGGAGCTATTGGAGCGCGAACCGGACCTGGAGGTGGTGGCCGAGGCCGGTGACGGGCAGCAGGCCGTCAGGCTGACCGCCGAACTGCGGCCCGACGTGGCCGTGTTGGACGCGGCCATGCCCGGCGTCAACGGCGTCGAGGCGACCCGTGCCATCCGCGCCGCCTGCCCGGAGACGGCGGTGCTCATCCTGAGCGCCTACGACAGCGACGCCTACCTCTTTGCCGCGCTGGAAGCCGGGGCGACCGGCTACCTGCTCAAGAGCAGCCCGGCCCAGGAGTTGGTCCGCGCGGTGCGCACCCTGCACGCCGGCGGCTCGGCCCTGCACCCCGACATGGCCCGCAAACTGGTGGACCGCTTTGCCCAACCGGGGGGCCGGGCGGCCACGCCGCCGCCCTCGAACGAGGCCGAGGCGCTCAGCGAGCGCGAGCTGGAGGTGCTGCGCCTTGTCGCTCGCGGTTTGACCAACCGGGATATCGCCAGACGGTTGAACATCGGACAGCGCACGGTGCAGTCCCATCTGGCCGCCATCTTTGCCAAAACCGGCAGCCAATCCCGCACCGAAGCCGTGGTCGCTGCGCTGCGCAAAGGCTGGCTCAGCCTGGAGGAGACGGAAAGCGAGCTGTCCTCTTCCGAGGGGCGGCGACCGGCCAATGGTTAAGCGCGCCAACCGGCTCAAGTTCATCGTCCGCCGCCGGGGCTTCTGGGCCTGGCTGCTGATCCTGGCCCTGGCGACGGCCCTGCATTTTGGCGGCGGCAACCCCCTGCGCGCCCTGCTGACCCAGGTCTCCCTGCAATTGACCCCCTGCCTGGTGGAGCGGCTGCTGTTCCTGGCGCCGATAGCCCTGGCGGCCTGGTATTTTGGTCCCGCCGCCGGCGGATTGACCCTCGCCCTCTCCCTGGCCGTGATGCTGATCCGGGCCGTGATCTCTTCCTGCCGGCCGGAAAGCGCCCTGCAAGAAATCACCGTCATCCTGGCCCTGGCCCTCTTTCTTAACTGGATCGTTTCCCGGCTGCGGGCGGAGCAGCGCGGGCGGGAGCAAGAGCGACTGCTCGGCCTGGAACGGCTGCGCGACTCGGAGAAACGCTTCCGGGGGCTGTTTGAGAACGCCAACGACGCCATCTGGCTGCACGATGGACACGGGCGGCTGGTTGAAGCAAACGCCGCCTGCGCCTGGCTCACCGGTTACGAACCGGAGGAGCTGGTCGGTCAGCCGGTGGGCAGGCTCCTGGCGGAGCCGCTTGCCGAGGGCAGCCAGGAACGGACGTTGCGCCGCAAGGATGGCAGAGAGGTGGTCGCCGAGGTAGTGGTCAGCGCCATGCCAGAGGGCTGGTTGTGCATTGCCCGCGACGTGACCGAGCGCCATCTGCGCGAAGAATCCACCCGTTTCTTTGCCCGCCAGGTGCTCCAGGCCCAGGAGGAGGAACGGCGGCGCATCGCCCGCGAGTTACACGACAGCACGGTGCAAAGCCTGGTGACCATCTCCAACCACCTGGAGGCGCTGGCCCTGGATGGGCACGGCCTGCCGCCGGCCGCCGCCGAGCGGCTGGGGCGGGTGCAGGGCCTGGTGCACGAGGCCGTGGCCGAGGCACGGCACTTCAGCCAGAACCTGCGCCCGCCGGCCCTGGACGACCTGGGCCTGCTGCCCAGCCTGGAGGAGCTGGCTGCCAACCTGCGGCGGGATGAGGGCCTGGTCGTCGAGGTGATGGCCCTGGGCCAGGAGCGGCGGCTGTCCCCCGAGATCGAGCTGGCCCTGTACCGCATCGTCCAGGAGGCGCTGAGCAATGTGCGCCGCCATGCCCACGCCACGGAGGTCGTCATCAACCTGCGCTTCTTCCCCGACGCGGTGCGGGTCGTGGTGCGCGACGACGGCCAGGGCTGCGAACTGCCCGAACTCGTGGGCGACCTGGTGGCCAGCGGTCGCCTGGGGCTGGCCGGCATCTACGAGCGGGCGCACCTGCTGGGTGGCCAGGCCGAGGTCCGCTCCGCACCGGGGCAGGGGACGACGGTCTGGGTGGAGCTGCCGGGCTGAGGGGCCAAACCAGCGCGCCCATTGGCAAGCTGTGGTGCAATATCCGTGTATGGCGGCGAAGGCGCACGCCAGCGCATTGGATGCGACATTGCCCGTGGCGTGAAAAAAAACCGCCGGGGTCTGCCAGATCTCGGCGGTCTCGGCGGCCGGAGGGGCCACAGGCCAAAAGCGTGGCGACCCTACCCCGGCCCCGCGTTTTTTGACTGGTTCAGGCCGCAACCGGTAGCCCGGCGTGTTCCGACTCGCCGGCGACATCCTCCTTGAACACCGGGAAGTAGTGGGTGATCAGCGTATAGGCCACCACGCCGCTGGCCAGCAGGCCGATGG
>Ga0209101_1001193_pt1 | contig 19876 bp, 14 predicted proteins | sample ConPoolayeCmetaG_FD_185481 | JGI IMG/M metagenome (GOLD analysis project Ga0209101, IMG submission 185481) | Hot spring microbial mat communities from California, USA to study Microbial Dark Matter (Phase II) - Cone Pool mat layer C metaG... ...
GGGCGATCTGGGGAGGGCTGGCCGGATTGGGTTTCTGGTCCTTTGGCCTGATTGGGGTCTATATCGTTCCGGTCGCTCTGTTGTGGCTCCTCCGCTTCGAGTGGAGGCGCTGGCCCTGTTACCTGTTGGGGGTGCTGGGGTTCCTCCTGTTCAGCAGCCCGTGGTGGCTCTATGATCTGACCCACAGCCATGCCGGCCTGGCGGTCCTGGCCGATCCTCTCCAGGGCAAGATATCCTCGCCTGGGCTGGCGCGGTTGGGGTGCTTCTGGTTGCTGGGGGTGCCTGCCTTACTCGGCCTGCGCTTCCCCTGGGCAGCGGGCTATATTCTGGTGTATCTGGCCCCGTTGGTGCTGGCCTTTTATGGCCTTCTCCTTTTCGGCCTGGGGCGGCGATGGCCTCACCTGACGGCTCAGGGCCGGCGCGGGCTCTTGCTCCTGGGGCTGGTGATGGCCACTTCTACCCTCTTTTTGCTGGGTACACGTTTTGGATTGGATGTGACCGGGCGGTATCTGTTGCCCCTGTACCCGGTGCTGTGCGTTGTCGGCGGGGGGTGGTGGTCCGGCCTGCGGCCTTCGGTCCGGCTGTGGGGAGGGCTGGCCGTGGTCTTGCTGCTGGCTTTTAACCTGACGGGGGTGATCCTGGGTGCGCGCGGGCCGGCGGGGTTGACCACCCTGTATATCCCTGCTCAGCAGATAGGAAACGCCTACGATGAGGAGCTGATCCGGTTTCTGCTGGATCAGGGGGTGCCGTATGGCTATTCCCACCACTGGGTTTCGTTCAAGATCGCCTTTCTATCCCACGAGCGGGTCATTCTGGCTCCCTTGTTGCCGTACCAGAATGTAGCCGACCATGACCCGGACCGGGCGGACCGTTATCCGCCCTATACCCGGCTGGTCGAGGCAGCAGCCAGTCCGGTGTATGTGACCAGCAATCAGCTGTGGCTGGATGCCTTGCTGCGCCGGCGCCTGACCGAACTACAGGTCTCTTTTGACGAGACCTCCATCGGGCCCTATCACATTTTCTACCATCTGTCACGCCCTGTCACCCCCCGCCAGGTGATGGTCCGGCAGCCCTGAGCCGGGGGGAGGCCGTCCGTTGGAGAAGGGCCGGGCCCCCGGCCAGGAGAGGCGCGAAAAATAAGCATCCCGTCGCTGCCATAGATGTCGGTATCCAGTCTGTGGACCAGGGTGTACTCCTGCTGAAACCAGGGCAACGGCAACAGGCTGCGCCGCCCATAAACCTCCAATATGACCAGATAGGCAGGCCGTTGATCCCGGATCAGGTCGGGCGACAGGGCATAGTTGATGACCAGAAGCGAGGGGTCCAACGGATAGTAAGGCAGGGCCTCCGGCGAAACCAGGCCCAGAGTGTCCAGGATCGGCGCAGCGGTGAACCAACCCAGCGCCCCAATATCGCCGGCCGCCACCACCTCCCCCGGCTGAAGGCGCGGTTTCAGCCACTCGGCCGCCTGACGATAGAGCAACTCCAGCTTGAACCAGGCCATTTCAGGCGCAGGGCGGTCCGGTCCGTGATCGGGGTGGAGGGTGTAGGCGTTCAGCGAGGAGAGCAACAGCAGGGCGATGGCCAGGCCGGCGGCCCACAGGCCGGCCCGTTCCCGGCGCAGGCTATGGGCCAGGCCGGTCAACAGGGCGACCACGCCGGTCAGAATCCCCAGAAAGTAGAAGGGCAGAGGGGGGGCCAGATACCAGCGGAAGATGAGCGGGTTTACAGCACTGAACACAGCCATGTAAACCGGCGGGTACAGGATCATCGGCAGCGCACGGCCTGCCTGCCGGATCAACCGCCATCCGCCGGCCAGGTACAGGGTCAGATAAAGCGGCAGGCCCACCGCCGGCCAGAAGCGGCCAAACAGTTCATGCTCAAAAAAGGGCGTGCTGAGGTGCTGAAGCAGCCGGATCAGGGCCGCAAACCGGTCCAGATGGTAAGCATTCACCTTGGCCTGCACCGACTGGGGCAGCGGCGAGCCAAAGTAGAGCGTGGCAAACAGCAGCCACGGGGTCAGCGCGGCCCCCCAGATCGCCATCTCGGCCCACGGCAGGCGTCGCAGCCGGGCCGAGAAAGGGCCACCGCCCCGCACCAGCCACGGCCGGAGGGCCATGTCGGCGAACAAAAGCCCGGCAGCCAGGAGCGCATCCGGCCGGGTCAAAACCGCCAGGGCCACGAACAGCGTACTCCACCGCGACCGACCAGCGGCATAGGCGGCAAAGGCGGCCACCAGGAGCAGGATGACCAGCGGGGTTTCCATGCCGCCGATGGCAAAGGTGACCTCCATCGGCGAGATGGCCCAGGCCAGACCCACACCCACAGCCAGGACGGCGGCAGGTTCGAACCGGCGGAAAGCAGACCGGCCCGCCCGCAGGTCAGGTCCGAGAGAAACGCCCAGCCGCCAGCCCAACCCGCAGAGCAGAGCGGCCGTGGCAGCGTCGGCCAGGGCGTTGAGGACCAGCGCCGTGGTCGGCAGATCGTGCAGACCCGGCAACCAGGCCAGGGCCAACAGCAGAGTGTAAAGCGGCGTGGTCGTGCCCAAGACCCGCTGGCCAGGGTTGTAGACAAAACCCAGGCCACCGGCCAGGTTGCGGGCATAGCGAAAGGTGATATAGGCATCGTCTATCGTCCGGGGCCCGGCCACCAGCCGGATGGCCAGCGCCAGGGCTGCGATCCCGGCCATCAGCCACCCGTTGAGCCGGGGAGTGGGTTCCTCAACCTCCTGTTGTGGCGACAACTCTTGCCTCCTCCCCATGGGCTGAACGGCAACGATTATACCATGAGAAAGGCCATCAGCACAACCGGCAGGGCAGGCCCTCCAGCCTGTCCCACACCTTTTGAGGTTTGCATCACAGCCGAATTGCAGTTACAATGGGGACAATCTCTCACCGGGAGACAGGTTTGGACAGACACACGATTGTCATCCCAACCTACAACGAGCGGGAGAATCTCGGCCCGTTGGTGGAGGGGATTTTGAATCTGGGGCTTGGCTCCCAGATCATCATCATAGACGACAACTCGCCCGATGGCACCGGGGAGCTGGCCGACCAACTGGCAGCCCAACACCCCGGCCTCCAGGTGCTCCACCGGCCGGGGAAACTCGGCCTGGGCACAGCCCACATCGCCGGCATGAAAGCAGCCCTGGCCGACGGCGCAGCCTGCATCCTGACCATGGACGCCGACTTTTCCCATCATCCCCGTCACCTGCCTGACCTCCTGGCAGCGCTGGAATCGCTGGATGTGGTCATCGGCTCGCGCTATGTGCCGGGTGGAGGGACGCGCTACTGCACCCTGCCTCGTCGGGCACTCAGCCGGGGAGCCAACCTCTTTGCCCGCACAGTGCTGGGCCTGCATGCCGGCGACGCCACTGCCGGCTTCCGTGGCTACCGCCGCGCCGTGCTGGAAAGCATCGCCCTGGACGAGATCCGCTCGGATGGTTACTCCTTCCTCATCGAACTGCTCTTCCGTTGCCAGCGGGCAGGCTGGCGCATCGGCGAACTGCCCATCCTGTTCGAAAACCGGCAACGGGGCGCATCTAAAATCTCCAGGGCCGAGATCCTGAAGGCGATCCAGACGGTAGCCCGGTTGGGGTGGGAACGGGTGAGCAACCGGCCATGTCCCGCAAAATCGCTCTGGACCGCCTGAGCACTCAACACCTGCTGGTTGCCGTGCTGTTTGTGGCCATCTTTGCCATGGCCGTCCGCCAGCCGGCCGATACCGATACCTGGTGGCACCTGAAAAGCGGGCAACTGATGTGGGAGACAGGCCGGCTGCCCGACACCGACCCTTTCTCTCACACGGTCGCCGGACAACCGTGGATTGACCACGGCTGGCTGGTGCAGCTGCTGCTGTGGCCGGTCTACCGGGCAGCGGGCCTGGGTGGGCTGGCCCTGCTCCTGGCCATCATCGTCACCGCCGCCTTTGCCCTGGTCTACCGCCAGTGTGCAGGCCGGCCCTATGTGGCCGCCTTTGTCACCCTGTTTGCAGCCGTGGCCTCCTCCGTCATCTGGGCCGCCCGCCCCCAGATCATCTCCTTTCTGCTGGCCGCCATCGTCGCCTATCTGCTCGACCGCCATAAACGCAGCGGGAACAGGCGCTGGCTGTGGGCACTGCCGCCCCTGGTGGTGCTGTGGGTGAACAGCCACGGCGGGTTTGTCATCGCCTTTCTGCTGCTGGGCTGCTATCTGGCCGGCGAAACGCTGAACCGGCTGACCTCTTCTCCCTCCCCGAAAGAGGGGGCAGGGGTGAAGATCAGACCCTTGCTCCTGACTTTTCTGATCAGCCTCCCCGCCGTGCTGCTCAACCCCAACACCGTCAAGATGATCCCCTACGCCTATCAGACGGTGAGCATCGGCCCGCTGCAGGACTTTATCCAGGAATGGGCCGCGCCCGACTTTCACCGCCTGCAATTCCAACCCTTTCTCTGGCTGCTGCTGCTGACCCTGGCGGCGATGGGCCTCTCCCGCCAGCGCGCCGACTGGACCGACCTGGTGCTGGTGAGCCTTTTCGGCTACCTGGGGCTGCTGGCCGTGCGCAACATTGCCCTCTTTGCCCTGGTGGTCGCCCCGGTCCTGAGCCGCCATGCCACTGCCGCCGTGGACGAGCTGGCGAGCACGGCACCGCGCCTGTCGTGGCTGGCGGTGGCCGGCCATACCCGTCCCGCGCCTCCCTCCCGTCGCCTGGCCCGGCTGAACCTGCTGCTGCTGGCTCTGATCCTGGTTGCTGCCGGGTCCAAAATCGGCCTGGACCTGGCCCACCTGCGCGACCCGACGGTGTGGGGCCGGGGCCTGCCGCTGGCCGCGACCGACTATCTGCGCCACCATGAACTGCCGGGGCAGATGTTCAACACCTACAACTGGGGCGGCTATCTCATCTGGAGCCTCTACCCCGACAAACCGGTCTTTGTGGACGGACGCACCGACCTGTACGCCCTGCACAGCCGGGTTCTGGACGATTATGTGACGGTACACTGGACGCGGCCCGGCTGGCAGCAGGTCCTGGACCGGTACAAGATCGGCTACGTCATCACCGAGCGCACCGGCCTGCTTGACAGGACACTGTCCGAAAGCCAGGGCTGGCAACTGCTCTACCAGGACAACGTGGCCGCGATCTATGGGCGGGCGGAGGCAAAGCCATGAAACGCCCCCACCTGCGCTGGCTGCTCACCGTGGTCGGAGTGCTCCTGTGGCTCATCGCCGTCCTGCCGGCCTACTATGTCGTCCACAAACCGCTGCCTGGCGAGACAGCCCCCTCCCCCATCTCGACACCCTTTAGCGTTTCAAATACAGTTTCCTGCACCATCAGTCTGCTGGCCGATCTGAGCTTGCTGGCCCTGACGCTGCTCATCGCCGCCGCCTGGGGTGGCCGTCTGGGACGCCGGCTCTGCGCCGACCTGACCCCCGGCCTGGAGCATTGGGCTTTGGGTTCCACCCTCGGCCTGGGGCTGCTGGGTAGCCTGGTGCTGGGACTGGCAGCCGTCGGTGGGTTGTATCGCTGGCCGGCCTACGGCCTCCTGCTGACCCTGGGCCTGGCGGCCCTGCCGGAGCTTCGGGCGCTGTTCGCAACCGGGCAGCCCTCCGCACTCCGCATTCCGCATTCCGCACTCCGCATTCCGCATTCCGCCCTCCGCATTCCGCATTCCGCCCTCCGCATTCCGCATTCCGCCCTCCGCATTCCGCATTCCGCACTCCGCATTCCGCACTCCGCCCTCCGCATTCCGCAACCCTGGCTGTGGCTCTACACCGCCCTGATCGGCCTGCTGGCTCTGATCACGGCCCTGTTGCCTCCTACCAGTTGGGATGCCCTGGTTTACCATCTGCAAGGGCCGCGCCTCTATCTGGCCGCCCACCGCCTGACCGCCGTCCCAGAGAACTTTTATCTCAACTGGCCGGCCCAGATGGAGATGCTCTTCACCTGGGGCCTGCTGCTCAAGGGGGACATCCTGGCCGGGCTTTTCCATTGGGTCTTTTGGCCGCTGACGGCGGCGCTGCTCTACCTTCTGGCCCAGCGCACGGTGGATGCACAGGCAGGGAGCCGGGCAGTGGCATTGTGGGCCTCAGTGCCTTTTGCCCGGGAGCTGGCCGGTATGGCCTACGCCGACCTGGGCCTCACCGCTTTCATTCTGGCCGCGTTCTATGCCTTTTTGCGCTGGACTGAAACCTCACATGACGGCTGGCTGGCCCTGGCCGCCCTGTTTGTCGGCCTGGCCACGGCGACCAAGTACACGGCGGTCACCTGGCTGGGGTTGTTCCTGCTGCTGCTGGCCGGCCATGCCTGGCGGCGCCAGCGACGGCCTGCCGGCTGGATCGCCCGCCGCGCCGTCCATTTTGCCGGGCTGGCCGGGCTGCCCCTCCTCCCCTGGCTGGTGAAAAACTGGTGGGTCACCGGCAACCCGATCTACCCTTTCCTCCTGGGCGGCCAGGGCTGGAACCCCATCCGTGCGGCGTGGCTCACCTGGCCCGGTCAGGGCTACAGCCGCAACCCCCTCGACTACCTGGCCCTGCCCTGGCTGATGACGGTGCTGGGCAGCAGCGGCACCGCCGCCTTTGACGCGACGACCGGCCCGCTGCTGCTATGCCTGATGCCGCTGGTCTTCCTGAGCCGGGGGCGGCCCCTGTCGGTCAACGATGCCCTGTGGCTGGCGGGCGGACAACTGGCTTGCTTTGCCGCCATCATCTATCATTATGTCTATCTGGCAGAAACCCGGCTCCTTTTGCCGGCCATCCCGCTGTTGTGCCTGGCAGGGGCCTATGCGCTCCATCGCCTGCCGGTCTGGGATCGCCCCAGCCTGCGCCTGTCGCGGGTGGTGGGCGGTGTGGTCGTGCTGGTCCTGGCCACCAACCTGGCTACCGAAACCTGCGCCGTCCTGTCCGGCCACCCTCTGGCCCCGCTGGCCGGCCTGGAATCGCGGGCGGACTATCTGGCCCGGCGTCTGGGGGCCTATTTCGAGGCGATGCGCCAGCTCAACGAGCGGTTGCCCGCCGCCAGCCGCACCCTGTTTCTGTGGGAACCTCGTGGCTACTATTGTCAACAGCCTGCCCAACCCGACGCCACGCTGGATAACCTGGCCCAACTGCGTGTGGGTCACCCCACCGCCCAGGCCGCTCTGACCGCACTGCGGATGGAAGGGTTCACCCACCTGCTCCTCTACCGGGCCGGCCTGGAGTTCCTGCGCCGGCCGACCCCTCGCCCGCCCACCCTGAACAGCCTGCTGGGACAGCCTCCGCCGCAGCAATCGCTCTATCCGCTGACCCACGATGACCTGCGCTTCCTGGATGACCTGCTGGCCCGCTGTCAGAGGGTCGCCGACCTGGGCGGCATCTATGAAATCTACCGGCTGCCGTGAGATGATGAGCATGAAACGGGCCTCGTTTGTGCGCCTGCGCCAGATCGCGTTCCGCCTGATCGGCCTGGGCATCCTGGCGCTGATCCTGTTCAAGATAGACCTGCGGGCGACGGCGACCGCGCTGGTCAACCTGCATGGAAGCTACCTGTTGCTGGCCATCGCCGCCAGCCTGCCGTTGTTCGGGCTGAAAGCGTGGCGCTGGCAGGAGATGCTCAAGATGCAGGGCATCCGCTATCCGTGGCGCGACGCTTTTCTGGCGTTCGTGGCCGGCCTGTTCCTGGGGCTGGTGACGCCGGGCCGGGTCGGGGAGATGAGCAAGGCGCTCTACCTGAAGCAAGACCGGGGTGTGCCGGCCAGCATCGGGCTGGCCAACGTGCTCATGGACCGCCTCTTCGATCTGTATACTATCCTGGTGCTGGGCAGCGCAGGCCTGGTCTGGTTCCGCCTGCTGCCCACCTGGGCGCTGGTCCTGGTCGTGGCCGGGACGGTCGCCTCGATCCTGTTGCCTGCGGTTCTGCTCAGTGAGCGGTTGGCTGCCTGGGGGCTGGCCCTGCTACGCCACATCCCGCTCCTGCGCCGTTATGATGCCCGCCTGACCGGGGCGACAGAGCGGTTCCAGCAGGGCCTTCGCCCGCTGCTGACGCTCAGGCTGATGGGGCCGTTGCTCCTGACCCAGGTGGCCTATCTCCTGTTCTTCGTGCAAGGCCAGTTGCTGGCCCTGGCCGTGGACCTGCCGATCGGCTATTTTTACCTGGCCGTTTGCCTGTCGGTCGCCGGCGTGATCACCCTGCTGCCCGTCTCCATCTCCGGCCTGGGCACGCGAGATGCAACCCTGATCGCTCTGTTTGCGCCGTTGGGCATCGCCCCGGCCCAGACCATGGCCTTCTCGACCCTCTATTTTTTGACCTTTTACGTCGTCGGGGGGGCCATCGGAGCGGTGGCATGGCAGATCAAGCCGCTGCGCGAGAAGGCATGAACTCCCCGCCGGTGCCGGGAGCCTGGTGGACGATAGGAGGTGGAACCGATGCAATCCCGAGCCGATAAAGCTGGCGTTCTGCTGGACCTGCTGTTGGTCATCCTGCTGCTGGCCGCCGGGTTGGGGGTGCGCTGGCTGCATGTGCAGGCCGTCCTCTTTCCCCCCCTGGACGACCCGGCTTTCTACCTGATCACCGGCCAGAACCTGGCTTCCGGGCGGGGCCTGACGATAGACGCCCTGTGGAGCTACTCCCTGCCCTTCCCCCGCGTGACCCACCCCAGTCACGAGCACTGGATGCCGCTGACCACCGGCCTGATCGCCGCCGCCCTGGCCATCCAGCGGGCCCTCTCTCCCCAAACAGAGCCTTCCCTGCTGATCGGACAACTGCCAGGTCTCATCCTGGGCACTCTGCTGGTGCCCCTGACCTACATCGTGGGCCGGAAAAGCCTGCCCGGAGGCCGGGAGAACCGCCGGGTGGCGTTCATGGCTGCCTTGTTGGTGGCCCTCAGCGCCACGCTGAGTTACCAATCGGCCAGCGCCGACAGCAGCGCCCCCTTTGCCCTGCTGGCCGCCTGGGCCCTGGCCACGGCCGTGCACCCTCCCGGCGAAAAGGGCAGCTATCTGGGGACCGGCCTCCTGGTCGCCCTGGCCTTCCTGACCCGCAGCGACGGCCTGTTGCTGCTGCTGGCCATCCCGCTGGCCTGGTGGCTGCTGCCCATCCCCGCCGCCTTCCTGCCACGGCCGGTAGAGCTGCCGGACAACCCGGCCGCTCGCACCGTCTGGGAACTCTGGGAACGGGAACGGAGCGCACAGGCACGAGGGGCAGCGGTGCGCATCAGCGGGCCGGGGCTGTCCTCCCTGCTGGACGTGGTGGTGATCTTTCTGCTGGTGACAGCCCCCTGGCTGGTCCGGAACTACCTGGCTTTCGGCACACCGTTGCCCGGTTCGGTGCTGAGCCAGGCCTGGCTGAGCGATTATGTGCAGACCTTCAACTTCCTGGACCACCCGACGTGGCAATCGCTGGTGAATCAAGGCTGGCAGGCGATCCTGGCCCAACGCAGGCAGGCCCTGCTGCACAACGGCGCTGTCTTTTTGCTGATCACCTTCCCCTGGGGCCTGCTGGCCCTGCCCGGGCTGTGGCTGCTGCGCCACGAATGGCCTTTCTACCCCCCTCTCCTCTACGGGCTGCTGCTCTTTTTCGTCTCGGCTCTCCTCTTTCCCGTGTCGGCCATGTCGGGGACCTTTTACCATTCTCTGGGAGCGGTCGTGCCCTTCCTGGCCCTGGCCGCCATGTATACTGTCCAACACGTCGTTCAACGCCTGAGCCGCAAACTGGCCCTCCCCCTCTTTGCCATCCTGGCCCTGGGCCTGACCGTGCTGGCCGGTGGGCAGGTGGTCCAGGCACTGCCACGTGTTGCCGAACGCCATCGAGCCGAAAAGGAACAGTTTGAAGCCATCGCCGCCTGGCTGACCAACCACGCTGCCCCTGGCGAGGTGGTGATGACCACCCAGCCCTACACGCTTCACTACGCCAGCGGGCACCCCTGCATCGTCCTGCCGGCCGGAGAGCCGCCTGATGCTGCCTGGCAGGCCGCCCGGCAGTATGGTGCCCGGTTCCTGATCATCACCCAGACCTTCGGACAGTATCCACGCATCTTGCATGACCAGCCCGACGCCCGTTTCCGGCTGCTACAGGCCGACAAGACCGCCGAGATCTATGAGATTGACCTGGCCCGATGAAGAAGCTGCCTTTGCGGCCCCTGGCCGCCATCCTGCTCCTGGCGCTGGGTGTGCGCCTGCTGACGGCCTGGTTCCTGCACCAGCCGGGCTACACCGATGCCTGTTACTATGCCGTCGGTGCCCGTCAGCTCGAGGCCGGCCAGGGGTTCAGCGAGCCGTTGGTGTGGAACTATCTCGATCCGCCGGCCAGCCTGCCCCAGCCCGGCTATCGCTACTGGATGCCCCTGGCGGCGATGACAGGCTGGCTGGGCCTGGCGCTGTTCGGCAGCTCGTTCCGGGCCATGCAGGTCCCTTTTGTCCTGCTTTCGGCGCTGCTGCCGGCAGTAGCCTGCCTCCTGGCCTGGGAGCTGACCGGCCGGCGCAGGCACGCCGTCCTGGCCGGACTTCTGGCGGTTTTTCCGGGATTTTACGCCCATGTCCTGGTCCTGCCCGACAACTTTGCGCCCTTTGCCCTGGCCGGAAGCGTCTGCCTGTGGGCTGCCGGCCGGGGCCTGCGCGATGGACGGCCGCTGTGGTTCGGGGTGGCCGGGCTGGCAGCCGGGGTCGGACACCTGGCCCGCGCCGATGGGCTGCTGCTGACCGGCGTCGCCCTGCTGGCTGCCCTGGCCGGAGCAACCAGGGGACCCGCCCGCCTCCTGCCCCCTGCCTCCTGCCTCCTGGGTTATCTGCTGGTCATGGGACCGTGGCTGGTCCGCAACTGGCAGGCCTTTGGCACGCCCCTGGCCGGGACCGGGATCAGAACCGCCTTTCTGACGACGTACGACGACATGTTCGCCTATGGCCGGCCACTGACGCTACAAAGCTATCTGGCCTGGGGCTGGGGCGCGATCCTGGCCTCGAAAGGGGAAGCATTGCTGCTCAACCTGGAGCGGCTGTGGGTGGAGGGCCTGCTGATCGTGCTGCTGCCCTTCACCGCCCTGGGGCTGTGGCAGCTCCGCCGGCAGCGCCTGCTGTGGCCCTTTTTCCTTTACCTGCCGCTCCTGTTCCTGACCATGACCTTCCTCTTTACCTTTCCAGGGCTGCGCGGCGGTCTGTTCCACTCTGGAGGGGCACTCCTGCCCTTTTTCTTTGCCGCTGCCGGCCCCGGTCTGGAGGAGGCCCTCCTCCGGGCAGCAGGACGTTTCCCTCACTGGCAGGTGAGAAAGGCCTGGCCGGTCTTTAGCGCCGGTCTGGTGGGGCTGGCCGCCCTGCTGACCGTCCTGGCGCTGGGACGTGCCGGCGTGCTCAACGGCGATTGGAACCGGCGTGGCCAGGAGTATGTCGAGATCGGCCGGTGGCTGGCCGGGCAGGGCGAAGGGCAGGCCGTGATCATGGTTGGCGATGCCCCAACCTTCACCTGGTACACCGGCCACATGACGATTGCCATCCCCAACGAGCCGCTGGACCTCATCCTGACCGTGGCCGACCGGTACGGCGCGCGCTACCTGGTGCTGGACCACACCCGCCCGCGGACGACCGATGCCCTGTATCGGGGAGAAACAGCTCATCCCCGCCTGGTGATGCGCACCCTGGCCGGGTTCGAGGGACAGCCGGCCCAACTGTACGAGATTCTGCCATGAAAGCCAGCCTGCGGCAAGCACACTTCGGGCCGATCATCATCCCCATCCTGGCCCTCCTGCCCCCGGCAGGCTATCTGCTGTGGGCCCAGGCCCACGGCCTGCTGGGCTTTCCTCTGGACGATGCCTGGATCCACCAGACCTACGCCCGCAATCTGGCCGGGTCCGGCCAACTGGCCTACCTGCCCGGCCAGCCCAGCGCCGGTTCCACCTCGCCGGCCTGGAGCTATCTGCTCTCGGTTGGCTATCTGGTGGGGCTGGATTTCCGCCTGTGGGCCTACCTGTTGGGGGGACTGGCTCTGGCGGCGAGCGCCTGGCTGACCTGCCGCCTGGGGCAGCGGCTGGAGCCCCGTCGGCCGGCTGTTGCCTGGCTGGCCGGGTTGTTCTGTGCCGTGGAGTGGCACCTGGTCTGGGCTTCAGCTTCGGGCATGGAGACGATGCTGTTCACCGCTCTGTCGCTGGCCCTGCTGGACCATGCGCTGGGCCAGATCGCCCAACGAGGCTCCTCGTCGGGGCCGGCCTGGTTGCAGGCCGAACAGACCGTCATCGGCGCTGTGGGCCTGGGGTTGCTGGGCGGACTGCTGACCCTGACCCGCCCCGAAGGGCTGGGGCTGGTCGGCCTGGTGGCGCTGGCCCTGATCGGCCTGCCGCCCCGGCCCGGTCGGGCGGAGGCGAAACGCCGCCTGACGGCAGCCGGCGTGTGCCTGCTGACCTGTGGGCTCCTTCTGGCCCCCTACCTCCTCTTTAACCTGCACACCGCCGGCTCGATCCTGCCCAACACCTTCTATGCCAAACAGGCTGAATACCAGCCTGACCTCTCGCTGCCACTCCGCTTCTGGCGGGTGGTCAGCCCCACCCTGGTTGGAGCCCAGGTGCTGTTGCTGCCTGGCCTGGGCTACGCCCTCTATCGGCTGATCCGCCGCCGCAACTGGCCGGCTGTCCTGCCCCTGGCCTGGTGGCTGGCGCTTCTGGCCGCCTATGCCCTGCGCCTGCCGGTGGACTACCAGCACGGTCGCTATACCATGCCCACCATCCCCCTGCTCATCCTGTATGGGGTGTGGGGCAACGCCGGATTGTTGCGCCCTGCCTCTCCCCGGCCCGCCGTGCGCCTGCTCAGCCGTGCCACACCGCCGGCCGTGGCCCTGCTGGCGTTGCTCTTCCTGGGGCGTGGGGCAGCAGCCTACCGCGATGATGTAGGGTTTATCGAAGGAGAACTGGTGGCGACAGCCCACTGGTTGAACGAACACACCGCTCCCGGCGAGCGGATCGCTGTCCATGACATCGGCGCGGTCGGCTATCTCACCGACCGGCCGCTGCTGGACCTGGCGGGGCTGATCACCCCCGACGTCATCCCGTTCATCGCCGACGCCGACCGGCTGGCGGACTGGATGATCGAGCAGGGGGCCACCTGGGCCGTCTTTTTCCCCGATTTCTCGCCCACCTACGCCCGCCTGGCCGCCGACCCACGGTTTGAAGTGGTGTACTGCACCGGCTATGCCTGGACCCGCCTGGTGGGGCATCAGAACCTGTGCGTCTACCGCCTGCACGCCTCTCCTTGAGCAGTTGTATCAAAACCGATTCTGTGGTATACTTGGGGTGGATCGAGACCAGGCAGTCAATTCGGTCTGGCCGGCAGAGGAAAGAAGCCGATGGGCAAAATCACGGTCATGATCATAGACGACCACCCGGTCTTTCGCCAGGGCCTGAGACGGGTGCTGGAGGGAGAGGATGATCTGGAAGTCGTCGCCGAGGTAGCCGACGGCATTGAAGCCTTCAACCTGGCGAAACAACTGATGCCTGACGTCATGCTCCTGGACATCAATCTGCCGGGCATGAATGGCCTGCAGGTGGCCCGCAGCCTCAAAGACGCCCTGCTCAATATCAACATCATCATGCTGACCGCCTATCATGATGAGCAACAGGTCTTCCATGCCATCCAGGCCGGCGCTTCCGCCTACTTTCCCAAAGATGTCAGCCCCCGACGGCTGATCGAGGCCATCCGCCTGGTGCATCAGGGCAGTTATGTGGTCGAAGACCGGGTGCTGGAAAAGCCACAGGTTGGCGCCTGGCTGCTGGACCAGTTCGAACAGGCAGGCCGAGAGACAGGGGATGAACTGGGTACCCTCCTCCTCCCCCTCTCGCCGCGCGAGATGGAGATTCTGCAATATATTGCCCAGGGCAAGAGCAACAAAGAGATCGCCTATGAACTGGGCATCAGCCGTCAGACGGTCAAAAACCACATGACCAGCATTCTGCGCAAGCTGGCGGTGAATGATCGGACCCAGGCTGCCATCTATGCCCTGCGACGAGGTTGGATCCGGCTGCAGGACATCGGCTGATGGCACGTCCGGTTTCCAGGTGGAGCGATGCTCTGCTCCTCCCACTCAGGACCACGACCCTCCCGCAGGTTAGAAAGTGGCCGGCAACAGGGCGAGCCACTCATTGCAGCGCACTTCTATGCGGAGATGGCGCCCAAACCTGCGGAATGGTAGGCAGTTACATGGTGCCCTTGGTGTCCTTTGTGTCCTGGTGGTTTTCAGACAGGCTCTCAGACCACAATAGAGGGTGACAGGCTATGTCAACTGGAGTCAGCAGGGTTTCCGGTGTTGAACAGCTTCAGCTTCTGATCCAGGAAAGTCAGAAAGAATACGATACTATACAAAAAGAGCTGAAGGAAATAGACGTACTCATCCGCCAGAGCACGGCCGAGGTGGAAAAGCTGGCCCAGCGCAACACCCAGATTGCCAGCCGGGTGCGTCAAATGGAAATGAACCTCGATACCTACCCCCGCAGCGACATCAAAGAGATCTATGCGGCTGCCCATGAAGCCCAGATGCGCCTGTTCATGATGCGGGGACAACTGGAACAACTCCAGGAGCGACAACAAACCCTGGAGCGGCAGAGCCAGCGGCTATTGCGGATCCTGGAAGTGGCCAACCAGATTGCGCCGGCCGACATCGTCGGCCGATCAGGGGGCGGTCCAGGGAGCCCAAGCGACATCGTGCGGGTGATCGAAGCACAGGAGAACGAGCGACAGCGACTGGCGCGACAGATCCATGATGGTCCGGCCCAGTCGTTGACCAACCTGATCCTGCAAGCCGACATCTGTGAACGGCTGTTCGACGTGGACCCGGCTCAGGCCCGTGTGGAGTTGGGCAACCTGAAAAACGCAGTCAGCGCCACCTTCCAAAAGATCCGCGAATTTATCCTGACGCTGCGCCCTATGATGCTGGATGATCTGGGGCTGGTGCCGACGCTCAAGCAATATATCCAGGATTTCGAGGAAAAGAGCAAGCTGCCGACCAATTTCACGGTCATGGGCCACGAAAGCCGACTGCCATCCTATAGCGAGGTGACCATCTTTCGCATGATCCAGGAACTGTTGACCAACATCCAGAAACACGCCCATGCCACCCACGCCCAGGTGTCCCTGGATTTCCAGGACGACAAGGTGGTGGCCAGTGTGGAAGATGACGGCAGCGGCTTTGATGTCAATGAAGTGCAGGGCAATGTCCAATCCCGGCGGGGGCTGGGGCTATCCACCATCCGGGAGCGGACCGAGATGCTGGGGGGGACCCTCCAGATCGAGAGCCGGATCGGCCGTGGAACCCGGGTTCGGATCGAGATTCCACTGGCTTCACAATAGTACCAACGTACTATTGCCAAACCGGCCGAAATCTGGTATGATAGCATTGCCATCTTCTATAGATCCATTCTAGAGCAGAAAGGAGGTGAAAAGAATGCTGTTCCTACCACGCGAAGAAGGGCAGGGTCTGGTTGAGTATGCGTTGATCCTTGTTCTGGTGGCCATTGTGGTGATTGCCATCCTGCTCCTGCTTGGCCCGGCCGTCGGCAACGTCTTCAGCGTCATCGTCAACGCCATCTAACCCAGGCTGCGAAGCGAATCAACCCTGTCAATGTCATCGTAGAGCCCCGCCCTGGCGGGGCTCTACCCTTTCCTGATAGGACTACAGTCCTAGAGGCCCAACCCCTCTCTAGTACCATCGGACTATTGCCTTTCCTCACAAGATATGTTATAGTACAGTTGTCCAGTGGATGACATGCTGTGGGGCCATGCGCCAAGAGGGTGGTGAGAGGACCGCTTCACCATTGAATTGTGGGGTATAAGAACGCTATGAGGCCAGGCAAACGTACAGCGCGTCAGCATCGCTGCCAGGTCGTCAGGGGGGATCACCGTAGAGAAGCAGGCCAGGGGATGGTCGAGGCAGCCGTCGCCTTCCTGTTCTTGTTGCTGATCCTGCTGGTGATGTATGAAATGGCGATGGTCTTTAGCTCTTATATTGCTCTTTTAAATTGTAGTGTCCAGGGGGCTATCTATGCTTCGGCCCACCCCAACATGGTTGAGGACCCCCCGGACGAGGAATATCAGCAATATGTGAGCATCATGCAGGCCGAGGCGCTGGCCGGGGGGCTGAGCTGGAAAGATATGACCGTCCACCCACCGCAGCTACCTCCGACCGTCCAGCCAGGGAACCCTCTGACCGTCACCCTCGACTATAGACTGACAACCTTTGCCAGCGAAATCGTCTTTCCGTTGTTTGGGCGGTTCGGCCTGCCGACGCAATACCGGATTACCGCCCGAACAGCGGTCCCAATCCGATGGGAGCCGTAGCGCCATGAGCGAGGTGAAGAGATCTCAGCATCCGAGGCCAGGAGTCAGGGTGAAACCGGATGAGCAGGGCCAGCAGATGGTCGAGTTCGCTCTGACCTTTACCATATTCTGCCTGCTGCTGATGGCTCTGGCTCTGTTCGGAACGGTGTTCTTTTCCTACGCCTCCATCGTTCAGGCGGCGCGAGAAGGGTCCCGACATCTGATGTCTCACCCGCTGTTACCAGCCGATCCGGACACCTTTGAGACGGCCGACCAGGAGGCGATCTGGGTCGTGACCAATTCGCTTCCGTTGCTGGACTGGCGAAACCACATGACTATCAACATCATGCCCGAGCCTCAGTACCGGGTGCCGGGCGGCTATGTAGCGGTCGAGATCCAGTATACCATGGAGCTTCTCGACCTGAATATCCCGGTGATCGGTGGGGAGCCGGTTCATCTGCTGGGCCCCATCCACCTGCGTACCATGTCCCGTCGAAGTCTGGACTAGGGTAATGGCAATACGGTTTCGATAAGCAATGGGAGTGGAGCCTTCAGGCGGACCTTTGGAGGTCTGTATCAAACGAAGTGAAAGGAGCAGGTACTATGAGAAAACAAGTCAGAACAAAGCGTGAGGAGGGTCAGTCTCTCATCATTGTTGGGGCGCTGCTGATCGTGCTGGTCGCCCTCATCGGCCTGGTCGTTGACGCAGGCAACGCCTATGCCCAGCGCCGGATTGTGCAGAACGCTGCCGATGCGGCGGCCATCGCCGGCGCTCAAATGCTGGGCCACCAGGACGATTACAAGACAGGCGGGCCGTTCCTGCTGAACTACCAGGTCATCGAAGCCGTGTGGAACTATGCCGAGCGCAACGGAGTTTCGCCCGAGGAGGTGGACATCTTTTACACCGATATTAACGGCAATGTGCTGGCCAATGCCGAGTTCGACCTGGGGTGGCAGGCTGTGATCAACGACCAGACCTTCGGCGGGGTCAAGCCGGAGGGCATCCGCGTCGAGGCCAACCGCCCCTTCGACACCTACCTGGTGCGGGTCATCGGTCGGAATGAGATGACGGCCAGTGCCAAAGCCCAGGGCATCCTGGCCTGCGGCGCCTGCTCGGCCACCGGCCTGTTCCCCATCGCCGTGAACGTGGGCACCTTTGCCGACAATGGTGGCCTGCCGGCCATCGGCCAGGAGTACCGCATCTGGGGCGACAAGACCGGGCCGGGCAGCTTTGGCTACCTCTCCTGGAACTTTGACCCCGGTCACACCAGCGAACAGACCCTGGTGGCCAACATGGCCGACACCAGCCGCAGCGGCTACTGGTCGGTGGGGGACAACATCCCCTGCGGCCCCGGCGTGCAGAACAGTTCCAGCGTCAAAACCGAGCTGAAATACCGCATTGACAACCGGATTGACCTCAACCCACCCCGCTACCGCGAGGTGATCCTGCCCATCTTTGACTACACCACCGGCCAGGGGGCAAACCTCACCTACCATGTCGTCGGCTTTGCCCGCTTCGAACTCAAGTGCTACCACTTTGCCAACAACTCCAACGGCTGGTACGGAAGCTGCACCTTTGACCAGGGGGACACCAGCAAGTGGATCTCGGGTGTCTTTAAGAGCTGGGTCGAATCAATCGGCGAGTCGGGTTGCACCAACTATGGCGTCTGCACGGCCAAGCTGCGCACCCCGCTGGAGGAGAAGCGGATCCTGATGGGCAATGTGGTGCCGTGGCGCATCTTTGTGCAAAAAGATGCCGTTCCTGGCCCGCCCCAGCCGGTGGACCTGATGCACGTGCTGGACATCTCCGGCAGCATGTGCGCTCACTGGGATGGCACCCCAGACAAAAACCCGCCATGCACCAACGGGGAACGGATCCAGATCGCCAAAGATGTGCTGACCGCCTTTAACAATGCCTTGGAAAATGCCGACTGGGACCCGAATGACCAGATCCAGGTGGGCCTGGCCACTTTCCCCAAGATGCAGAGCACCTCTACCTATAACACCCAATGCTACAACGACATCCGGGCCATCGGCGGGCCGTGCGACAGCAGTCCACAGTCCGACTGTGGCAAATCAACCAGCACCCTCTACTTTGCCAACAAGAACAAGAACCTGACCACCAACATCGCTTCCGTCAATACCGTCATCAATGGCCTGCAGGCCAATGGCGGCACCCCCATCCCGTTGGGGTTGCAATATGGCCGGGAAATGATAGTCGATCCGCAATACCACAACCCCAACAACCTGCAGGTCCTGCTCCTGACCACCGACGGTATGCCCAACATCAAGATCAACGGCTACTGGAGCGGCTACAGGGGCAACTACACCCGCCCCTACTGGGTCGTCCAGTCGGGTTGCAACAATGACGTCTACAACGCCGCCATCGAGCAGGCCAACCTGGCCAAGCAGCAAGGGATCATCGTCTTTGCCATCGGCATTCACGAGACGATTGACACCGATCTGATGACGGCCATCGCCAGCCCGGACACCGACCCGACCAAGCCGCACTTTTTCCAGGCCCACACCGCCGACGACTTCCAGGCCATCTATGAGTCGATCGTCCAGCGGCTGCCGGGGCTGGGCAATGAGGAGTGCATCGCCAACGAAAACGCCACGCAGGGCAATCTGGCTGTGGTGCGGCTGTATGACAGCGGCGGCAACCTGGTGGCCACCACCACGGCCGACAGCTCGGGCGGGTATCTGTTTGACCTGACCGCCCTGAACCTTGGGCCTGGCACCTATGAACTGCGGGCCGTCTGGTTGGATCACAGCTTCGACCCGCCGGTGGAATATGATGTCATGACCTGGGCCCTGGGTGGGCCTCCGGCCGACGAGCCGATCACGGTCGAGATCCCGCAAGGCACCGGCACTACCCTGAAAGACCTGTACCTGCGCACGGACCAGCAGTTCACCTGCGAAGACTAAGATCACTCTCTGCTGCCAGGTGGTCGGTCGCCGCAACCGGGTAGCCGAAGGCATTGCCTTCGGCTACCCGAATGCCTTCGGCTACCCGAAGGCTCTCCCCATCCACAGGTCTCAAACCGGGATGCTGTCCAGGGTTTGAGACCTTTGTCTATTGAAAAGGGAGATGAACAGATGAACCGGTTACACCCCAGACGACGGGGATTCGGCCTGGCCCTGACCTTCGCCGCCCTGGCCCTGATCGCCACCGCCATGACCGCCCAGGCGTTCGTCGCCAGGATGACCGAAACGACGTTGGATGACTTTGCGTCCGGGACCTTCCACAAAACCGGCCTGCTTGACATCCCGCCAGATATTGACAGCGTCCAACTTTTGCCGGTCGGGTTGACCGGCGACTGGCAGCCGGACCGCAGCCTGCCGATCGGTCTGGTGGACCTGTTTGGGGTGGCCGCCGGGGGTCATGTGGTGGTCATGGGGGGGCAGGATGCCGCTTTTCATTACCATGCCGAGGTCTATGTGAGCGCCATTGGCGCTCAGGGCGCGCTGGGCCCCTGGACCGTGCAGGCCCACCCTCTGCCCCAGCCGATGGCTGCGGCCGCGGCCACGGTTTACCCCAAAGATGACGACGAATCGTTCATCTATGTTCTGGGCGGGATTGCCGGAGGGAACTCGTTCAACACAGTATTCTACACAACTCTCGACCACACAACCGGGAC